>Ga0153983_1000021_pt1 | contig 32410 bp, 29 predicted proteins | sample TSGA067MetaG_FD_104693 | JGI IMG/M metagenome (GOLD analysis project Ga0153983, IMG submission 104693) | Attine ant fungus gardens microbial communities from Georgia, USA - TSGA067 MetaG | ecosystem: Host-associated > Fungi > Mycelium > Unclassified | place: USA: Georgia, Alexander Wildlife... | reverse complement strand
GACATCAAGAAGGCATTATTCTCGCTTGATTAGCATAAAAACTATGCCGAAGAAAAAGCATTAACCCCAATAATTACGCATGAATTCTTGATTCTTCGGCATAGTTTTTTCTTCGGTATAGTCAAAGCTATCCTGAATTCAGGATAGTAAGGATAGTGGCCGAGAATTTCTTTTGCTGCCATAAGGCCGGTCATTTCGGGCATTTGTATGTCAAGAAGGGCAATGTCCGGCTGGTATTGATCATACAGATCGATGGCTTCCTTCCCATTTTTCCCGATGGCCAGTACGTTGATATCACCGCCGGATTCCAGAATAGTTTTCAGTGATGCCGATACGATGGCATCATCGTCAGCGAGTATTATGTTCATAATCAGAGAGTTCCTCCTGTTTTGGAATTGTGATAAAGATTCGAAATCCATCTTGCCAGGACACTGAAAAACGCCCTCCCAGAGCCTCTGCCCGCTCTTGCATATTGGAAATCCCCATCCCGTTATCCCGGGGCAGCAAAGATGGTTTTTGGGTACCATTATCCCGGATCATAAGCTGATACATGGCAGGATGCTCCTGCATTGCAATATGAATGCAGGTGGCATCACTGTGCTTTGCGATATTCGTCATTGCTTCTTTTAATACAGTTAAGAGACAATATTTGACCTCGACGGGAATCTGGTCACTGACATCATAATCAAAGGTAATTTCATAGGTTTCCCCATCCAGCATTCGCTCAAAAGAAGCATACAAATCAACAGCATCGTCCCGGAGATTATGTACACTTCCCCGAATGCTGTTCATCGCACCGGAAAGAGTATCTTTCAGACCGGTTAATTTTTCTGACAGAGAATCTTCCTTATTCAATGCCTGCAATGCTCCCACCTGCAGGATCGAGCGGGAAAGAATATGTCCGACATTATCATGTATCTCCCTAGCAATCCGGTTTCGCTCCCGCAGGGTGGCGAGGTGGATCTCATAGTCCTGCTTTTCGATCAGGTGCTTATTCTTTTGCGTAAGCATGCGGGTAAGCTCTGTACTGTTATCCCGGATATGCTTGCTTTCTTCGCTCAGGCAGCGGATTCTTTCTAATCCATACCGCATGCACAGAGCAAGCAGGATCAGCAGGATCAGAAAAAGAACCTCACTGATTTCCAGCCGGGTAAAGTTCTTGATCAACGGCAGCAGAATCAGTGCCGAAAAACGGTATTGTGCCTGCATCGATAAGTCAAAGCAAAACAATGGCAGGAACGGGCAAAACACCGGTGAAAAAAGGCTTATGAAAAACCAGCCCAGGGAACTGGCGCATGTAAACCGGCGGGAACCAAAATATTGATTTAGTGAGGTCAGTAGCAGCGCAGCTAAAAAGGAAGTAACAGAAAGCACCGTAGATGCTTCTTCACCTAATAAAAGCATTCCAAAAAGAAACAGCAGCAGTTTTACAACCAGTATCAGCATGAAAAACCTCCCCTCGCAGATGTCTATTGCACAAAAAAGTATACCACAGGCAATGACATTTGTCATACAGAAATGTGACACCAAACACTACAGGGGATTTCCAAAAAGTGATAGGATGATAAGAACAATAAGAAAAGGGGCAAAACATATATGAGTGAATTGGTAGTAAATATACAGAATCTGGTGAAACGCTATCAGGATCTGCTGGCGGTGGATCATTTTCATCTTGCCATTCAGGAAGGAGAAATTCTGGGCTTACTGGGGCCAAATGGGTCGGGCAAAACAACGACGCTTCATTGCCTGCTGGCTCTTCTAACCTATGATAAAGGGACAATAGAGGTTTTCGGGAAAACGATGGCTCCGGACAGCTATGACAGTAAGCAAAATATCGGTATCATCCCGCAGGATGTGGCAGTATTTGAAGAGCTGACGGTTCAGGAAAATGTGGATTATTTCTGCAGCTTGTATGTCCGCAGCAAGGAAGAACGGAAACGTCTGGTAAAAGAAGCAATTGCATTTGTGGGGCTTGAGGACTACCTGAAGTTTTATCCGAAAAAGCTTTCCGGCGGGCTGCTGCGCAGATTGAATATCGCCTGCGGGATTGCCCATAAACCAAAGCTGATTATCATGGATGAACCAACTGTTGCGGTAGACCCCCAAAGCCGCAACAGTATTCTGGAGGGTATCCGGCAATTAAATGAAGCCGGTGCAACGATCATTTATACTTCCCACTATATGGAAGAAGTGGAACAAATCTGTTCCCGCATTGTGATTATGGATCAGGGCCGCAATCTTGCGGAGGGCACGAAAGAAGAATTAAAAATGATGATCAAAACCGGCGAAACCATCCGTATTGAAATCTTAAACCTGGAGGGCGCACAACTACAAGGGGTGCGAACACTCAAGCATGTCTTTGCGGTCAGTTATGAGGATTCGATGCTGACAGTACGCTGCCGGCGGGGAAGTCACAATCTGATAACAATCCTTAATTATCTAAATGATAATGAGATTGTCTGCGGACGGGTATTTTCGGAACTGCCCACACTGAATGATGTTTTCCTGGAAATTACAGGAAAAGAGTTGAGAGACTAGGAAGGGGTGCATATCCATGATGCTGCAATATAAATATGGGTTTATAAGTACTATCAGAAATAAAAGTCAGTTGTTCTGGTCCCTTTTCTTTCCGGTTCTGCTGGGAACGCTCTTTTTCTTTGCATTTGGCAGCATTACGGAAAATACGGAAAGTTTTTCTAAGATTCCGGCAGCGGTTGTACTTGAAGAAAATGACACATCGGCAAAATCTTTTAAGGATGTTCTGGAAGGACTTTCCGATGGGGAAGACCCGCTGATTTCTCCCCGGTATACTGATTCGAAAGAAGCAGAAGAACTGCTTAAAGAAGAAAAAGTAGCAGGAATTTTCTATTATAAAGAAAATAAAATCCGGCTGGTAGTAGCTGAGGAAGGAATCAATCAAAGCATCCTGAAAATGGTATCCGACAACTATCTGCAGACCGCGAATATGGTCGGTACTGTTTCGGAAACAAGACCGGATAAAATCGAACAGATCCTTACGGATATCTCGGAAACAGTTGCGGTTAATCAGGAAATTACTCTGGCAAAGGGGGAGACGGATACGTTTATCAACTATTATTACGCATTGATGGCGATGGCTTGCCTGTACGGAAGTTTTCTGGGGCTTCATATGGTGATCGATATTCAGGCAAATATGTCGGCACTGGCGGCAAGGCGCAGTGTTTCTCCTGTTCGGAAAATCACTATGATTATCAGCGACTGGGGAGCTGCAATTACCATTCAATTCATTCAGATACTGATTGTCATTGCTTATCTGGCTTTTGTACTCGACATTAATTTCGGGGAGCAATGGGGATTTGTGATCCTGACATGCTTTGTCGGCTGCATCACAGGTGTAAGTTATGGCACTTGTGTTGCCGCGCTTATGAAAGCAAACAGTAATACAAAAGAAGGATTTTTGACGGTTTCTACCCTTGTTCTTTGCTTTTTCAGCGGACTTATGGTAGGAAATATGAAGGATATTGTCGAGCAGCACACGCCGGTTATCAACCGCATCAATCCGGCGGCTCTTCTGACCGATGCTTTTTACTGTCTGACCGTATATGATAACTATGCACGCTATACGCGCAATATACTCAGTATGCTGGTGATCTCAGCGATATTTTGTGTCGTCAGTGCGTTTATTCTGGGGAGGAAACGTTATGCCAGTATTTAATTGCTTTTTTAAAATTATTCGAAATAATATCACGATGCTGCTTATATATGTTGTAATATTCATGGTACTCGCGATCTTTTTGGCAGGCAGCGGTGAGGAACAAAATGAAGTGTATCGGGAGACTGCCGTGCCGGTTGCGGTTATTGACCGGGACAACAGCAAGCTGTCAAAAGCGCTTACTAAGTATCTTGGAGAACATCATACCCTTGTGTCTTTGCCTGACAGCACCGAGGCTCTGCAGGATGCATTGTTTTATCGCAGTGTAGAATACATTCTGTTTGTACCGGAAGGATATGAGGTCGCTTTCCTGGACAGTCAGGAGGATATCACACTGGAAAACGTAAAACTGCCGGATTCTAATTCCGGGATCTATCTGGATCATCAGATTGATCGCTACCTTTCTACCGTACGGTCCTATCTGACAGCAGAATATGCCCTTGGTGATGCACTGGACTATACTGCAGCGAATTTGGAAATTTCCACGACCGTGGAAATAAGCAGCGGATCACAGGATGAAGTCCAGGCGTCTGCCTACTATTTCCAATTTCTCCCCTATCTTCTTATGGCGCTCATTATCTCTGCATTAGGACCTATCCTGATTGCTTTTCAGAAAAGTGAGCTGCTTAGAAGAATCGAAAGCTCTTCTCTAAAGCTTAAGGAGCGCAATTTTCAAATCGCTCTTGGATGCATTGTATCCGCCCTTGCTATCTGGCTGTTTTTTATCGCTGCGGCATTTGTGCTTTACGCAGAGGAAATGCGTACTTCAGCGGCTGTTTTACGTATCCTCAACAGCCTGGTCTTTGTATTCGTATGTGTAAGTCTGGCATTTTTACTGGGTCAGTTTTTAAAGAAAACCAGCGCTCTGGGAGCTATTAATAATGCTCTCAGCCTTGGTATGAGCTTCCTCTGCGGCATCTTTGTACGACAGGAATTGCTTGGCTCAGGGGTATTGTTGATTGCCAGATTTCTGCCTGCATACTGGTACATCAGAAGCAATGATATGCTGTTCTCACTTACCGACGTTACCATGGCAGATCAGCGGATTTTTGTAGAGGGCATCCTGATGCAGCTTGGTTTTGCCGCCGCTGTCTTTGCAGTGGCACTGGTTGTCGGCAGGCAGAAAAAGTTTCACGCAATCGCTTAATGCGTTTTTCGTTGCTTTCATGTTATGAAAAGGATATAATAGATATAGATTCGAGGTAAGAAAATGGGATTCGAAAACCTGCTTAAAAAGATAGATTCATACCGGGATAAAATCAATGCCCACCGTCCGTTTGAAGCCGCGGACTGATGCAGAATTTTGTCACCGACCTTAACGAGAAAAAAGAAAGGCTGCATCCTGTATTGTTTCTATCCCCCCTGTTCTGCGGCATGAATATATTTCCGCACTCATGGCGGCACACTATGTTTCCATCTCCATTTTTCATTCCATAAATAGGCTTTGTATCTGATTCGAACTTAAAGGAATATCATAAATAGAAAACTCGTCTATATACCCTTTGAATTTCTCAGCATTATTTTCTAATGCCTGGCTCCCGACCATAATCATATCCTCATTTTCGACGTAGTTTTCTACCTCAAAGCTACTGTCAATCTCTCCATTAATATATAGCTTCATACTATTTCCATCTTTTACAATGGAAACCATATACCACCGATTGGGTTCAATGCTAGTCTGAGAGTCCAAAATCACATCCTTCCCCTGTGCATTATTGATCCAGCAATTTATTTTTCCTTGATGTACGGAAAAAGCGTATGCCCCGTGTTCAGGTGTTTCATACTTTGTGAAAAAATTTGAGTAATACCTGTCAGGCTCCTCACTATTTATCCAGATATTAATGGTGCTGCTATTTGGTACTTTCAAATCTCGTCCATATTCTATATAATCATGTGCACCGTCCAAATAGATCGCTTCATTTTTAACACCCTGCACATATTGTGGACTCCCGAACTCTGTTCCTGCTATATTTTGAATGATATCATCTGCAGTATTATCATAAGATACCTGAAAGTAGAGGTGTTCCTCCAATGCAGAGTCATTAAAATTCAGATTCACAACAGAAAAATCTGTTTCTGCGCTGCTGCGCACAAAATCTACTTCTTTACTGCTGACCACCATTTCTCCGTCTACTTGAATAGCAGCGGAAAATTCATAAGTCCCAGGTGCCAAAGGGCCTATATCTTTCTCATAATCTTCATTGTCTGAAACGGCAACCTGTTCATCATTCACTGTGATCTCGGCATCTGAACTGTCTGTTTTTATCACCGTATAAAAAGGATTTAAGATGAATTTATATCGATCAAAAAAGAATAGATATTTCCCATTTTTCGTAAGGTATATATCCTTTGAAGCATCATCATCCTCACATATTTTAAGAAAAATCGCTAAGTTAACCTCGTATGACCTGTCTTTTCCCAGATAATCTACATAGGGCTGTAAAGATTCTTCTGAAATGTAAAAATCTGCATCCTCACTGGATAGAACCTTTGCCAGTGAGCCTGCATCTTTCTCAGATAAAATTTCGACAAAACGGTCTATCTGTTTTTCTCTGCTGTAGTAGTTTTTCCCATATATGAATAACCCTGTAACAAAAGCAGTGCATATCAGAAACAGAATCATCAATGATAAAACTACCCTTTTCCCACTGTGACTTTCCTTTTCCACAGGAGCGCTTGGGATTTTTGAATGCGTATTTATCTGCGCTCCGCAATGAGAACAAAAAGTGTCTCTTTGTTGAAGTGCAGCACCACATTGCGGGCAATAATTATAATCAGACATGGTTTCCCTCCATTATCACATCTCTTCCTATTCAAGTGACAAAACATATTTCCTTCTTCTTATTTGTTTCTTAAAATGTATACAATTTCCCAATCAATCACAGTATAAATCAAAACAATGCACAAAACTAGCTGTGCGGTTTGCTTTACTTTCATTTCACTCACTATCATAGATTTTTTCAAAATGATCCGCTCCTCCTAAATCTACGATCAGATACTTCCCGGTCGTCTTATCTAATTTAATTGTTGCTTTTGTATAACGGAATGTCTGAACACGTGCAGCCCGGGAATCTGAATTATAATAGGTTGTATAGGTAACCTGGTAAACCACCTCATATTCATCTTCTCTGTTTCTGACTGAGCTTTCATAGGTGCCGGCAATATCAATCGAGTGAATATTGGTATTATCTCTTGTTTTCACGATATACTGGTGGAAATCCAGATAGTCAGCATTTGATTCCGGAAACTCTGAAATGCACTGCTGTCTATTCCGGTAGTTTCTTCTTGTGTACTATCTCCTTCCATTTGTTCTTTTTCTGCTTCAATATTTAAGTTTACTGTCGAAAAATCTTTTGCCTCATTGCTTCGAACAAAATCAATCTCCGTACTGTTTCCTATTTCTTCTCCTTGAATCGTCGCTTTTACCAAAAACCGGTAAGTTTCCGGAGCAAAAGGTCCTATTTCCTCGACAAATGCATCATTCTCCTTAAGATAATCCACATATGGCTGTATTGATTCTTTAGAAATCTCAAAGTCCGGGTCATCACTTGACAACACTTTTTCAAGTGAAGCTGCATCCTTTTCAGATAAGACTTCTAAAAATCGATCTGTCTGCTTTTCTTTGCTGTAATAATATCTTCCATAGAAAAACGCTCCTGCTATGATCCCCAGCCCCGCCAGGATAAGAACCAATAAAATAGCTATCGGATTTCTATTGGACGCATAATTGCCTCTTTGATGTTCTTTATCAATTTTCGCCCCGCACTTCTGACAAAATTTTTCTCCCTTATACTGTTTTATTTTTAGATTATTTATTTTTCTTAATGCTTTTTAATGCGATCGCACTTAATATTCCAAAGCCTGCCGCAAAAACGGTAAGTATCAGCCAAGATTGAATAATATGGCTTTTGGTAAATTCAAAAAATGTTTCTGCTTCCCGTTGTATTTCAGTCATTTTTCCATCGATCTCTACCATGTATTTTAAGTTGTTTAAGTCAGCAGTAGTTCCCAGCCCCTCCATTGACCACCGGCAGACTGCAAACCAGGAGATTGCTTTGGTGATACCATCCAGCTTAAACAGCAGACCGGAAAATAAGATTTGAGGCATTAATAAAATTGGAGCTACCGTCATTGCACGATCCGGGTTTTTAAATAAGGAGGATGCAAAAATGCCCATTGCTGCTGCCGAAAAAGCTGTTAAAAATACGGTTATAAAAAGTTCCGCAATGGCTGGAAGAAATGCTCCTTCTTCTGGCTTACCCACCGTAATTACAAAAACCGCTATTAACATCACTGCCTGCAGCAGGCATAGCACTCCCAGAACAACAAACTTTGAGATAATGTATGGACCAAGCCGAAGTCCTGTCATATATTCTCTATGTAAGATGTTTCGTTCCTTACACACTTCTTGTATTGCATTTAGCGTTCCAATCCAAAAGGCTGAGCAAGATAATGCAAAAAGCAGTGATTTCGTGATTCCATAATATTCAAATTGATGCCCGTCTTTTACAAAGGAGATAAACAAAGCCAAAATCGGAGCCTGTAATAGCAGCATCAATAATCGTTGTCTGTCATTGATCAGTAATTGAAAGTATCTGCTGCTAAGTACAGCTGTCTGTCTGCATCTGCTGTGCTTATTACCTGCTGCACTTTTTATCGCAGAGCTATGAGGCTTCTGATGCCGTAATTGCAGATTTTCAGGCGGAGCAAAAGAATCATACTTTTCTCTCCATCTGATGGAATCCTCAGTGATCATATTATATACATCCACCAGATTATCAACTTCAAAAAAGCGTTTGGCCTCCTTTGCATTTCCAAAAAAGCAAAGATTACCTCCCTTGCCCATAAAAACAATTTTATCACATTCCTGCAGGTTCAATGTACTGTGTGTTACTAAAATAATCGTTTTTCCCTGAGATGTCATGTTTTTCAGTGTATGCATTAAATTACGCTCTGTGCCCGGATCAAGTCCGGAAGCCGGTTCATCCAGAAAAAATAAATATGGATCGGATAACAACTCAACTGCAATACTTGCTCTCTTTTTCTGTCCTCCGCTTAACTGACGAATCATTGTTTCTTCTTTGCCATTTAACTCTACAATATCAATTACAGTTTTTACCCTTTTCTTACGTTCCTGCAATCCAATATCGTCAGGTAATCTTAATTTTGCCGCATACTCCAGCATACTAAATAAGGTAAGATTATCATATACGATATCCTGCTGGGGGACATACCCAATACTATTTTTCAATGCGTCATAGGTTTCATATAATTTTTCGCCATTGATCAGCACTTGCCCGCTTGTCGGTTGCTGGTAACCGCTGATTGCGTTCATAAAGGTGGTTTTTCCGGCACCTGAGCCTCCGATAATAGCCACTAATTCTCCAGGATGTATTGATAAACTGACGTCATTGCATATATTCAGATACTTCTTTTGATTTTTTATTGTTTTCACAATATGAACTGCATCCACACTTATCCCCTGCAAGTACGTACAGCAATAAACCCCTTCATTGGTAAAAATTAATTTGGTATTTGTAATAATAATTATATCTTTTTCCTTAAGAGGCAGCTTACCGTCGACCCTTCTTCCATTAATAAAAGTCCCGTTGGTGCTGTTTTTATCCCAAATCTCTGCCTCATTCCCTTGTTTCCTGATTATTGCATGAATCTTAGAAGCTCCGACATGCTCAAGAGTAATCGTACAGTTTGGATCTCTTCCTATGGATATTTCATTCAAGTTTTGAATTTCAAAATGTTTCCACATTAATCGGGAATTGTTTGAATGAAGAACTATTAAAACACCGTCCTGTATAGATTCCACCCAATCATCTATCCGTAGAATATCTCCTTCTTTGACAGAACACTGTTGAACGGACAATCCATTGACAATAAGCCCATTGGTACTGCCTGTATCTTCTACGATCAAAGAAGCCCCGTCAAAGAAGAACCTTCCATGCATTCTTGAAACCGTACCGGAAGAAAGAACAATATCATTTTTCCTGCTTCTTCCAAAGGTAACCGTATTTTTTCGAAACGTATTCAGATCAATTTCCTTTGGCTTTTCTGATCCGTCAAATACTGTTATGGAAAATGCTGTCTGAATTGCTTGCTGCATATCATCTCTCCTTAATTATTTTGCACCGCACGTCGGACAGAATATAAGTTCTTTTTCATAAGCTGTTTTACACAATTTACATATTTTCATTTTCTTTTTTTGCATCGCTTCGCTAAGGTTAACGCCGCAGGCAGTACAAAATTTTGCATCTGCATCTATCTGTTTGTGACAATTCGGACACTCTATATAACCTTCCATTTTATCATCTTCCTTTCTTCCGGTTAGACTTTCGTTTCCTGCTCAATTCGCTTTAACAGCCTTTCTCTTTGCCTCTTAAAAATCCTTGCCAACAGAAGCACCGCAGCTACGCAGAGTACCATTCCTGCTATGCCGCCATAAAACATCAATGTTCCAAATGTAATTCCCATATTACTCTCCTTATCTTACCGAATCCATCCGCCTTGAACGGCCTGTTGGTATAGCTCTTTTAAGCGTGTCATTTCTGTGTCTGTAACATTGTTCTTTTGCTGCTGCGCGTATAATTCTACAGACTTTTCATAATAGGCGGTAAACTGACTGTAATCTCTAATCTCCATATTCGTTTCTGACTGTATATCTGCTTCTAAAAAGGCAAGTCTTTTGTAAACATTATAATCTTCACCATATTCTTCTAACATGGTCGTAAGACATTCTTTGGATTTTACAAAATTTCCCTGCTGCTGGTTTAAGATAGCCATATTCTCATAAGTTGTATAATTTCCCCATCCGTTATTTTGAATTTTCTCCAGTGTTTCTATCGCCTTAGTTATATAAATGTCATCTCCTGAAAACGAAATCATATCCATATATGCCTGTGCCAATTGTTCCAGTATAGCAAGCGTTTGATTGGAGGGCAGTTCTATGACAGCCTGTTCCAGTAAATCAATTTTTTCACTGCAGCTTTCCATATCTTTTCCACTCGCATCTATCGTTTTGCATTCCATTACATAAGCACGCATTTTCAGATAATCATCATCTGTTTGTCCAATACATTCTGCAAACTTCTCTTTTGCTGTGCGATAATCTTGCTCCTCATATGCAATTTCACCATACACATAGCTAAGCCCGGCATCTCCCAGTCCTTGTTCTCCGGCGTCCTGTAATACCTGCCTTGCCTTATCCGTATCTCCCCGGCGAGCCAGTGCGATTGTATAGTCTCGGTAATAATCCTCATTTTCAGAATATTCACCGATTGCCAGTTCATAATAAGCAATTGCATTTTTATAATTTTCAAGCTCTGTGTAACCATTTGCTAAAAGGTAATAGAAATCACTTAACCGCTCTCCGCTATCAACAATTGCTTCATTTGACAAAACCGTATCCTGGATAAACTGTATATTGTCCTCATATTGCTGTTGACTGTTTAAAGCCACTGCCTTTTGATAATATGCTTCTGCTTCATCCGGTAGAAGCTGAATGGAGTCCTTATAATAGGTTTCAAATTCTTCATACTCTTCATTTTCAATGCACGCTTCCAATTGCCGAACGTAAGATTCATACGTTTCTAATTTTTCCTGCTCCATACGTTCTTTTCCGTTTACCACCACAGCACTTAATACCATGACTATCACAATTACAAGCCCATAAGCAAATCTTTGTCCCATGACCAGTCGTCTGTATCTTCTGTCTTTACGCCACATATGTTTCATATCATAAAGAAGCTTTCCCGCACTTTGATACCTTTTATTTGGATCTGCCTCCAGACATTTCATAATTAATTGAGCAAAGACATCACTGATTTTTATTTTAAAATTTTGAATCGGTTCCATACGTTTCGGATCACTCGCTGGACGGACACCGGTCAGCATCTGGTACATAGTAGCCCCAAAACTATAGATATCTGCTCTGGCATCAATGGTTTCCCATAACTCTCTGTTGGATATATGTCTGTTGTGTTCTGCAACTGCAATCTGTTCAGGTGATGCATATCCTTTTGTATAGCCGCTTACTGCTGCGCCATATCCATGAATCAGCGCAGAAATATTAAAGTCAATCAGACATATATTTCCATCCGGCATACGCATAATATTACCCGGCTTGATATCTCCATGGATAATAGCAGGATTCTGACTATGCAGGTAGTCTAAAGTCATACAGATTTGCTGTCCCCATGTAAGTACCTGCTGCTGACTGAACCTTACTCCGTCATCCAGATATTTCTGAAATGACTGTCCCGGAATAAAATCCATAACCGTATAGACCTCACCTTTATATTCCAGAAAATCTAACACTTGCGGCAAATACGGATGTCTCAAATTTTTGAGAATGTCTGCCTCTGCCCGGTTCGTCGTTATATCCTGTATTTTACTGTGGATTTTTTTCAGCACAACTTCCTTCTGTAATCTTTGATGAAGCGCCTTATAAACAGTTCCGCCGCTTCCTTCACCAATTTTCCCAACGATTCGGTATGTGCCCGAAATTGTATCTGCCATACTCTTCTTCCTTTACTGAATCACAAATCCATATTGCTCATTAGTTTCAATAAATTCTGTATATTCCAAAGTATTAAGTCGGAATATATAGCATCCCTGCGTAGTCTTACTTTCTCCTTTACATATTGAATGAAAACTCAGCCAATCCGTCACTTGATCTTCATGCAGGGAAATAACACCTGCGAACGGATCCTCATCAGATAACACATTGTCAAAATAATCATCCATCCAGCTGCAGGTAAAACCATAAGGGCTCAATTTTTCATACACTGCTTCTTTTATATCACCTTCCGGATTTTTTTCTATATTTAGGATGCAATCTCCATTTTCTGAATTTTTATACTCGTAGATACTTGTTAACGAATATTCCGTAAAATTTTCATTACAAACCAAGACTCCGTCTTCCATAGAGTAAATCATAAAAGAAGTGCTTGTTCCATACTCTCCGCCAGTTCCTGCTGCCCCATATGTATGACCAAGGATACCGATATATGGTTTCCTTTCATTTTCTTTTATAAAAAACTGAAATTCTTCCACATTCCCTGTACAGGGAAAATCTTCTCCAAAGGGAAGCAATATTTCCAAATTATCTACCAATTTCACTTCTTCATTATCAATTCTATACACTTCAACCTTAAACTTGTGTTCCGGTGTAATATCTTCTGTCATTATAGAAGAAGCAATCAGCATCTCATCCACACCATCCTGATCCAGATCTTTATAATAGATACCTAAAATTCCATCATGTGCTGCAAGTTCCTGTTGATATTCACCGTAAAGCTCCTGATATGCAAGTACAGGATCCTCTGTTCCAACCGATTCCAGATTCGGTTTTTCCAATATCACATTTTCCATCTGTGCTAAGGGAATATAAGGAGATATATACTTCTGCACATATTGAACATACAGTTCTTTCCAATTTACTTCGTTTTTATTATCACTGACTGTTTGCTCTTCTTTTTCATTTTGCTCATCCTCAGCAGATTTCTCTTCTGAAGGATCGTTTTTCGATAAATTCTGTATCTCTTCTTCTATTTCATGAAATATCTCATTTTCAGAATCCTCCTGCGAAATATCCTGTGACTTGGCGGTATTAATAATCTCCTCTGCCTGCTGATATTTTCCTTGTTCTATGTACATTTCTGCTGTGGTCGCATAGACTTTTTCCCAATTATCAATCGTATTTAATTTTTCAGGTTCAATTGATCTTATTCGTTCTGCTGCTATCAGCAATACTTCCTGTGCCTCATCTTCTTCTCCTAATCCTGTATAAGCATCGGCCAACCCCAGATATGCGTTGGCAGAATCCGGATCAATGGTAATAGCTTCGGTAAACACAGCTTTTGCCTGATCATAGTCCATTTCTTCCAAATATTTATTTCCGATGGACAATTTTTCTCCCAGATCATTTGCCCGTACCCTTCTTATACCTAAGGAAACAGCAATTACTCCTATTATGATGATTAACATGACACCTACCAAAATGAGTATCATTTTCTTTTTGTTGTTCAGACTCATTTTATCACTCTCCTCCTGCCTTTATTTCTTCAAAACAAAACGAAATTCTTCATTTCCCAATCTTATCTTACAGTTGTCACTTAATTGTATCGTTGTACCGGATACTATTAATTCATCATCTACATAGGTATGATTTGTCGAGTGATTATCGCGAAGAAAATAATTCCCCTGTACCAGCAATATATCCGCATGGTTTCTGCTAAGCGTGGGGTTATCCTCAATACACAGATCTACACTTTGTCTTTCTTTGCCTATTTTATACTCCGGCTTCGCAATGTGATAACGTTCATCTGTTTTTACACGAATTAGCATTGATTTCTGAAATTGAGCCGATGCTTGAGTAAGTATCACTGTTCCGGATTCAATATCTGTCTTGAACTCATTTTGCCCCAAATCTTTCAATAGCATTTGAAATGCCTGCAAATCCATGGACTCTGTCCGGTTGAGAAAATTAAGAATTTTAGCAATGTAATCACAATTTTCATCCGGATCATATTGAATCATCATCATCAGGTTTTTAAAAAAATTTTTAAGCGAAATATTTTCCCGGTTTACTACCGGTACGCAAACCATAGAAATATTTTGTTTATCGCTATCTATAAAAATATAAGTCAGATCTAACACAAGCTGAGAACAAGGGATCATATATTCCTCCACAGATAAACATGCATCTGAAATTCCCTGCAAAACAGCAAGTATTCTTTCTTTGCCTAATACTTGGGAAAGAAAATCCTCTAAAGAATACTTCGCTGATACATCATATGTAAGAAAACGTTCTCCTTCATCCTCTTGATATACAGTGGAAACAATACCCGAAATCGTATTGTTTCTCAGCATTCCCATTGTCACATGATCGATTTCCTCTGCTCTTAGTTTATAGATTAAGCGAATATTGGATTCCTGTTGTTGATATTTAAATTGTTCCATGGGCTACTCCTTTACATAAGTAATTGAAATACCTGCATACGCATAACTTTCAAAATAACTTCTTCTATTTTCTCTTCCTGGTATTTGGGAAGTCCGCCGATTACATGCAGGGATTGTATATTTGATTCTTTGCTTGTTTTACTATCAAATTTATTGTACATAATATATAATTTATCTAAAATTTCCATATCTTTTTTCTGTTCCACCATTCTCAGTTCTGCATAGACATTTCTGAATTTCCGATCCCCAAGATCACTGCCGTCCATTATAAATATTATTTTATCTGCCAATCTGCAAACATCTGTCGATATCTGTCCAAAGTCAAAATTATAGTCTATAATGATGTAGTCATATTCTTTCATTTTTTTAATTTCGCTTATCTGGCTTTCTATCTTCTCTGGTTCTGATTCTACCATATCCAAAATACCTTCAGATGCTTCATAAGGCTGTAAAACATCCGGTGATTTTATTCTTTCCAGGTTCAGATACAAAACTTTACAACCTCGATTTACCAGAAAGCGGCTGCATGCTACCGCAAACGTAGTGACTCCCACACCCCCACTGGCCGACTGAAATGTCAATACTTTAGTAACCGGGGCAGTCTGAGGCTCTTTCGTATGAAGATTTAATAATTCCTGATATAGTTCTTCCGCTTTTTGATACTTACAGATTGCATATTGATTTTGAATCATTTTTACAGATTGCAGGATTGAAAAATAGGAAAATGCCGTCCCTTCTTTCACGTCATCCGGCTGAATCCCAAAGTCTTCTGAAACGACTACGGCATCTGTCTTTTCATTTGACAAAAAATTCTTCAAGGAATCAACATCGGAGAATACGTGCAGCTCCATCTGATCCCAGTTATGTGTAGTAAAATATTGTACTAATCGATTCGTATATTCTGTATCTCCGTCGCCTATCACTACTTTCATCATTCTGCCCCCTTCCTCTATTGATATCCTTTGGCTTCTTCCACCGATGCAATTAGTTTTACATTCGTCTTTTCATAATCATTAAAAATAGTATCCTGTTTTTGATCAAATTCTTCACCTTCATAAATCGGTGTATACCATGACTTTGCATTAAAATAGGCCTGCAAATCGGCATCACTGAATTTTCTTCCATGCCTTGCATAGATTTCATTTCTGGCATATCGCAGTTCTGATTCTGACAATCCTGAAACCTGCGCCTCTGTCAGATAGGTATTTGAACTGTCCGGAAAGATGTAATCCCCGCCTGAGCTTTGTATTTCTTCCGTATCACTTTGTACATCGCTGTCCGTTTGAATCTCCTCTTCCTGATCATATAGGTCTTCTTCATTGCTTATATCCTGAGTACTATTTTCAGTGTCTTCTCCATTGTCTTCTTCCAATTCCTGACTTTCTTTTACCATAATTTCGTCTGTATCATCCTGCTTGGAAGAAAAACGATTAAACAAAAAGAAAATTACTCCGATTACAATAGCTGCTATAATTACTACCGCCAAACCTAAAATAATATAATCCAGCTTTTTTCCCGTTGAATCTGTTTTGCTTTCAGGAACTCTCTGGCTCGGAGCATAATTGGGTTTTGCAGGACTCTGCACCTCCTCCGATTCAAGACGGTTCCCGCATGCTTCACAAAAAATAGCATCTTCTTCGTTTTTCTTCCCGCATTTTGCACAGAACATATATAAGCCCTCCAAATATAATTCATTTCTATTTATTATACAAAAATCAACTGAAAATCACAATATAAATGTTGAAACAAAGAATTTTTTGTTGTACTATTAGAAAAACGATTTGTTAACAGGAGGAAATAAATTATGAATAACGATTATTGGCAGTCCGTCGAGCGTATGACGCTTATACCTACAATCCTGGTCATTGGCCTTATTATTGGACTCATTCTGGGTATTGTATTAGCAATTATATTTTTACCAACCAGAAAAAGACCGAATTATGCAAAAAATCCGGCATTACTTTTTTTGTATGAATTTTTTAATTTTAAAACTATGCTGCTGGGAGTAATATTGAAAATATTTTATATTGCTTCTGCTATTGCATTGGTATTTGTCGGGCTTTATTATATGTTCGGTATTAGTTTTTTTGGAGGCTTAGCCATATTGATCCTTGGAAATGTATTGATTCGTGTCTTATTTGAGAGTATCATGCTTCTTTTTTCCGTCAATGACAGCCTAACCAGCTTAACACGTCATATTACCGGAAAAGAAGACCATCGGATAGACGGCGAACAATTATTAGATGCTATGTCCAGTAAAGTAGAAAAAGGTGCTGAAAAACTAAAATCCCAACAGGCCGATAGCCAAACTGAACTCATTCTGCCGCAATCCGAACAGTCAGAATCCCCTTCTGATCCACATCCCAGTTTTTGCAGGAAATGCGGAAGCCCTCTTGCAAAAGAAAGCAAATTCTGCGGCAAATGCGGAAATCCCCTATGATTTTGCAGGATATCCATAATAGTACCTTCTGCAATCCTGTCATAATTTTTCAGAAATCCTTTCACCCAGGCTGCATGTTTTTCAGATCTTTTTTTATCCGATAACGACGGATGTAATCGCTGTCCTGACTAAACCTGTAAAAATAATTGGTCGCCTCCTGGGGGGACTTTTGATAGCGATTTTCAAATTCTGTCTGCAGGCCTCGTCCAGCAATTCCTTTAAAATCTGCTCGAGCCGGCTTCCCGGATCATCGTCAAGCGGTCTCTTTGGTATACATTCTTTCACATTCCGGGACTAATCCTGTATCCATCCCGTATTGCACCAGTGCATTAATATTCGAATTCAACATGACCGGCTCCGTCCCCGATATCGACTACATAAAAATCCGCATCATATCCGATGATTTCCCGATAGGTATTTCCCACCTGCTCTTTAAAGGAAGGGATGGCTTCGTTTTCTACTATATTGACGGTGCAGCCACCGAATCCTGCTCCCGTCATGCGGGCTCCGATCACTCCGGGCTGCTTCCAGGCTGCTTCTACCAGTGTATCCAGCTCCAAGCCGGTTACTTCATAGTCATCCCGAAGGGAGATATGGGATTCCCGCATCAATTTCCCAAAGGTATCCAGGTCATTTGCCTTTAGGGCGGCAACCGCCTGAATGGTTTTCTGGTTTTCATACACCGCATGACGGGCACGTTTTACATTGACAGGATCTGAAATTGCACTCTTCACTTTTTCAAATTGTTTCTCCGTCAATTCTCCTAAAGATTGAATATCGACCATCTTTTGAAGCTCGGCAAGTGCCGTTTCACACTGGCTTCGGCGCTCATTATAGTTCGAATCTGTCAGCCTGCGCTTTTTGTTGCTGGCCGCAATGACAATTCTGGCATCCTCCAGCTGAATCGGTGCGTATTCATAATCCAGACTGGCAGTATCCAGGAAAATGGCATGATCCTTTTTTCCCATGGCAATTGCAAACTGATCCATGATTCCGCAGTTCATGCCATTAAATTTATTTTCCGCATACTGGGCATATAGGGCAATGTCAATCATGCTGATGTCCTGCAGGTGAAACATATCCTTTAAAATTACACCCAGCAGTACTTCCAGCGAAGCAGAGGAGGATAACCCGGAAGCATTGGGGATATTTCCAAACACCAGCAAATCCATCCCCTTATCAATCGGATATCCCTTTTGTTCAAACGCCCAGATCACACCTTTGGGCATATTGGTCCAATTCGCTTCTTCCCGGTATACTAAATCTGTAAGGCTTGATTCTACGATCCCAACAGATTCCATATTGATCGAATAAAAGCGAAGCTTATCATCCGCACGCTTCCTTGCAATTCCATAGGTGCCGATCGTCAATGCACAGGGAAACACGTGGCCTCCATTATAATCCGTGTGCTCGCCGATTAAGTTTACCCGTCCCGGTGAAAACCAGGTGCGGATTTCTCCGCCGTCCTGAAAAAGTTCTTTGAATTTTGCAATTAGGTTTTCCTGCATACTGACATCCCTTTCCTTCTCATTTCTGAAAATCAGACATATACTTTCCATGTGCTGCTATTAAATCATCACACATATTTTTGATATCGTCAACAGAAAGCTCCGAAGAGGTATGAGGATCTAACATCGCCGCCTGATAAATAGCATTGCGGTCTTTTGTCACCGCCGCCTCAATCGTAAGCAGCTGAGAATTAATATTTGTCATATTCATCGCCGCAAGCTGTACCGGCAGTCTTCCCACATGACAGGGATTCACACCATTGGCATCGATCATACAGGGTACTTCTACACAGGCATCTGCCGGAAGATTATCAATCAGCCCGGTATTTAATACATTCCCTCCAATTTTATAAGGCGTATCTGTCACAATTGCTTCCATAATATAAGAAGCGTATTCCAAAGTACGTTCATGGGTAATTTCCCCATCCTTTAAAATATTGGCTTTTTCTTCTTCCCAATCTGCAATCTGCTTGATACATCTTCTCGGATATTCGTCCAGCGGAATGTTATACTTTTCAATAAGTTCCGGATACTTTGCTTTGATAAAGAAATTATTGTACTCTGCATTATGCTCACTGGACTCGGTACAATAGTAGCCTAAATGTTTTATATATTCAAACCGAACCATGTCTTCATGCTTTTCAGAAGCATTTTTTGCGGCAGCCCGCTTTTTAATTCCCGGATACAGATCATTTCCATCTTTATCTTTGATCTTCAGCAGCCATGCCATATGATTAATCCCTGCAATCAGCTCGGTTCTTCCTTCCAGCTTATCCTGCATCCCCACATTCGTCAGCACTTCTTCACTGCATTTTTGAACACTGTGGCACAGACCAACGGTGCGGATATTGGTATATCTTTGCATATAGCCTGTTAATATCGCCATTGGATTGGTGTAATTCATAAATAGTGCATTCGGGCAAACCTCTTCCATATCTTCTGCAAATTCACGCAATACCGGAATTGTGCGAAGTCCTCTCATGATGCCGCCGATTCCCAGGGTATCAGCAATCGTTTGTCTTAAACCATACTTTTTCGGAATTTCAAAATCGGTAACGGTACACGGGTCATAGCCTCCTACCTGAATGGCATTGACTACGAAATCTGCATCTCGCAGAGCGTCTTTTCTCTTCTCAACACCCAAATAGGTACGAATCTTTGCCCTTCCGCTGTTTATGTTTTTGTTGATTGCGCTTAAAATAATTTCCGAATCATTAAGACGCTTCGCTCCCACATCATAAAGAGCGATCTCACTATCCCTAAGCGCCGGTGTACACATGCAGTCTCCTAATACATTTCTTGCAAATATAGTGCTTCCGGCACCCATAAATGTTATTTTCATGATAAAGTCCTCCTGAATTTGTCCTTGTTTTTTCGCTATGAAAATTATATAATAAACAGAAGTATGAATCCATATGAATTGTTTCAAAAAATTGTGCTTATGTTGACTGAAAGGAAGAAAAATGGATATCAACTCTATCAATCCCCTGACAATCTATTATTGCGGCCGGGAGTGCTGCACCCCCGGTCATTCCTTTGGTCCTGCCATAAGACAGCATTATCTGCTGCATGCAATCCTCAGCGGAAAGGGCAGATTTCACTATCAGAACAGGATCCGGCAGCTCCATGCGGGTGAAGCTTTTTTAATCCCTCCGGGAGAAATCACCTTCTATGAAGCAGATGAGAATACTCCCTGGGAATATGCCTGGATTGGTTTTGACGGATATGAGGTGCCTGGTATTCTAAGAAAATGCGGTCTGCTGGATGGCAACTTTATCTTTCGTGCCGGAGAGCACAGCCATTTTCTCACCTCTTTTGAGAATTTAGTGGATGTCTTTAAGCAACAGGTGCATAATGAATTCCAGCTAAAGGGCTGTCTCTATTTAATGCTTTCTCATATGCTTCAAGATACAAAACCGGAACAAAGAGGCAGTTACGAAACTATTTATCTAAAGGAAGCAAAAAACTACATCCAGCATAATTACGGATACGATATTCACATTTTTGACATTGCCCGTTATGTGGGAATCGACCGCACCTATTTATTCAAGCTATTTAAAAAAGAGGAAAAAATATCACCCCAGGAATATCTGATCAATTTCCGCATCAAAACTGCCATGAACATGCTGGAACAGCCCCAATACTCTGTTACTGAAATTGCTTATTCCTGCGGATTCAAAGATGCCCCTTCCTTTAGTAAGCATTTTAAGAAACGAATCGGCATCACTCCGCTGCAATACCGGAAAAGCAGAACAACTCAATCCAATGCCATCTTAATGCCTTAAATAAGGAGAATCGAAATGGAAAAATCATATGTGTTACAACCAACTGCACCAGGCCAGCGCCACAGCGAATTATATTTTTGTTTCTGTGGTCATTCGGAATGCGCCCCTTCCCATAGCTTTGGTCCGGCAGTACGTTCGAATTATATTATCCATATCGTACTTAATGGAAAAGGTCTTTATCATGTCGATCAGCAAACGTACCATTTAGAGCCGGGACAGGGATTTCTGATTGTCCCTGACGTACAGACATTTTATCAGGCGGATCAAACAGACCCATGGACCTATCTATGGATTGGATTTAATGGCAGCAACTGCGAAGAATATCTGAATGAATTCGGTATAAAGGAAAATACGCCTATTTTAAAGACTTCCTATTGCGATGAGCTAAAGGACATTGTTTTTCAAATGCTGCAGCATAACAAAACCGGCACATATCATGATTTTTTCCGTCAAGGTCTTTTATACCAGTTTTTTGCCTTTCTTTCCAAGGATTTGTATGTTGACCTCCCGGTTTCAGGCAATGAACGGAAAAGCTACTATGTGCAAAAAGCAATTGAATATATTCAAAACAATTACGACTCAGATACCAGTATCGGCAGCATTGCAAAATATGTGTGCATTAACCGCAGTTATTTATCCACTTTATTTAAAAGTGAACTCGGTATATCACCTATGGAATATCTTACTGGTTTCCGGCTGAGTCTGGGAGCCGATCTGTTACAGACAACTGAATTGTCCATCGACAGTATTGCGGTCTCCTGCGGCTATAAAAATCCGCTTGTGTTTTCAAAGGCATTTAAGCAGAGAAAAGGCGTAACTCCCAGCCAATACCGGAAAATTTCCTGGTCTAAAGACGAAGCGAACCGAAAAAACATTGTCAAGCTTTCAAAATTATAACTTCCCGCCTGAGGTTGCGATACCTTCAATAAATTGTTTCTGGAAAATCAAGTAGATAACAATCATCAATGCACTTGCTATTAACGCACCGGCCATCAGCCCCGGATAATTGGACATGAATTGTCCGCCCTGTAATTTTGCCAGCCCACTGGCCAAAGGCATGGAGGATTGCTCCGTATTTGCAACCAATGGCCACATCAAATCTTTATATGCAAATAACGCAGTAAAAATCCCTAACGCTATCATATTTGACCTTGCCAACGGCATCATAACATGAAAGAAGGTCTGTCCGATATTACAGCCATCCAGCCGGGCCGCTTCCTCCAGGTCTTTTGGCAAGCTTTTAAAAGACTGCCTTAATAAAAAGGTTCCAAATGCCGAAACCAGACCGGGGAAGATAAGCGAAAACGTCGTATTTAGAAGTCCCATTTTATTTACCATTAAGTACTGTGGGATAATAAATGTCTGGGGAGGTACCATCATCTGAAAAAGTACCAGCGCGAATGCAAAGTTTTTTCCCTTGAAATTCAGTCGCCCAAACGCATAACCCGCCATTGTAGATGTAACAATCGCACAGATTACTCTGCCGACTATCATAAGTATCGTATTAATATATAATTGTCCAAAATTCTGCTGCCTGAGCACTTCTTTAAAGGCATCCAGGCGCCATTCGCTCGGGAATATAATAAACGGATTGATACTGGTAGATTCTGTTTTTGTCTTAAACGCCGTCAATACCATCCATATAAAAGGGATCAGCATAATGGCTGCCGCAACAATTAATATGATCATGACGACATATTTGGATGATTTTTTATTCAATTCCATGTCTTTCCCTCCTAATCATAATTTACATGCTTCTCTATCCGCATCTGGATCACAGTAATAATCATGATTACAACCAGGAGGAGCATGACGATTGCCGAACCATATCCTTTGTTATTCTGTATGAAAGAATATTTATAAAACAAATAGGATAAAGTCTGAGTCTTTGGCAGCGCTGTGTTAGTTTCATCTATCATCATGAAGATTAAATCAAATACCTGAAGTGCGGCTATTATTCTTGTAACACAGACGAAAAACAGAGTAGGAGAAATCAGCGGAATCGTAATATTAAAAAATTGTTTTAAGGGGCTGGCTCCGTCAATCTCCGCTGCTTCGTAATAATCCCTTGGTATTTCTTGTAAGCCGGCTAAAAAAAGAATCATATTATAACCAATCACAGACCAGATACCAACGATTGCTATAGATGCAATGGCAATCTTCGGGTCTGACAGCCAGCTTATCGGCTCAATACCGATTTTACCAAGCATTTGATTGATTAATCCAAATTTTGTATTGTACAACCATCTCCAAACCATTGCCACCCCTGCAGGTGCCGCAACCATAGGCAGGAAAAAAATGGTACGGAACACAGTACGCCCCCGCATTTTCCGATTCAGTAATACGGCTAACACAAGACCAATTGCAATGGAAAAGGGAACCTCTATGATTGCATATTTCCCTGTATTCAACAACGACTGCCATACATCGCTGTCCTGAAACATTTTTATATAATTATCCAGCCCGACAAATACATTTCCCTGACCAAAATCTCCGGTTTTAAAAAAACTCTGGTAAAGGGTTTGAAAAATGGGAATGATATTTAAAATCAAAAGTCCAAGCATAGTGGGGAGAATAAAGAACCAACCCCAGATCAATTCATTACGTTGTTGTTTTGTGCCTTTCCTTACTTTAGGCTTTGCCATGGAACACCCTTCCTTTCTTTAATTTTCCGAAAGAGAAGACAGGCCTTCTCTTTATGTTCACTCAAAGACCTGCCTTCGTTTGTTCATACGACTTTTCCCACCTTATTCCTCAGCTAATAATTTATTCATTTCATCTGCAATTTCTTTGCAGACATCCGCTACACTGGCTTCACCCGTCCACGCTTTTACTAATTTTTCATTAGCCATATTTTCCCATGCTGTCGTGTTTTTAGAATTAGGATAGAACACAAGTGTATCATCCATAACATCGATATGCGGTGAAAGATCAAAACCTTCTACACTGGTTGCCCATCCATCAGAGGTTCCTTTATATGCAGACAATGTAACACCAAGATCTGCCTGTTTAATCTGCGCTTCTTCAGAACCCAGATATTCCAGCAATGCCCATGCTTCTTCCGGGTATTCCGTATTTGCTGATGCAGCATATCCTAATCCGTTATAAACAGATACTCTGGTTCCGTCATCGGTCATGGGGATCATGGCAACTGCTCCATTTTCTTTTATATAATCGTTGCTGGTTAATTCTGACATCACCCAAGAGCCTTGCAGTGACATGGAAATAGTGCCTGATTCAAACAAAGCAACCAAATCGTTTTCTGATGTAACCGTATTATCCGGAGATGTCCCGTCCGCTACAAAGCTTTGGAAATATTCGATTGCTTCAATGGTTTTCTCATTATCATATCCGGATGCTGTCTTATCCTCATTGATAATGTAACCGCCAAGACCATACACCAGATTATACCAGCCTTCCTGATAATTTAAGATTCTGGAACCGAATCCATAATGATCATCCGTGGTAAGTTTCGCTGCTGCTTCTTTTAAATCGGTCCAAGTCCAGGTATCGTCAGGATATTCCAGACCGGCTTCGTCAAAATGAGCTTTATTATACCAAAGAGCGATGGAATCAATGTCTTTAGGTATTGCATACTGGCTTCCGTCGTACCTATACATTTCAACCACATCTTCATAATAGTTGCTTAGATCAATTTTATCACTGGCTTCAATCTGCTCATCCAGATTCAGCAGCATGTCTGCAGACATATATCTCTCTGATTCCTTTATATGCATCCAGAATACATCCGGTAGTGCGCCTCCGGTTGCACCGGCTTCCAGCATCGTCCAGTACTGCTCCCATGGAGTTACCTGAATGTCTACCTCAATACCGGTTTCTGCCGTAAAATCATCACAAATTTCCCGAATCCCCGGCTCCTGGACGCTGTCCCAGATAGCCAATGTGATTTTATTTCCTGATGATCTGCTGGCATCTTCTGCCGATGCACTGTCCTCAGCCGTTCCTCCATCTTCTGTTTCCGTAGTGGATGTGGAATCGTCTGTCGATTCATTCGATCCATTGTCGTTTCCACAAGCTGCAAGGCTTCCTGCAACCATTAGGAACGTTAATAATAGGGCAATTTTCTTTTTCATCTCTTACCTCCATTTTTTGTGTTTTATTATAGTACATTTTTTTTACTGAAATTATTGCGCGCCTTTATTTCACTTGCCTATCATTATAGGGGATATCACTTCGTTCGTGTAGATGGTTTTGTTATATGAATAAGTCAAAATGTTAAATTTTTTTTGCGCATTGTATAATTATCATAAATCTTATACTCATTTTTTGTGTACTAATTACAACCTTTATCTCATCTTATGTGACGCTTTCAAACAATCTACTATATTTCTTTTTCGAAATGCTGATAATCTTTGACAGTATTCCAATCACCGCCCCAGGTAAATCCATGCTCGATAAACAACTGATAGCACAAATCATTTTCATTGATCTTATAGGCAAACTCCTTACTTCTATCTGCATAATCCCATCCGCTTTCCGGCTCACAGATCAACTCTCCATTTACCGTTTTTAAATAGGGATTGTAAAGAGGATTCACGTCGACCGCCAATCCCCTGCTATGTTTGGAAAGAGTTTCACTTCTTGAAATTGTCCTGAAATTAAAGCAGGAAGTATTATTATCTGCCATAGAGCATTCATCATTCGCATCATATTCATCTATCAGGCGTATTTTCTCAATGGGATAACCAGCCAGATACAGCCGGTAAAAAATATCCAGTATATCCTCAGAAATCTGCCGGTTGACTATTAGTTCTCCGATATAGACTTCCCCATCAAATCCTCTGTGCAGTACACGGACATAGCACAAGTCCGCTCTTTTGATCGTACATTCCTCTTTCCATGATTTTCCATAGATACGGGCAAATATCTCTTCAGTAATATCTTGTTGAAAAAACAATTCCTGTGCATGAATAACAGCCAGCTGCTCAGCTTTTATTGTTGTCCCCGCCTCCGCCTCCATTAAGGACTGGCGAATCTCAGATACTGGCTGGGCTGCTGCTTGTCTGCTTTTTCTTGCTTCTTTTTTTACTTCCACATGATAAACTACCATGAAGAAAGCTGCTAAAAAGAAGAACAGTAAAATTTTCCCGGCAAATCGCTTTTTCATAACTAGACTCCTCCCCCTATTATTATCTTATTATCTGTTTTTATACTATATCACAAACAAATTCGATTTCCTACAAAATGTAGGAATGGGAAGAATCCAAATCAAACGCTCTGGGGATTATTTTTTTTAGCCGGCAGAATTATAATGAACATGAACTACAATAATAGCGAGGGAGGTTCTTATGAAAGCAGCAAAGAAGAAAAAAGAACTAAGTAAAGCATTAAAAAGGTTTTACGGTGTCGGTGACTGTGGTTTTACGTTAATGACGAATGTAGAAAGCTACTATTTTAATTTTTTTCTGACAAATCTTGCACAATTCAGTTTGGGCATGGTTTCTGTCATTACGACAATCGCAAGTCTGGTTGACGCCTGTCTTTCATGGATTTACGGTGCAATCCTAAACAGTGTGAAACCAAAAAAATGGGGACGCTATCGTTCCTGGCTGATTCTGGTGCCATGGCTGGTACCATTCCTTTATGCCTTTCAGTTTTTAAAAATCGGAGACGGCGTTGTATCTGCAGTCGTTATCATCGTAGGCACGATTGTAAGTCATGTCGCCTGGAATTTTCCTTATGTAGCGAATGTATCCATGATCAGTGTGGCCGGTGCAACTCCTGAAGACAGATCTCAGCTTTCTTCCACAAGAGCTGCCTGGGCAAATCTTTCAAGAGTCATTTTTTCTTACATAGGTCCTCCGATGGCTGCCTTTTTTGCAGGCATTATTGGCGAAACAAATCAATATGCCGCAACCGCTTTCGTTCTGGGCTGTATCATGGCCGTACTATATTATGTACATTTTAGAATGTTAGACGGCTATGAAGAAACCGGCGAACAGGAAATGGCAAATCCAAAAGCACAGGACAAAAACAAAACTTCCGGCAGGGATTTAGGCAAGGCACTTTTACAGAATCCGCCTTTGATTGCCTTGTTGGTAGCAGACCTTACAAAATTCATGTTTAACTTTGTAATCGCCGGTGCTGCGGTTTATTACTTTACCTATGTAGCACAGAATCCGGGCTTGATGGCTACTTACATACTAATTTCAAACATTTTATGTGTAATCGGATCTTACCTGAGCAAAAACATTTCCAAAAAGCTTTCTACCAGAACTACTACGATTATTATCTTCATAATAATGGCCGGTGCACTAATTATCGCTAATTTCATGTACAGCAACACGATTGCCGTTCTTATCTTCATGAGCATCGGACAGTTTGGATACGGCGTTGCCTACGCATGTACCCCGGCATTATATGCGGATACGATTATCTATAGTGAATGGAAAACAGGAAAAAATGCTGCCGGATGGATCAGCGGTCTGCAAAATGTCCCCTTAAAGGTCGCCGTTATGACCAGAGGTATTATTATCAGTGCCTGCCTTGCTCTGGCAGCTTTTGATTCCGCTATGGATCCCGCACTTGCCTCTACGGATCTTATGAAAGCAATCTGCCTTGCATTTATGCTGATACCGGCAATCGCATTAATTATCGGTGCTTTATCTTTGATATTTGGCTTCAAGTTAACGAAAGACAATGTTTTAACTTATCAAACAGAATTAAATGCCCGAAAAGAGGCATAAGTAAAGGAGAAATTTTATGCTGACAAAGAAACAGAATCTTTTAGAAACTTTAAAAAGAGATGGTCATCCGGACCGTTTTGTAAATCAATATAATCCCTTTGTCTTTATTACGAGCGATCCGATTATGCAATTCACCAGAGGAAACCGGGTTCGCGGTACAACCTCAAAAGATCAATGGGGAACTACTATTTTATTCCCTGAAGATCAATTTGCGGCGATGCCTCATGTAACTGAAGAGAATAAAGTATGCCCTGATATTACTGAATGGAGAAAATATGTAAAGGTACCTGATCTGGAAGCCAACTGCACCGATTGGAGTGCTTGCTTAGCCGATTCCGCCAAGGTAGACCGGGATGAGCAGATGACAATGGTCATTATGGGAACCGGTATTTTCGAACAATGCCATTTCTTAATGGGCTTTGAAGATACTTTAATGAATCTGCTGCTGGAGCCGGAAGATATGGAAGACCTGATTCAGGCCATTGCTGATTATCGTTATACCTACACGAAGATGCTGATTGAAAACCTGAAGCCGGATGCTATCCTTTCACATGATGACTGGGGTTCTAAAGCAAGTTTGTTCTTCAGTCCTGAAGTATGGAGAACCATGTTCAAACCTCATTATAAAAAACTTTATCGTCTGATGAAAGAAAACGGAGTACTGGTTGTGCATCATGCCGACTCCTACTTAGAGCCTATTATTGAAGATATGGTAGAAATCGGCGTAGATGTATGGCAGGGTGTCCTTCCTCAGAATGATATTGTGAAAATGGGCAAAATCCTGGATGGACGCATGGGGCTGATGGGGGGTATTGATGCGGCCGTTGTCGACCGTGCCGACGCTGCCGAAGAAAAAATCCGCAGCGAGGTACGTAATGCCTGTACAAAATACCGTAATGTAAAAGGCTTTATGCCTTGTATGACCTATGGCGGACCGGGAAGTATGTTCCCACATGTAGATGCCATTATTACAGATGAAATCAATAAATGCAGTGCTGAAATGTTTTAAATGACCTGATGTAATCTCAAACTACAGATTATGCAGGTGACGAAAAAAGGGGTACATTGTCATAAGAATTGGCGATGTACTCCTTTTTGTGATATAATAAGAATAACCATTTCAAGGAGAAAATCCAATGAAGAAAACAGCAGTGTCTCCCATTGAGGCTTTTCGTATCAATATGCAGATTATCGTTGACGCCCTGGAGGAAGCGCAGATTCCTATGCGTTTTCAGGCCGGAAATGATTATGGAAGATTAATCGGCGCCCGAATATATCACGGTCAGTCCGACATAGATCCGGAATACGTTTATCTCGCCTGTGAAAGTGACCTGACGGATACTCCGCCACAGGATGGGACTTCTTTTCTCATTTCAGGCACTATGCCTAAGTTATGGGAAAATGTACATGCCAGCATTATCGAATTAAATTCTGACGAGGATCTGCTACACATTCTGGATCTGGTACAGGATGTTTTTGAAAAACACAGAAAATGGGACGAACGCCTGCAATACGCCTTAAACCATGATAAGGGGATCACTGAATTATGCAAAATCAGCGTGGATTTTTTTAATAATCCATTATTTGTCCATGATGCCGGATTTTATATTCTGGAGTGTCCGATATGGCATCCTGCAATGAATCGGTGGGAATGGGATGAGCGTACGCAGATGCACATGCTGTCTCTGGATTTGGTGAATGAATATAAGGTAGATTCGGAATATGTCAGTACTCTGGCTACCAAGGGAGCGCAAATATTTTCTGCAAACATCAGAGGCTACCGCATCCTCTATGTAAATATGTGGGACAGTCAGGGACGGTATGAAGGGCGTCTTTGTATCAATGAATTACTTTCTCCTTTAAAACCGGGACATTTCCTTACAGCGGAACATCTGGTAAAAGTCATTCAGATTGCTTACAGACGGCGGAATTTAAAAGACGGAAGCTTTACCCGTCCTTTTGATCTTATACTGGGTGATATCATTGATCATGTAATAGCTGATGTACAGACGATAAAGGATGCAATTGTCTCCGTCGGGTGGAAGATAGATGACCGTTACGCATGTATAAAACTGACTCACAACGAGCACATTCTGGATAATATGGTGATTACCAGTACCTGCCATCATATTGAAAAAAGTATTGCCGGGAGCTATGCCTTCAGACATAACAATACGGTTGTCATGATACTCAATCTTTCCGTAAATAACTCCGATTTTGGAAACTGCCTGACGCAATTGGCCTATATTATCCGCGAAGGTCTGTTCAAGGCCGGAGTCAGCAACATCTATCAGGATTTTTCTCTCACTCACGATTATTACCGCCAGGCGGAATTGGCACTGGAATATGGAGAGCAGCATGACAGCACCCTATGGTGTCATCATTTTGGAACTTATGTACTGAAATATATGATGGACCGCTGCTGCCTTGAATTTCCATCCGAGCTGCTTTGTCCGGAAGGTCTTCACACCCTCCAGCAATATGATGCCCGCAATGAAACCGAGCTTTATAAAACCTTAAAAACTTATCTGAAAAATGACCGTAGAACAACACAAACAGCCAACGAACTTTATGTGCACCGCAGTACACTTTTCTACCGCCTGGATCGTATTGACGAACTGCTCCAGATAGATTTGAACGACCCTTATAAGCGTCTTTATATCAATATGTGCATTTATCTTTTGGAGAATAAAGACAGCCATTGAAATTTTGATTAAAAAAAACGCCGGAGCCACGTAACAGGCTCCGGCGTTTTTTAACTCTATTCTTCTTCAAACTCTTCCACTTCGATTTCCTCAATGAGCATTTCTTCATCCGGTTCTTCTTCACCGAATTCATATTCCTCACCAAAGGATATAATTTCATTCTCATTATCTGTGTCTAGCTTTACATGCGAATAACGCTTCATTCCGGTACCGGCAGGGATCAATTTACCAATAATTACATTTTCTTTTAAACCAATCAAAGGATCCGCCTTACCTTTAATCGCAGCTTCCGTCAGAACCTTTGTCGTCTCCTGGAAGGATGCCGCAGATAAGAAGGAATTCGTTGCCAGAGACGCCTTTGTAATCCCAAGCATTACCTGGATCCCCTCCGCAGGCTCTTTTCCTTCTACGGCTAATGCTTCATTCTGTTCTTCATAAGCCAGAACATCTGCTAATGTGCCTGGCAGGAAGTCTGAGTCACCATTATTTTCAATACGGACTTTTTTCAGCATCTGACGCACAATGACTTCTATATGCTTATCATTAATTTCCACACCCTGGAGACGATATACTCTTTGCACTTCCTGGATCATATAATCCTGAACTGCGCGGACACCTTTAATTTTTAAGATATCGTGGGGATTTATACTTCCTTCGGTCAGTTCATCTCCGGCTTCCAACAGGTCGCCATCCTGGATTTTAATACGTGAACCATAAGGAATCAGGTAGGTTTTCACATTCCCCTCTTCATTATCTGTTACGACAATTTCACGTTTCTTTTTTGTATCCTTGATTACTGCAACACCAGGAATTTCTGTAATAATCGCAAGCCCTTTCGGCTTTCTTGCTTCAAAGAGCTCCTCGACACGTGGAAGGCCCTGGGTAATATCTCCGCCGGCAACACCTCCGGTATGGAACGTACGCATTGTCAGCTGTGTACCCGGTTCACCGATAGACTGCGCAGCAATAATACCAACAGATTCACCAACCTGAACTGCCTCGCCGGTCGCCATGTTCGCACCATAACATTTTGCGCATACACCGATATGAGACTTACATGTTAATATGGTACGGATTTTTATTTCTTCAAAAGGCTTCCCTTTCTCATCCACACCCTCTTTCATAACACGGGCCGCACGTCGGGGGGTAATCATATGATTTGCTTTTACAATTTCTTCACCTTTTGCATTTTTAATCGTTTCACAGGAAACTCTTCCGGTGATCCTCTCCTGCAGACTTTCAATTTCTTCCCGTCCGTCCATGAACGCTTTGACCTTCATACCGACAATTTCTTCCCGATCCTGGCAGCAGTCAATTTCACGAATAATAAGATCCTGGGATACATCTACCAGTCGTCTTGTCAGATAACCGGAGTCTGCCGTACGAAGGGCCGTATCGGATAATCCTTTACGGGCACCATGAGCCGACATAAAGTACTCCAATACATCCAAACCTTCACGGAAATTAGACTTAATCGGAAGCTCAATCGTGTGACCCGTGGTATCTGCCATCAATCCACGCATTCCGGCAAGCTGCTTGATCTGCTTATCGGAACCACGGGCGCCGGAGTCTGCCATCATATAGATATTATTATATTTATCAAGACCTTCCAGCAGCGCCTTTGTCAATACATCATCCGTATTTTTCCAGGTTTCAACTACTTCCTTATATCTTTCTTCTTCTGTAATCAAACCACGTTTGTAGTTTTTGGTAATGGTATCCACAGTATCTTCCGCTTTTTTAATTAATTGCGCCTTTTCCGATGGCACCGTCATATCAGAGACAGAAACTGTCATTGCCGCCTGGGTAGAATATTTGTATCCCATGGATTTAATATCATCTAATACTTCCGCTGTTTTCGTAGCACCATGAGTATTGATGACTTTCTCCAGAATCTGCTTTAATTCCCGTTTTCCAGCATGAAAATCAACTTCCAGTAAAAGCTCGTTCCCCTCTGTGCTGCGGTCAACAAATCCTAAATCCTGCGGCAAAATCTCATTGAACAGGAACCGCCCCAGAGTAGACGAAAGCATACCACTTTTTACAGTTCCGTCCGGCAAGGTCTTACTGCAGTACACATTAATTTTGGACTGTAAAGTG
>Ga0153983_1000020_pt1 | contig 32459 bp, 35 predicted proteins | sample TSGA067MetaG_FD_104693 | JGI IMG/M metagenome (GOLD analysis project Ga0153983, IMG submission 104693) | Attine ant fungus gardens microbial communities from Georgia, USA - TSGA067 MetaG | ecosystem: Host-associated > Fungi > Mycelium > Unclassified | place: USA: Georgia, Alexander Wildlife... | reverse complement strand
GAGCGAAGGCGGCAATGAATGGATTGTGTCCTTGGGCATTAGAACGGTGATGCTATATTTGAATGGATCAATCGATTGAATCTGTAGATTGAGTTCAGTGAAACCCTTTTCAAACAGGAAAAGTGCAGCCTACGATTGTATCCTTTTGTACAGTAAGTCCAAGTACTGAGAAATTCCTCTTAAAAGCAATAATATCACCAACACGAAGCACTCCATCTTTCACTAGATCCGAAAGTTTAAGCTCTGCAGAAGCACTGTAGAATACACGTTTAGTACTTCCTGGACTGATCTAATCGATTCAAACTCGCCCTGCATTTGCATTTTTCGCAAATGTCGTTGCGGTGGCTGGCTGACGGATTCTGGCCGGCTTCGTAGGCCGTGGATTCTCTTGTTCCCAGACTTCATCCTTCCAGGGCAGAGCCAAGGTTCCAGTTTGAATACCCTCAAGATATGCCCCTAGCTTGGATTTATGAGACTTAGTAAACCAGCCATTGAATAAATGATCTTGAAAAGTGTGTGCTGCAGTTAGGAAGTATGTGTCACGAAAAATGTCCGGATTCAATTTCCTTCTGGAAACAGTTCCATCTCCCAGATCCTGAGCGTTAGGTCCGTTCTCAGCAGTTGAATTAGATGGCAATAAGTTCATGAGTGCTTGCTGGGAATTGTCAGAGAGCAAATTCCAGGTTGTGTCATTGAACAATTCCTAATGAGGCATTGATGAGTGAAACCATCCTATTCATCATGTACAGGGTGGTATTTCATTTCAAATCATTTGTTAGTTAGTCACACGTACGGATGTATCTGTCATTGTCAAAATGCTTTTAGGGTTCTCTAAGAGGTTGCGCAACTGGGTTTGAGGATCTATCGGTTCCGGAATCTTACGTTTAGCCGACTGTGACGGCAGCGTCGTATCATCATGAGAGGCTCTGTGTTCTTCTGTGTGGATTACTGGTATCCTGGTAGGTTGCCGTGCGGACCTACGAGGTCTGTCAGCCATGACTGAGTAGACGATTTTGAGTGTGAGAATATTACATACACCCGCTATTCTACGCTCGAAACTTATGCATGGGAAGAATGATTCAGCGGTTCGCTTCTCTATTCAGATGGGGCCTCAATGTCCATCCTCAAAGACGTAGACCACTATAGGATGGAGAACTGGTTACGTATCCAGTGCAGGTCATCACTCCTATCTAAAAGGAAAGCCCCACATGTTACGTATGTTATGTAGAGAAACTTCATGAAGGGTGAAATTGGTAAAAATGGATCACTACCATATGGAAAGCTGATCCAATTCGACGCGTAAGACACTCTTTCCAGTATAAGATGGAATGCAGTATTGAATATAGGAGTTCAAGTGGCTCATTGTTCTGGATGCCCATTCGGATATGCATTTCGGTTTCCATGAAGTAGAAGTCGAAAGCAAGGAAAGATAGACGACATCTTTCAATTATCAACCCAACAAAGCCCTGCCCGCACCCGGGGACATTTGTGCTTCCCAAGTGTCTTTTGCGTAGAGAAAAATCTTCCACACTCTTTGCACGTGAATTCGCAGATCTTTCCATGCTTCGCGACTTCATGTCGCAGTCTATCATGCTGTCGAGAGAATTTCTCCAAGCAACCTAGTGTACATAAAAAAGCAGCACGGGGTTTGGGTTTGTGGGTTGCCATATGAACTCTGAGCGTATATTGACCGGTGAAACGTCTCGTGCAACTCGAATCAAGGCACGGATAAGGTCGTCTTGGGTCAACCTGATCGTTATCACTTTGGTCAGGAGGTGGTTCACGTGGATGAGTCGGCTGCAACTCAGAATCTTCAACAGCACTTATGGGTGACTGGGCTGGACAAGGGCTCGATGGAGTCACAGTCATAAAGTGATGTGGCTGTTGGCCTAGGACTTCTTGCCATTGTTGAGAACTGGAAGTGTGCTCTCCATTTGAAAAGAAAGTGTCGAACTCAAGCTTGAAAACATCTCCGAATTTCGCTGGTAAGGGCGAACCGGAATGAAAAAATTCAGAGTTCACGAAGAATTTACACTAGGAAGCAGGTAACATACCGGTGTCTTCCGTCGGAGTGTTCACAATAGATGTGGATGGATATGAGGGCTGCGTAGACAGAGCATAGAACGAGAGATTGACATCGGAAACATCATATGAAGGAGCGAGATAATTATTTTCTTCTGCGGTCCGGTCAGTTGATAGGGGAAGGGATGCACGAAGACGAAACGAACCAACTGGCGCATAAAACTGATTATTGGATGAGAAAGATAAGTTGTCATCCGAGGTATCTGCAATTTGGGGCGTATTCAGGCTCTGAAAATCAACCGATGCTCTAGCACTCACTGTCCATTGGGTCGAGCGATATGAGCGAATCTAACTCTACCGAAGTGGCGATAGGAACTGATGGTTGGAAAAACTATAGACATTTGTAACAAGAAATTAATGCTCGCCTGATTCTTGAAGCCTCATGGAATTTATCAATCGTGAAGGCGGAGGAGGCAGATCACCATGATCCTGTTCTAGTGCGTGCACAGAAACCCCAGTGTCATCGTCGAGCGCCTTGGTCACCCTTATCGCATATGAACCATGAGAAGGGGTATGGAGGGCCTTCGAGATACGTGGCATTATGTTGAAGAAACAAGATGAGAGGTGATGGAAGACTTGCTAATTAAACCGATTTTAATGGGAGAGCCAGGGGTAATTCAGGGTTCACCGAGATCGAGCGTCCGATGCTTGGACTGACAAACAATCTTCATTCAATATTGACAACATAATCTGTGGTTGAAAATGAACTGTTCGGCAGTGGCCCTCCATAGTTGCGCTATTGATAGAGGTTATATGAGTGTCCAACAAGCTCCGAGAGGTGAATAGTCGAAATTGCGTTTTCTCTGAGGATTTTTCTTCCGAGATGTGCCGTTGAGTCGTTGATACACCAGATTCACATTTCTAAGAATATTCCTAATAGTAAAGTTGCGGTCAAGACAAAAATCCAGTGACACTTGTCAAACAGGTATCTCATTTGATTGCTTAGTCATTGGGCAGATTCAGGTCATAAAATCATCACTGATGGGGAGAAAAAAATAATAAAATGGTTTAAAAAATGTTCACAACAGGTAGTAAGGACCATATTTGTTCTAATACTTGTAATAATTATTCTCTACAAACCATTTTCCCAACAGTGCAAAATTTGATTAAGCTTCTGATAATCACAATCACAATCAATCAAGATAACAAATTGAGAAGGGTTAACCTGTAGTCCACATCATGATTCTGTGTATGAGTCAGTAACTGTAGAAATTAAAATTTGCTTCCAATAATTTTATAATAAATCAAACAATTCTTATAGTATCTCCAATCAAAACTACATGGAAATGACTATATCAGCTACTACAATGACTATTTCTCACCAATCATCTCTTTTACAATCTATCTTTACACAGGTAAAAATTGACATTTCCTTTGCAAACCACTACAGGATACCCAATGATGTGATCCCAGGCCCAAAAATTTATAATAGTATATTCCATCATTTCTAAGAGCCCAAAACTGTAGTATCGAAATATTGACCTTCTGACATCTATGGTCCCTATCTCTCAAAGTGCCCCTCATATCTACCTCTCAGCCCTTCCCTTTGCACCCGAGCAATTTCTTGCGACCACCGAAGTCCATTAATAGATTTCCCAATACTCTCACAATCACTGAAAACAAGTCTGTGCAATAGCCAATGACCATCTTCGTTACCACCCACTACGATGCTCCTGCACAGTGCATTGTCTTTTCACCAAATGAAAAATCCTTTGTTCTCGTATCAGTACAATTTCATGAACCGATATTTTGAATTGTACATACCTGTGACTCTGAAAGGAGTCACTATACTTCCAGACCCGATCGCGTTAAGAAATGACTGTAGGCATTTGATGCCTACTTGGATCCGAATCCTTGCCATGTTCCATAATTCAACGACATTTTTCAGATATCCTATAACCAGAAAACGCCCATCAGGAGAGAATCAGATGACAGTGGTGATAGTCACCTTGAGCAGCTCATTCAACGTTGGCACACCATTGCCAGTATCCCACAATCTGACCCGTATTTCAATTGATCGTGGATCTTATTTGATCAGGTGAATTGAAGATTCATCTTCATCTGTTCAACGAGCTGAGACGATCCTGCTGCGATAACAATCGGAGTGAATGAAGACATGATCCGAGCATTCATTTGAAAATTGTTCCTCACCATTGTTGAGCGAGGACATGAGAACATTCAAGACCGAAAAATGCTTCCTGAAATGGACATCAGATACGAGCCAGATGGACGAATGGACTAGAAACACATCAACTGGGTTCAGAGTTGCAGATGTTGATGAATTTCATGATGCTGATGTGGAAACAAAGGCCTTTTCATCAAGTGTGAAAACAACACTGCACAGAATCCTTGCCGTGCTTGGCAGTAAAGACAGTCACCGGTTATTGAGCGGACTCAAATTCGGAGACTGTGAGAGTGAAGAAAAAACATTGAACGAGACTTATCGGAAACGAGAAAATACTCTGGTGAGAAAGTCAAGGCGGAGGAACAGATACGAGAGCCACTTCAGGAGATAGTAACGATAAATGCAGAAATGAATCAAATGGCATCACGGATAAAGGAGAACAGCTCGCTCTTGGGGTCAAGTGTCTAACTAGTGAATGTCAGACATGCTGCAGAAAATGAAATGAGAACACACCTGTGATGCAGGCCATTCTAAAGCGCTTTATTGCAGACACCTCCCAAGACCTCCATCCATGCCAGTAACTCCTCGTACATCACAAACTTCACCACCTGCCCCCATCGGCCCATCACATGCAGTGTAAACAAAGGGGTCTACCAAAAACCAAGATGTATATGAAACGCAAGGAGGAATAGCAGATTTGACAGTAGCTAGAATATCCACATTCTTTATGCTTGAAGAGTCCAAGATGCACATATTGAAGCGGAGCTCTGATGATACCATAGTGTTCAAACACGGCGCAGCAAGCTGACGTTCATAAAAACGCTCATTCTGGACAGTGGAAAGCATGGGAAGATCTTGCCAAGGGGGAAGGCCTTCGAAATAGCGACGGGGACGGATAGCGGTAGAGTCGACAAGGGGCGTGAGCCCATCACAGAGTGGTTGCTTGGCAAGAATCGTTGCACCCACATGACCAAATAGTATTTTGACGACAATGGTATGCAAGGAGTGCAAGTCTTCAAGAAAGTCGGCAATAGTTATCACCCATATAAGAATACCAATAGCATGAGGGACCAAGTAATCAAGAGCCTTCGCGATCCATGCAGATTCAACCCCCATTGTCTTGGGTCGTGACGCGGAGAACGCGCGGATGTCATTAGAGGCTCTATCTCCTGGCTCGACATCACTTCCAGAAAGAATATGGACACTAGTAGAGTCGGGAAAGGTTTGGGTGATACAGTACTCTGGTCGGCTGGTAATGACCAATTTGAACTTCATCAAGCGGTCGACCCGAACCCAACACTTCAGTGTACGCAAGTCCTTGTAGTCAACCCGACCAGACGAGTCGTACTCTTCTGCAGCACCCATTTTCTGAAAATTAACTCAGCCATATCATCAACGTCAAAGAAGAGCCGGGGCCGACTTTATATTTAGTTTGTGCCTCTGGGGCGCCGAAATTACTGGCGTAGGCCTACAATTACATTTGAGTAGGGGATCTACTTGTCAACAGCAAGGAGATAAGCATACCTCGGCGACGAGCCGAAGCTGTAACCCTGAAATCACATCATCGAATCCCACTTTGAAGTTTACTTAGTATATTGGGAGCGATCAAGGCAAACATCATCGTACGTTTTGTTGCTTTGGAAATTAGATATTGCCACAGATCGCCAAATTCGGTGTAAGTCTTGCACAAGAGATCGTCAATACTACATCAAATTAGTGAGAAGGACTGCTTCAGCACGACAAACTGAGCTCACCATCTACTTTGGGTCAGCTTTGAACACTGGTTGCCGCTGATCTTGTTGCCTATTTTATCTTCAAGACGATGGAGGAGGCTATCCGCCGCATCAGAGTACTTGACAGCGAATAGCTGTAGAAATCCATCATCGATCTCTCCAAAAAATTCTGTGAAATCGCTTAAGCCTTACTGATGGATTGAGCCGCTGAGATCAGAGTAACACTGACCGAGAATTCGAATAGTCTGTATCATAACAGCAGGTTCATCTGATTTCTTCGTCGTCGTCGTCGGTTTGTGGATAGAGTCAATGGGAAGAGATAAATTGCGAGCGTATAAAGATAGGTTGTTTATAAGGTCTGTAAGAACAAAAGAAAGAGAGATAACAATCAGCCTGTTTCGCTTGAACTGGGTGGGAACTTGAGATGTCCAGATAGGAGCGAAGCTGCAAATGTGGAAACAGCAACATGTGCCTTAACTCCGGGAATGATTCTTTCGGAAGCCATATCAAGTCGGTTTAATCCGGTTGACGCGTTGTTTTTCTGCCATCAGATTTTCTTCACCCTTGGAAAGGATCCTCAAGTGAGGATTGTCTTTCTACTGTCCTGCGCGGGTTTTTCTGATATTCTATGCTATTTTCTAATTGAATTGACTGTTTCCATCTGTGAATGCAAGGCCGGTCTCGGCATCATCCGAATCACAGCCTCAATACAAACTTTCGATAACAATGAGATCCGGTCCATGTATATATATAGACATGATGAAATAACCACATGGTGAGACTGCCCCAATTAACAGCAAGAATTCCTCTTGGCTTCTCTTTCATTTGACACAAACAGCATGTCATTATATACCCAACATTTACATTTATACTCTAGATCCGAAGAAGCGACAGCGAGAGAACAATAAGATGTCTTATGTTCATTTTACGATCGTTGCTCTGTGTGTGAGCAAGAGGAAGAGGAAGAGGAGGACACTATCCTCAATAAACGCAGAACAAAGAATAAATGAATTGAATCTCAGATGTATAGGTATTCCACTGTATCTCTTAGGCAGATTGAAACCCTCCTGAGTCATACTTTAGTCGCTGACAGATCACGATTCCAACATTCTTTCTGGAAGAAACCAGTATCCAGACATGCTGCTAAATTGTGCGAGACGTGTTGCGAAGATTTCAAAAGATTCCGCTCTTGCCGCTGGCATCAGAATCAAATATGGTAGTCTCAAACACCTTGGAGTATTCTCTCAGCTGAAAGCTACAGCCTCCTCTCTCAATTCCAAGGCTGATCCCTAAAAGGGCTATATTGCAGGATCAAATATAGATGTCTCTGAGAGATACTCACCTCGATATCCCCGGACTTATGGCCTAATCTTACACGACCACACCGCAGGTTGCTTCTAGTTCCTGAGTCAATTTCTAGCGCTCCCTCTGGTTTCCTCCCTACACGGGAATAGCAAAATGAACTCTGCATCAAGATTATGAATCAGTTGCTCGCTTCATTATGTCATTGTTTCCAACCTGTCTTTTGCGATCGTGCTCAGTCCATAATTGAGTCGCACACAAGGAAATCCGAGCGCCGGTGCTGATACCAATAAAACCGGTCTTGGTATGGCCCGAACTTCATCAAGCTTAAGGACAGATCAAGATAATCTATGTGGGTGTTAGGCAAACGTGAATCATGGAGAGAGAGGAAGAGGAGGTATTCACATGAGATTAGAAAGTCTTGACAATAGAACTGGATAATGATTTATTAGTGAAAAAACTCAGATAGCAGATTGGACTGGGCATTCGGAGACGTAAGTAAATGTTGAAGAAACCTTGCGCTGCAACGCTCTTTGCTGAATTGCAACTCTAAAGAGATTTCTGACATGGTAGATCTAGAGGACTACAATCATACCATTTCTGTTTCAGATTACATAGATGTTTTCTAGCTTTGTGAACAACAAAATTCGCGCCGCTTCGCATTCCAAGGTCAGTATTTTGCCTATATCATGTATATGGAATAAACAGCATTCGCTTTACATATCGTATCAATACAATGCGCCTGTACAATGTAGTTTCCAGGTACGCAGTACCTTGATAATCTTTGTGATCTTAAGACATCGCACTGCACGGAGAGCATGATGATCCCCTATGCTATTGCCTATCATGCACGTACTTATATACACAATCAGTTTGGAAATTTCTATCAAGACGCTCAAAATGTTGTGAATGGTCTTGAAGTTGATCTGTCTATTCGAAGGATAGTGCGTCAGTGTATCAATTCAGAGAATGTGGAAGACGAGCATATTTGATTACTGAATAAGTGAATGTTGTAAATTTGTCTAGCGAAAATTTCAGTTGCTTTTTTACCTGGCATCTGCCTACCACGCATTACTTATACTACGTTATATTTACGAAACATTTCCCCCCTCGACTTGACACTCGAAGCAAATGTTTGTCTCCTGTTTCGATCCAATCTTTGTAATTCTTGAATACGTGCACCTCATCTCAGCTCCCGCGTTGTTGGCATCAACTGGCTATTTGCCGTCTACCAATGTTAGTATTTTCATGGATCGTTGACGATGCTCATGTTGGACGTCATAGGTAAATGGCTGCTACCAGCATCTTTCAACGAATTTACGTCTCGGTATCCAGTCGCATTTTGACGTTTGGTAGAGGTCTTCATTATGTACTAGTATATTGAACGTGCAAGTCATGGTCTTTTGTGCTTCAAAATGCGATATTGTGATCCGCATACATCAGAGTCTTACACAGCAAACTGGGATCCCGTCGCAGATAAAAGCTCATCAAGCACATTTCATAACGACTGGGTTCATCTGTCATGACCGGTTCGCACACCCACATGAAACCTTGTCTTCTTCCAAGAGCTCTCCAATCTCCATCTCCTTTTCCTCAAGTTCTCTCAACCATCCTTTGTCTACGCATTCCGTCCACTTGCTGCATAACCTGGACTTAGAGAGGTCCAGATAAGTTGGCTTGTTTCTGGGCACCCCGATCACCACTTTGGGCAAGGGTGCACACAGATACTCTCTGTGCTCAGATGGGACCCAAAATAATGGTTCGCTATCCCCGCCCATCATCCATCCACCCTTAATACCTCCCAGCATAAGCTCATATCCACGAGTAGCATGCCATTTTTTCGCTGAAAGGTCCACAATATCCCATATTCTGATTGGATCATCGCAATTCAGTAGATAAGACGCTAGCTTTGTCCCATCTTGTAAAAATGCCATGTGACGGAATAAAGGTTTTCTTTGATTCCAGAACTGAGTGTAAAGGTGGCCAGTGCGGACGTCAAAGACACTCGTGATATGTGTTTCATAGCAACTAACAGCAATCAGTCGGTCACCAAAGGATTCGTGATTCACGCCAGGTGAGACAGCAATTCCAGACACCGCGGGCATGTTAATCGGCTTCCCACAGAGTCCACCTGTTCCAGTGTCCCAGACTCGGACGCCACCGTCCTTGGAAGAACAACATGCGAAAAGTTTCCCATCAGGTGAGTACACCTGGAAAAGCCCCACAACATGCTCTGCATCGGTAAAATAGAAAGGATGAAATTTGGCAGTGTCGTGATGCCATGAATAACACGAGATGGCACTAGAATTGCAAATGATAACAGTCAAGCCATCGGGTGCCAAAAGTATGTCCGAGTATCTCGCCATTTTAATGCATACAGAAAACATGCATTCAAAACCACTGTCGCCTGCGGGATTCTTCAAACTCCAAACTTGGAGTAATGATGCATCGTCTGGAACATCCAGATCAGTACATATCACCAAGTGATCATGTGTCTGAAAGGCGATTCGGGACTGCAAAGTGGATCTTCCGTTCCAGGGGTCAAATGAAAAGCAATTCTCCAGGTCCATTACGTTGCATATAGTGATGAGAGACTCGGAAGAATAAGCTATCTGGTTGCCATCTGTCGAAAACGCAATTCCCGTGGCATAATCATACATGGCAATATCCTTTCTCCCTATAACTGCCCCAGTAGTCGTATCCCAGAATTCAACACTGTCAGATCGCAGTGATTTCACAACCGCCACCGTCCCAGAATGGGAGACTGCAATAACTCGTGGAATACCGGTGTCCTCTCGAGCGTCCGCAGTTCCAGTCGGATTTCTCGCCAAATCCTCCAGGTCCAAACTCCACATCTTCACACCTCCATCACAACTTCCCACCAAAACCCTGCGGCCATCGTATGACGGACAAATACTAGTCGGTCTAGCCATCGGAGGCTCTTTCTCAAAAATCATCTTCGAACTCGTCATCGACACCTCCCAGATCTCCACTGTGTCCATTTTCGGAATAAATATGTGATTCCTGAGGTGTGAACGTACGACAGCTGGAATGTGTCCGACGTCAAGGTCATAGAATGTCATCTCTTGCGTGTCTAATTTCCAAACATAAACCATGCAACGTCGAAAGTCCTTGAATCCCACCATCAAAATGTCACTGGTAGGAGCAAATCGGATTGATAAAAGTTTTCCTGGAGGACGCGGGAATCTTCGGGGACTCTTACCATCCTCCACATTCCATAATTCAATGACATCCTCAGAATCCTTCTCAACAGCCAGAAATTGCCCATCAGGAGAGAATCGCCTTACCCCTGGGTCAACATCAGTTACCTCGAACATATCGGTCGACTTTGGTGCCCCATGGTCCGTATCCCACAACTTGACCAGGATCGTACAAGGTGGATCTGCAACTGGCATAAATCCACACACCCATTCCGTTGAGACGAGCTTTCCACGATGACGACCATGACGAATAAAGGCAAATTCGAGGCCTGAGAGTCGAAACTCCTCCTTACCCCTCTGTATGTCCCAGATTAGTGCATAGGACGTGAATGAAGCTCCATCCCATTTGACAAGAATGTGCTTCCCATCAGGACTGAAACAAGCATCAAACTTCGGCCTTTTAACAAGGGAAGATATTTTGAGCTCGATTGGGCCTGAACTAGAATGGCCAGTCTCGGAGTCGCAGATACATACGGTCATGAGTATTGGGTCGAGTTCATAATTTGCTGATAGGGAAGCAAAGGTCCTTTCATCTGCTGAGAACACAATGCAATCCACAGGATCATTGTGATACTCTGCACTATAGACGGTCGTCAACAATCGACTAGATTTGCCTTCAGCGATGGCAAGAGTGTTAGGAAACCTCCAACGAAACTTTTTCGCAATAAGAGAATGCTCAGGCAAGAATGGAAGGACAGAGAGGTATATGTGAGGAGCACTCTCAGAAATAGGAACGACGAATCCAGAAACGAATCGAAGGGTATCAGAAATGAACGAGGTGAGCTCATTGTCAGGGTCGAGCGTCTAGGCGGACAACATGAGACCTATATCACAAGAAACAAACTGTAAACACACCTTCATTGCAGGCCATGCTAAAGCCTTTTCCATCGCACCACACACTTCGTAAACCTCCCCCAACAGGCTCATCACCTCCATCCAAAACAACAGCTTCTCATACATCACAAACCTCACCGCTTCCATCAACCTCTCACATTCAGTATGAACAACATGGCCTATCCAAAATCGACATGAATATGAAAGCAGAGGAGATATGGCAGACTCGACACCAGTCGGAATATCCACATTCATCATACTCGATGACTTCAGGTCGCACATATTAAAGCAAAGCTCAGGCGATACCATAGTTTGCAAACACAGCACAGCAAGTCGGTGCTCATGAAGACCTCGATCTTGAATAGTAGAAAGCATTGGTAGGTCTCTCCTAAAGGAAGAAGAAAGTACAAAATCTTCAAATGAGAGATGATGAAAACGAAGGATGGGGCCAGGGTCAATGACAGATATAAGAGCTCTCCGGACGAACCGTAACATATTCCGATTCTTCACTCCGTGGAGCATAATAAGCGCATCGTCATCGAGTGGCTGCTTGGCAAAAACCATTGCACCGACAACACAAGTCACCGCTTTGATCTCTTCCTCGCTGAGACCACATCCAAATGATGTTGTAATCACAGTGGTATATAACGAATACAAGCTTTCCAGCCCCTCTGGATTATCCTTCGACTCAAGCATGCAAAACCGTACCTCGGGGTTCATTCGAAGAAAGTCGGCAGCAGTTATCGCCCATATAAATACACCTGCAGCACGAGAAACCAAATAATCAAGAACCTTCGAAATCCACGCCTCGTCCACATCCATTGCCGTCAGTCGTGACAGCAGGAACACCCGAATGTCGTCAGAAGCATCATCTCCCACTCCACTACCAGAGGGAATATCAACATGCCTGCTAATAGAAACGGGGAAGGCTAGGCAAATACGGTCTTCCAACCGGCTGGTAACGACGAGCTTGAATTTTCTCAAGTGTTCTACCTGAGCCCAGCGTTTCAAAGTGCGCAAGAGACCCTCGTAATCTTCCCACGCAGATGAGTCGTGCCTGAAGCCTCCACATTCATCTAATCCATCTATCACTATAACAGGAAGATGCTCAAACGGAACATCATCCAGGAAGGATAATGGTGTCTCGATGAGAGATTTGAAAACACGATCAATATTAGACGTGTTATGCGCTCTATCAACTTTGATTAATTGTTGGCCAAAGGAGGGGTACAGCTGGGCAAGATCAGAGGCGACAACACGCCAGAGAGCAGCCGTAGTGATCGTTGTACATTCCGCGCGGTCGAAACGAAACGATATTACACGTCGACCCTGCTCTTCTAGTCGATTCGAAATACTAGCCGCCAAGGCTGATTTCCCAACACCAGGAGAACCTCTTATCCAAATTATATTGTGGCCATTGATATTCTTGACGCAGTTCTCTATCTCTTGTAGGATGACACTGCGCGTTCCTTCCATACATGGTTTGCGCAAGGAGAGCCTACTTCTTCCAAGAGCGCTCACCACTTCGTCCAGGACTTTCTGCTCGGCACTTGCTTTCGGTTTTTCTATTATATGAAATATAGCTTCCGAGAACTCAAAGGGTGTTCGCAGATAACACACCTTGAAGGGTTGCAACAGCGGCTTGTGTAGACTCGGCAATTTCTAGTACAGAAATGAAATGTCACCAGAGCTGGACAGGAATCACAAACAACCCACGTTGAAGGTGTACGACGCCGGCTTGCGTAGACATCACGTTATCCGCCATGGTGGCTGATACAGCAAATCAGACGAACTGAATAATGCATGCCAAGCACGAAGATTGGACCTTGTTTCACTCGGATCTCTATGGCAATATCTACCACCAATCTTTCCCTGAAGCTATCAAGTTTGTTTTGTAGTTCGACCACTTTTGCCTTTTGAGCCGCAACGAGGATATACTTGACTGCGACGAATGATTCAGTGGCAGAGCCATCTCAGACAAATTATACATACGCGTCCAGTGTTCAAGCCACTTTTGAATAAAATCCACTACTTGTTCCATCATTCCAGCAAATTCCTGGATGGTATGACGCAATTGATCTGATTGTGGAACTTCCTCAAGCCTGTTGAGCTGATCGGCCAAGACTCTGATGCTCTCTGCAAGACTTGTCATTGCACCATGAGATTCTTCTTGAGCCTCAAAATGCTGGGAAGACCAACTCATCATATTGCCGGCATCGAAATAAGAAAAAAGACCAACCTTGTAGACGATTTCAACACAAGCGAATACGGTTTGAGCTGCAGAATTGAGCTGCATCGTGTTAGAGAACAGGTACGCATACTAGTTAGTAATAGTTTACCCCGCTGACAACCTTCCCGAGTTCCATAATCATCCCAGAACTATCCTTCGCCCAACTCAGCCGACTTAAAATCGGTCGGAAGCTGCTCAAATCCTGTATTGTGTCCTTGATTCGTGCATTCAGAATGCTCAAGTCACAATTGTAGGCCTATTATTGGACTTGTGAACTGACGATCTCTATGGTTGGTAGTGGTGAAGACAAGGTACCTCGATGACGGACCAGAGTTTTAATCCCTGGATGGGATTATCCAATTCCACCTTGAAGTTCGCTAAGGGATCCTGAGTGAATGAAAAGTCATTGAGGAAGACATTGACTCACAATTGGATCCTCTTTGCGCTTCAGATGCAAGGTGGTGCCATAAATTGTCAAATGTGATGTGAGCCTTACCCAAGGGGCCATCCTCTGTAGTGCGGTTGTTGACGCCGAGAAATTTCCGCAGACGAGGGTGTTTTTTGTGTATTTCGATGTGAAGGTGACATCCCTCCTTGATTATGCTGGAATTAAAACGAATATGGAAGGATTGCACGGCCACTGCGACCTTGAACTTACGATCTGCTCTGCGACGACTTCAAATACTGCTCTCCCCTGATGTTGTTGTCGAGTTTCCCATCAAGCTTTTCAAGCGGACAATCGGCCCTGTCGGCATACTTGACAATGAGCGACTGTGGGGATTTATCATCAAGCTCTCCGATAATTCCTGAGTTTACTTGAGTTTAGCTGATGTGTTCGGCAATGTGACGCTCACCGACAAGTCGGATGGCTCGTATCATCGTAGGTTCATCTGGTTTCGCCATGTATTCAACGGTCGACGGAAAGAGTAAAGTAAAGCAAGCAGGTAGAACATAGACTGCCCCAATCGAGGCAGGGAGCGCAGTAGTATAGTGGGACTATCCTTGCCTTTGGCAGGTGATGGGGATGCACAAGTTTCGAACCCCTGCCCTGGTAGCGTGGACTACAAGTTGACGCCACTTGGAATAAGGAAAGCGAGATGTAATGCATCGTTGTCAAGCGTGGGAAGGCGGCCATTACCAACTGCGGCTACGGGGGTGTCTGGGGTATGGGAGTCAGATGGTGACAAGTCACTCCTGAAAGCGATAACATATTCTAAGGACAATCTTGTACAATCTACTCTCATTATCCAATTTGGGCAGGGAGCTGACCAATCTCACGCTTTGCCATTCCCAAGTTCACCATCATTGCTACGTGGCCCCTTAACCACCGTGGTGAATCCCCAGGACGACTTCCTCAGGGCGTTGGGTGTAAGTCTCATCACCACACCCTTTCTAACCCTGATCTCCATCCCTCAGCTACAACGAGGCATATCAATGGGCTATTTCGCCTCGCAGCCGAGGAAAGTCTTGTCAGCTGGCCGAGGGCATCCTCAATCAAACTTCCCTCATCACTCTACATAACGGTCGCCCGCGTTCCATACCACATCACCGCCCCAAAATACTACGCCATCACTACACGCGTTCCTCCGGGCTGCCTCTACACGGATAACTTGCCCGACTCGGACAACGTTGCTAGAACAGCGTACGCTCGAGGACGTTTTGGCCTGACCTGGTACGACCGAAAAGTCATTTCCGTCCGTCGTCTGTCATCTCACTCAACTCGAGTCACTCTCTTTTCCTGCTGGCGCAAGGCTATAACTTTACCAAAGACTCGGACGAGGTCACCACGGCGCTGGGCGTACTAATAGATGACGGGCGTTTCTGTGTTGGTCCTGACGCTGTGGTGGGGGGAGAAGGGCAAAGCTCGAGGCGAGTATGTCGTTCTGTCTTTTCATAGTTGCACCCTCGAACTCATCAACAACCATAGATGAAAACACCGAAGCAGCTCTCGTAGTAGCAGCGCACAAGGAAACTTGGGCAATCGAGACAACCAATCCAGCCGCAGCGGCGTGAAAGAAGGCGCGCTTACCAGTACCAGTCGCCGTCGAGCATCCCTGGCAACTCCACTCTCAGTCACTTCCGCATCCGCCATTCAGACCTTCAACACGACAACATCATCGTATCGAGATCGCCCCAGTCTGGGTGCCAAATCGTCGGCTTAATCGACTGGCAACACGCCTCTATCCTTCCCATGTTTCTCCTTGCCGGCGTTCCCCAACCTTTCGAGCACTCCCGGAGTCTATGACATTGCCACCTCTACCAGATTCGAGCAAGCCCACGGGGTAAATCTCCACTGTTACAGCCTTGTCCAATACCAGCACAAAGAAGTGCAACCGGCCTCACTACGTCGCGGCTGTCTCTTCCAACAGGCTGGTGCTCCCTGGGCAGGCGAGAGTTTCGGTCTGAAGAGTGCGCTGATACATGGCAACGGAGAGGTGGGAGGAGGAGGAAGAGTGTTTTGTCCTGTTGAGTTTGATGTTGAGGACATACACGAGACGATGATACTGAAGAAAGCAATGATCAAGCCAGAAAAGTGCTTTGATATCATGCAGACCATGGGGTGTGCTGCCTGAGAATGACGATTATGCTGTGGTGTTTGTGAAGGATAGGATAGCAAAGAGGGGGTCAAGTCAGTGGAGGAACGGGAGAATGTTATGAGTCATTGGTCTTGGGACGATATGTACGAAGAGAGGTAGATGTCGTGAATTGGTGATGTTGGTTCGCGTGAAACATGTTGCAAACAAGAGATGTGCCAAGGTCTATCTCTGCACGTGTGTATGTATTCTGTTACCCAGCTGGATTGGAGCTAGGCACGATGGGTCAATCGACACACACCGAGGTCGCTAATAGTGGTTGTTACAGTCCATGTTGTGGAGTTGGTCACTCTGTCATGTACACCTGCAGCTCTATAGTGGAGTGAAGAATAAACAGATTTCCGAGTGACGACAGTGAAGTACTGACTTTTTAAGAGACTATAAAGACGCGATACAATATTTGCAAAGCCATGCCATGTGCAAAAACACATGGATATATATATAATCATAATGTCATTCACACACTAAAGGGAAATGGACCCGAAAAAGCACTCCACTAACCCTGCATCACCGGTCTATCCCAGACTATTTACAAAGGCGGCGCCGTTTGTGGAGAAAAACATGCTATTGTCATTTACACACTAAAGGAAGCAAGATGGGCATTTCACAGCGCCAAATGGACAACAGAACGAGTGAAACCTGCACGTGTAAAGGAATCAAGCAGTTTTGATTTGCGCTAGAAGTGGTGGTGGTGGTGGTTGACTGGGCTGGTGAAGAATTGGTAGTAGACTGGGCTGGGGTATTGGAAGACGGGGCTGGGGCGATGGTAAACAGGGGTGGGGAGGCATCAGCTGGGGCATTGCTAGTTTGGGTAGGTATGACCGTGGCAAGGGCCGATGACAGGCCTCCGTTGGTCACTGGTCCAAGGAGAGTAAGCGAAGTGACGCTATGTTCTGCGTCATTGCATTGCATAGTCAAGTCTAAATCATCCCATCAGTCAGAGAACACTAGCTCAGGCAATGAATGCGGCTAAAACGCACTGTTAAGGGCTTGTTGTGCGGTCGTGAAATTGGTAGCACCTAGAGCGTTACCAAGACACTCGAGGCAAATTGCATATCCGGTGATGAAATCCGATTGACAGCAGTCTTCTGGCGGACATTCGTCCTGCGTCCTGTCAACAGTGTACACTCCTCAACGAATAAATGACTTACTTGAATTTGAGCGAGCGCAGCCTCGATGGGGTCACAATCAGTTTCGCACTGGGCAGGGACCGTGCCGTTGGTGCTCGTTGAGGTTTGTCTAGCCACCACAAGATCCCGAGTGTTCAAGGCTTTGATTGGATGTGCGATCCTCAATGAAGAGCTTGCAGCGACGAGATGGACGAGAGTCAGGAGGGACACGATCAGCATGATGCGAACTGGGATTGGAGTCGTGGAACGTTATGACGGGAGGCGAAAGGAACAGATTGGCGCTTGTCTTACCACGATAATTGCGATTAGGGGAGGCTGAGATGCATTCCGTGGCAAAGCTGTGTCGTAAAATAACTAGATCATGGGAAATCTGATGAATAGACAAAGCAAAGTGATGTGGCATTCATCATCCTAGTCTCACGAACGCGGACACTTGAAAGAGGCCATCACAGTGGTATTTCCTGTCGAGTTAAGATAGAAGGGGTCTGGAAAGCTACCAAGATCTTAGAGATGTGACGGCGTGACTGCGGATGCTTTTCCTCTTCCACGCGCACTCTCTGGCAGTGGCTATCCTTGCCCATCATCTATACTCGTCAACAATCCGCGCATGGTCCTCTGATATCTAACCTTGGTCTCCCCGTGATCACCATCATCACCCGGACTCCTTACTTCTTATTCTCTTCACTCTCCAATTTGTTTACACCTGGACATTGCACCATGGGGCAGAGAACCATCTATCCCACTCACTGCTAGTCCTGATGCGCATCGTCGTCACTGTCCCCTCATTATGACCGTCGCCTTTCAACACGCCAAATTCTTTACTCCGGGCTTTAAATCTTGCTTACATTGGCATTTGCGTCGAGGTATGTACCTCACACTCCCGTCCCACATTTTACCTAGCTGCCAACTTCTCTGCGCAGTTACACTACACGATTCTTTCTCTCAGCCAGCCTTTCCCCAATCCACTTTGTCATCGTCTTCGCCACCCAGGCCCTCTCTCTCAACCGCAGAGCTCATTCCTCTTCACTTCCAAAGTCCTCTAGGCTGAGGTTCCCCTCCCCATTCTCTTCTCAGTGAATTCCAGACTCGTCACCGTGAAGTAGACAAATCACCGCATCTTTGGAGCTTCTCAAGGAGGACGTTTGCATCATATGACGCTTCGAGGGCAAACAAGGCATCATCTCAAGGTCTGTCATGTCATTTTCAGCGTCAACATCGAATTTTCAGCTTGAACGCCTGTATAGTCCTTGATCGCAGGCCCTTACGTGCATGCCATTCACGCTCTCAACACACCATTCTTGAAAGAAGGAAAAGAGATGAGGGACACCATGGATTCGAGTACGTCTTTTGTTTTTTCTTCTTTATGCTAAATCTTATCATCTGCACTCGCACATCGCCCAGGTGTTAGAAGAATTGGCCCGCATGTCACTAAAAGACCTCGGTTACTTCTCCCCTCGCCCTTCTCCCTTTTCATACTTGCCTTTGTAGCATGAAAAAAATTGAATACTTTGCTATGTTGAATCTGCGGACGGCATTTACTGCATGAGTTTGTGTCCTCACAACTTTTGTCAGGATTACATGCGCCACGGTTACTATCAAAAAGTCCAAGTAAAGCATACAAGCTTCTCAATTTTACAATTCCATGGTATATGCTATCCCTGGATTGCCTACAACCGCTGCAGCAAACCGAATCAGAATTCAAGACGATGGCGAAAAAAAAAAAGAGAGTTGAGGGACTTGACACTCTGTCTCGTAAAGATGTTGCATTTGGTCGTGATCAAACAACACACGGGGAAACAAGACAACGAGACGTCCGAGACGTTCAAAACGAGCGAGTGTAAAAAATCCAGTTGTATTGTGTCTACGACTTGAGACAACGTCATTGTAACCCCCCTCGTCGTGTTGGGCAATCAAGGTCATGCTTTTAGGACCTGCATGGTGAACTCGGCGTCGCCCTATACACATCGCAGAGAATGATCAAGCTGACGTTCTGGATGTTTAGTCATTGACACTTCGTCATGGATAGAGTTCGCACAAAGACGTACCACGAACTGTAGATTTGATATTACATATACTCGCCCACAAACACAGAAGGAAAGACTTTGGAGCTCAAGCTCAGCACAGAGGTCGACTCGAAATCGCGTAGATGGCTCAGTCGAGTGCCAAGTGAAGTACAGCGGTAAGAAACCCCGGATACGCTTCCTCTCTCGCAGAGAAGAAACTTGCACAACTCGCACTGCGGAAAGGAATGCTTTCTTTGTTTGAACGCGGTCTCAGGTGCAGAGAATGTTCTGGAATCACGTTTCTCGTGGAATAAAGGACGACGACATTTGTCGTGTTACAAAAAAAACCGGAAAGAGCTCCTCTACGAGGCAAAAATTTCATTCGAGTATGAGTGCAGAGGGGTCGATGTAAACCACGTCTGTCCCCACCTTCATCCAGGCGGTTCCTCTTCAGTGCTGTATGACTGAGGTCCCCCTGGTTGTTGTGCTTCAAAGCCGTACTCCTCGCCTGGGCGATCAAACTGGCAAAAAGGCTTTTTGAACGTCCTGTGGTCATTTGGGATTTTTTGACCCAGCCGGTCGTTGAGAGAGAGAGCTAGTTAGCTCCTCGTTTTGGAAAGGGTTGGTTATCAACTGCAGGACTCGCATTGGCGCACGCTTTCGACTTTGAGGATGTGCGTGTCCTAAGTTGCAGCTCTTTGTAGACTGGCGTGTTTGTCAAAGCGGCCCCAGGGACCAGTTGCCCCTCTGATCGTGCCAAAAGGCTTATTAAGGATAGGAGAGTTTGCCTGTGGCTGTATGACTGGTATGATAAGTAGGCTGAGTTGACGATATGGGTCGCAGAAAAAGAAAAGAAAAGAAAAGAAAAAAGACCTTGGCACGATGTAGAGTCACTCGTGAATAACAACTGTAAATAAGAAGCAACGTATCTGCCAAGTTGTCAACTTTTTGGTTGTCATCATTGTTGTATGATTGATTGATTGTCTTTGCTGATCCATCGCTCTTCACTGAATCTCTGTTAAAGTGTTATCGATCAATAATACTTTGTACATTTCCCGGTCATCATCCGGCAATTAGTGGCAATACCTTTGTTGATGTAGGGTTGTTTCTTGTTTACAGGTATTGGATGACTTCCTGTAGGCAGTCTAGGGAAATCTGTGTTACATGGATTTCCCTAGACTATGGGAAGTCATCCATTATCTTTGATGTCTGCACAGGCGCCATATGTGTGTTCGGTTTTTGGGTCAAGAGGGTACGTCTCTTCACATGCTACAGATAACGAATGCGATTATGCCGAGAGAATTTGATGATTCGCTTCTCCATCTGTGTTACTCAACGGCTTGAGCTCCATTGATAGCACGAGTGAATGACAAGATTTGAAATCACAACTGGATTTCCAACCTCGCTCGCTCGCTCGTTTTTTTTCCCCGAACGGCCTTTTTGAACGCCTCAGGCGTCTTGTTGTCTTGTGCATCGTGTGTTGTTTGATCAAGACCAAATGCAACATTTTTGTCTCCACCTCGTCGTCTCCACCTGTCAACGAGACGAGGTCCCAAGTTCCACAACTTTTCTTGCCATTATCTTCAATTCTGGCTCTCATTTCTTGACCGCGGCTACTCAAGGTGATTGGTGCCTGAATCAGTTGGCAAAATCCGTTTATCCTTATCCGATGAGCAGATGACGATATAATTTTTCATACCCCGGAAGCTGATGGATGTTAAGCACGGTTGACTAGTTCAAGTCGCTGACCATGGGTTGAAAGCCAAGCCATGCAACTCTTGAGGTATATGACTTTTTTGTTCCAGCCTATTCGGTTTGCTCCTGATTGGTGCAGCGGTTGTGGGTAATCCGAACGGCGTGCGTAGGCACGGTATTTTTGTAAGTAGTGTGGGGCCTGTCTGAATAAGAGGGATAGCATTACCACAGGATCGCGTATAATTGAGAGACTTGTGTGCTTTTTATGTTCTCAGCTCTCCACGAGTGAATCTCACACAAGCTATCTTCAGTACGCAAAGCATCACATGCTCTTGCAGTTCACTACTTGGACTTTAATAGAAGGTATGCCCCATGTAACTCTGACAAAAGGCTACGCGTCCTTTGAGGTCAACTCGTACGGTGAATGCGGTCGCAGACTCGATATAGCAAATGCCATCAAGATTTTGATTTTTTTCAAGACACAAAAGGAAGAAAAGACCAATAACCGAGGTCGTTTGAGTGACATGGGGGCCAATTCTTCTAACACGTTGGCTATGTGCAAGTGCAGACGATAAGATTTGCAGCCAGCGAGCGAGAAGAAAAAACAAGAGACCATTCAACGATGCTCTGTGGGATAATGGTGTGATGAGTGAAAAGAGCTAACTGCATGGCGATAATAGCTGCCAGATCAACCAAAGGAGAATGGCGGCGGCCATTTGTTACACATCCCACACTTACAGCTCCGCGGTGCTTCTTATATATATCAGTAGGCTTGAGTGATTCAGAATCCATCGTCAAGTACTCTGACAAGGTGGAGAGCTCTGATCCTCTTCAAAAGACTGAAGGAAACTCAAGAAAGATATCGAAGTCGAACAGCATCTGAAGTTGACAAGAGGATGGTGAGTTAAATGCCCCACGCACAGGCAATGCTAAGTATTCATGCGATGTAGCATTCTCAAGCAAGGAAATGACCTGAACATTAAGATGCGCGGAAAGCATTCTAAACGACAGAAGATCCTCAGCCTCGGGTACATCTCAAAGGATGATCTTTCCTGTAAAGCCGATATTCAATTTGACGATCATGGAAACACAACTGTGGGTTGATCTTCCCCTCAATCGCTCCCAGTCTACTAAACAAATTCAAGGTGGAACTCACCGATATAATTCCAGGATTACATTTCTGGGTCGTCGCCTAGGTACGTAATGTTGATTATTGCTGACATGTAGGATGCTGACTTGAGTCATTTGGACCCACGACTGTCAACTGGGTGCTCTGGTTGCGCAAATGAAAAGCAATGACGGAAGATCTGAACATTTTTGGTCCATTTTGGATCGTTTCGGCCCTGCAAGAGATGTCATTGAGATCATCATGGAGTTAGGAAAGCCTTTGAGTAGGGTAAGCTATTGTTGCTCAATACGTCGCCCGTTGTCTCAGTAGTTGAGCAACATGGCGTCAAAACTGTTCAGTTGCGGCGAAGTCATCTATCAAGTGAGCCATATTTGCTTCTTTGACGCTAAAAATGTGGCTGATCAATCTTCCAGCAGTTTGAGGCTCAAGAATCTCATGAAGCAATGGAAGAACTTGCAGGGAGCATGATTATCCTAGCCTATCAGCTGTACAGGCTCAAGGAAGTCCCACAGTGAACGAAGCGTCGCCATATATACATCACAGATAATGATCAAGCTGACGCCCTGGATGTCAGTCATTGACACTTCGTCATGGATAGAGTTCGCACAAAGACGTACCCAATAGCGGAGTCCCCCTAAACCTCATCCCGCACGAACTGTAGATTTGATATACTCGCCCACAAAAACAGAAGTAAAGAGTTCGGAGCTCAAGCCCAGCACAGAGGTCAACTCGAAATCGCCCAGTCGAGTGCTGAGACGGATTAAGTGAAGTACAGTGTAGAAATGCCGGATGCGCTTCCTTCTCTCGAAGAGAAAAATTGCAAAACTCGCCCTAGATGTACTGCGGGAAAAGGGACTCCTTCTTTGAACATGGTCTCAGGTGCAGAGAGAGTTCTGGAATTACGTTGCTCGTGAAACAAAGGACGGCAGTTGTCGTGAAAAAAGGAAAGAGCTCCTCTACGAGGCAAAGATATCATTCGAGTATGAATGCAGAAGATCGACCGATGTAAACCACGTCCGTCCCTACCTTCAGCCAAGCGGTTCCTCCAGTGCTGTATGACTGAGGCCCTCTTTCGAAGTATTCCACACCTGATTTACCCGTGGAGATCAAGTTGGCAAAGGATTTTTGACCGTCCTTTCATCCAGCCGGTTGCTGAGAGAGAGCTGGTTAGCTTCAAGTTGAAAATTATCAACTGCCAGACTCACATGTCCCACGTTTCGGGGGTATGCGTGGTAGTTGTGTCCTTGAGTCCCCTCAGCTGCGACTCTTTGTAGACTGGCGTGTTCGTCTAAGGGACTATTTGCCTCTGGTCTTGCCAAGACTTATTAAGATTGGAGAGTTCGAGAGTCTGCTCGTGGCCGTACGACTAGTATGACAGGTATGCTGAGTTGACGACATGGATCACAGAAAAAGAGAAGAAAAAGATCCTGGCACGATGCAGTTACCTGTGAATGATAACAATCGTAAACAAGAAGCAAATACGTATCGGCCAAGCTACTGCCACTGATCGCTGACCATTGTTGGTAACTTTGCTCCTCAACAAAACTGGCAGACTTTTTGGTTGTCATTGTTGTATGATTGTCTTTGCTGGTCCATCGCTTTTCTGAAACTTCGTTCATTGAGACTTTGTTGAGGTGTCCTCGATCATGAATACGTTGTACATTCCCCGGTCATCATCCGGCAATAAGTGGCAATAATTTTGTCGATGTATATTTGTTGCTTGTATACAGTTATTATCTTCCCATCGGTGAGCTATCGACGTCCCTTCATTTCACTGGTTACTGTGTGCTTTTTATCTGTTTCATATCACAATGCCATTTGGAAAGCAGATCGTGAACATGCAAGAAATCGATGAGGAAGTCACATCACTTGCTTAGCGTGCTGAAGCCATTGTTTTATCCGTTACCGTGAGGCATCCCCAAGATTTTGTTCTTTCTTGACAGGATCATGGCTTGTGTACGTGTATGTGTATGTGTCTTCATACAATCAACTTCCTTATGTCCTACTCTTGGATTCAATGACGGAAATTCCATAGATCTCTTTAATGTCTGCACAGGCTGCACGTGTGCTCAGTTTTTGGGTCAAGAAGGTACGTCTCTTCACATGCTACAGATAACGAATGCGATTATGCCAGAGAATTTGATGATTCGCTTCTCCATCTGTGTTATTCAGCAGCTTGAACTCTGTCTCTGTCAATAAAGGTCATGAGCACGTCCATTCGAATGACGAGATTTGAAATCATGATGCTCTGTTGGTACTTTGTTTTGCTAATGTTGATTTGTGTATGTTGTATGGCATATCGTTTAATCGATCATGATCGGCAATTATGACCCAAAAAAAAAAGATCGGCAATTATTAGTGGCAGTGTCTTTCTGTTATTCATCCCCCTCTTGCGATTGAACCCAACACCACTGAGGATACCATTCTACTGAAATTATCTTTCTTTTTTTTACCTTCATGTGAGGCTTATACTAGCATTACCGCCTTTGGATTGGAGTAGGCGCAACGGGCCAATGAGGTACAACGGACACATACCAAAGTCATTGTCCGGTAATGATAGTGGCTATTGCAGTACAAGTCACGGAGCTGTTCATGTGTATAAGCCTATAGCCTGCAACTCTAGTGGAGTGAAGAATAAACACAGTTGTTCAAAAAATCTAAGCATGCCACAGTTAGAGACTGCAAAGGGACTGCAAAGACGCGACACACCTGCAGTCGTCCAAAGTCTGATCACCAGTGCCCAAGAAGAGATTTATGTCATCGCGGATCACCAGTGACATAGCACACTATGCATTTTGGCTCTAATAACCGAAATCGAAAGACATCCACTATGGGCGAGGTAAGTCTGCTGGGGGCCAATTTTGCTATAGAAATGAAGGGAGGAACGGTTTCGTCCGACTGTGGTTTATTGTCTTGGAGTGGTGTGCAGTGGCCATAACTGACATACAGCAAGTAGTGCTGATGTGTACAGGTGATCTCACTACTCAGGTAAGATGTCCTTCAATGGGGCAAGGGTCTGCAACCCTGGTGACTGTGACTGGATGTTCGTTATGTTCGTTAACTCCTGAGAGGTCTATCTCAGAACTAATTGCAAAGTGGTGCCGTTTGGGGAACAAACACACACGCATATATACATATTATCATATTAAATTGTCATTCACACACTAAAGGAAAACGGACCCGAACAAGCACTCCACCAGATGACAGCGACGCTGCGCTAGTCTAGTTGCAAAGTGGCGCCATCTGAGGAAAAAGCATAATCAAACGACACACAATCCAAACACTAAAGGAAGGGAGGAAAAAAGAAGCAAGATGGGCAGACGATGGCATTTCACAGCGCCAAATGAACAAGGCCACCCAACAGAACGACTAAGACCTGCACGTGTAAAAGATGAGGAATGAAGCAGCTTTGTTTTGCGCTAGAAATGGTGGTTGACTGGGCTGGTGAATCGGTAGACTGGGCTGGGACAATGATAGACGGGATTGAGGTATCGGCTGGGGCATTGGTAGTCGGTATATTAGATATGACCGTGGCAGGGGCAGATGACAGGGCTCTGCTGGCTGTTGGTCCAGAGAGAGTGAGCGAAGGGACATCGAGTCCTCTGCTATCACATAACATAGTCAAGTCTAAACATTCATCCATCGGTCAGAGAATTTTTACTCAGGAAATCTTGCGGCTAACGCACTGTTAAGCATTTGCTGTGCGGGAGTGAAATCAATAGCGTTTGCAGCGTTGCCAATGCACTCTAGGCAGGCTGCATATCCAGTGATGAAGTTCGATTGACAGCAATCTTGCAGAGGACATCCCTGTGTCTAGTAAATAGTGTTCCTAAACGAACAAGTTACTTACTTGAGCGAGCTCAGCATTGATGGAGTCGCAATCAGTTTCGCACTGGGCAGGGATCATGTTGTCAGTTGAACTTTGTCTAGCCACGACAAGATCCCGAATATTCAAGGCTTTGATCGGACGTGCAGTCCTCAATAATGAGCTTGCAGCGACGAGATGGACAAGAGTCAGGAGGGACACGATCAGCATGATAGGGGCTGGGACTGGAGTCGTGGAACGTTATGGCAGGAGGCAAAAGGACAAATCAGCGCTTGTCTTACCACGACAATAACCATTAGGGGAGGCTGAGAAGATGCATTCCGTGTCAAAGCTGCGTCGTAAAATAACTAGATCAGTGATCGTTCATGGGAAATCTGATGAACCGACAAAGCAAAGTGATGTATCATTCATAATCCTAGTCTCACGAACATGGACACTTGAAAGAGGCCATCACAGTAGTATTTCCTGTCGAGTTAAGATAGAAGGGGTCTGGAAAGCTACCAAGACCTTGGAGATGTGACGGCGTGACTGCGGATGCTTTTCCTCTTCCACGCGCACTCTCTGGCAGTGGCTATCCTTGCCCATCATCTATACTCGTCAATAATCCGCGCATGGTCCTCTGATATCTAACCTTGGTCTCCCCGTGATCACCATCATCACCCGGACTCCTTACTTCTTATTCTCTTCACTCTCCAATTTGTTTACACCTGGACATTGCATCATGGGTCGTAGAACTACCTATTTCCCTCATTGCTGGTCCTGACGTGCATCATTGTCGTCACCGTCCCCTCCAGATTATCCTCGTCGCCTTTCAACACGACAAACCCTTTACCCCGGGCTTCAAATATTACCTATATCATCCACCGTTGGCATTTGCGTCGAGGTTTGTGTCTCCCACTCCCGTCCCACATTTTACCTAGCTGTCAACTTCTTCCCTGCGTAGTTACACTATACGAAGTCGAGCTCACGCTCTCGACACATCACTCTTGTCTGTCATCTGGGGAACACCATGATTTCTTGTGATGTTCGAGTACGTTTCATTCGAAAGGCAACCTCCCGCATTCGTGTGAGTTGCCACTCCCTTGCATCATGTATCCCGATATTATCACTCGAATCAGGTATGACCAGCTGCGCTGCAACCAAGAGCCTGGATGTCTTGAAGCTGCTAAATTGTCAGAGGACCTCTGTGATAATAACGATGGCTAAATGTTTGGCATCAAACTTCAACGGATTGTTTAATATTGTCCGCGACTAGGACAATCCTGGTATATGTTTTCCAGTAACCAAGAAATGTCTTCTCAAATCTGATGGCTCGTTTTCCAGGACTAGGGTATTATCTGCCTTGGCAGGAACTGTGATCACTATGGTTGGGCTAGAACGTGGTCTCAGAAATGAAAACCTCGAAACGTCAGGCCTAGTACGCTCCACCACATCTCACATCTACGCATATTTGGCCACTGCGTGATAACTTGGCATGAAGACGATTTATTATCGATAGAATTATCAAGGAAGATGAATGTAAATTCGGGTTATCGGTCATAAATATAGGTGCTCAATGTTGTAGGAAAGGCAGAACAGACAAATTGTCAAATGGATGGTAATTCACTTTCTATACTAAACCTTATTGTTTTACTGAGCTAGCCGTAGTTTTATGATCTAATCACTCAACTTATTCACACATATATAAAGGAGAAAAAAAGAATTGTTTATTGATGACGATAATTAACACTGAGAAAAGTATATCTACGACGACTGGGTGTCACAAAATCAGATGCGTTTCAAAGAAACTGGTACTATCTGGGAATACGGTTCATGTCAACGTCGCATCTGGATTGGCGGGCTTAAGTTGCTCTATGATGGAAGGAGAAAGGGTTCAATCTTGAGGGGTTGAATCATCGAAGGAAATGATTTGATGACGAAAAGCATGCTGTCAAAAGAATCAACCTCACAGTCAGTCAAGTCATTACATATTTGTCGGTGCTAGTGAGGGACCATCGCTTCTTTCTTGGCAATTACTCTACTTAAAACAGATCTTGTTTCAAGATTTCTCCACTTTCCGCCCGTCGAACCCCCTTTTTCATCTGTCAAGTTCAATGGCAAACCTCCTATCGATACCAGGCATTGTTAAAATGTTGGCTTATCTAATGCACTATTTTTAGTGAGATTGACCATTCTCATTGCAACAACTAAACCACCTTCGGAAATCACAAGGGGGCTAGAAGAATCGTGTGGGACAGTGAATGTTTTGGATGACGTCAAGAAATTTCTTGGATGAAAACAGCTTTGATTATACGGTGGTAAAGATGAGGTAGTGTTCCTGATGCATTCCTAGTGGACTTGAAAACTGTGATGGGGAAATAGGGGTTTACAATGTTCCGGTGGATTAGAAAGAGCATATTGCCATTGCGAAGGTTCTTGTCAGATCTTGTCAGATCTTGTCAGAAAACCCGGATCTGCTTTTTTTTGTTTGAGAAGCTCCGTCGTTACTTGACAGTTTTATAGAAGTGATGATGATTCATTTATGGAACACAATGCTCGGCACTCGAACCTACTTCGGAAGGAAGATGGAACAAGTTGCGCTTGATGAGACGGAAAAAGGTAGAACCAGGGTTTTTGTCTTGTGCATAGACCATTGACAATTCAGAATACTGATGTGCTTGTAGTTTCCTTCTATGGATGAAATCAAACGATGGAATCATGGCAGCAAATTTTTCATCAATGAATCCGGAACGCATGAAGTTGAAAGCGCTGCGCAGTGGCTATCACGACTACATACAGTTACAGACTCTTCAACAAGACTTGCAATGGCATATTTGCATGCTACATGTATGCATTGGACCCATCATGACTTTCTCCGTCTATATGCATTTTTTTCTAACTTTCTCGGCGTCACACCTCCCTTTCTCCTTACCACTCTTGCTCCACTCGCTTCTCAATGTTTCAAGTATTTTAAGTGGAAGTAGGTCTTCCTGTCATTTTACCTCATCAAGTTGATCGCCTCGGTTCAACGACTGGCACGTTGCATTGGTATACCAAAAGAAGACAAAAGCAGCCTTCGTATGAATGATATATCTTTCTCGGCAAATTAGGAAACACACAATGCCCCTATAAGCAGAAAAAATCTTCAGAGAAATGTTCAACACGCTTTCCCAACATGCCCATTTGGCCTCCTTTCACTATTTTTGGCCCGAAAACACCTAATCCTCCTCTGGAAAATGGTGTAGAAGATCTTCCGGACTTTTACCGCATGTTAGACCCCTTGTTTACAAACAAGAAGCGCGATTATGGAGGTGTGTATCCACGCTATCGAGATGAAGAGGGTGTCTTTCATCATCCAACATACCACCCTTTTCCCCCTCTCGTGCCTCCACCGAAGAAACTCCCACCTGACGAACGACCGAGTTATGTGGAGAGGATGAGGCTTCCTCCTCCAGAAGAACTTCCCCCAACTGACCCAGTACCCGAAATACCACCTTGGAAACAACCACGAAAAAAGAAAACAAAGAAGCAATCAACTTATACTGGACTATCGAAGATACCGGAGATTGTGAACTCTAATACAGTGGATTCCGCGGTAGATGAGCTACAAGATCGACCTCGACCGGAAATACGTTCTGCCCACATGTCTGGGGAAATTTCAATGTCCTTAGCTGGACATGAAGGCTAGTTATCCCTGTGTTCTATGATGGACCACGTGATGATATGAAAAATGACAGGCTCTGAGCAAGAGTGTTGTGCTCAACTCCTCGTAGCCCAAGCCCAAGAAATGTTGGGCAGCTTTATCAAGGCAATGTGTTGTCGTACCTGCGACAGTACCACCGCTGCTATGTGAATTTAGCTCCTGGACGTATTGATTAATTTTGGTTCTCGTTTGTTGATTGACTGATTACAATTATAGTTCTTGCTCCGGTCCCTCTCAAAGAACACGTTTGATATCTCCTTTTGGCATTGAAGAATAGATACACTGTACGATTGGAGCCTAACCTTGTAACTGTAGATTCTTTTACCTCTGTACCATGGCTATTCAAAGAAAGAACCATAAGTCCACACAATGTCCTCAACTGATAGTGTATAGGCAATAAGTCTTGTCAACGTCTTCTTCTACCCGTTCTGAAGCCTTTGAAGGTTGCACCATCGTCCGAGTCATCATCTGCAGCTGCCTTTTGTCTTCCGCCATATCCAACTCTCGACCTTTCCGGCAAAGTTTCATTTAGCCGTTTCGTGCCAGGTTCAGTAGACCTCAACGTTTGATCGTCTTCATCGTTGTATCCTCCCCTCGAAGTGATAGTATTTTGTGACTGCTCGTGCTCGTCCACCTCGACGATGTCATCATCTGAATCTAGAAACAGCGTAGTCGCTAATTGTTTATTTTTTCCCTTCATTGGTGGAAGTGCAACTGAATTTTCCGGGACGCCAGATAGTTTGGATGCTGTCCGTGCCACTGGAGGTCCCTTTGACACTTTTCGTGAGAAAGGTCGGGTGCGTTGAACTGTTGGTGCAGTCCTGCGTTTGCTGAGCATGGGTGGCGTTTCATCATCGCTGTTATCATTGATGATACCTGTTGCTTGCGCAGAGGCTCGAAGTAAAGGCGGGCGATCCTCACTTTTGTTTTCCTGAGAGACATTCTCAATTTGTTTCTTGGTGGACTTCTTGTTCTTCCAGTGTGCTAATTGATCAAGTAAAGGTGAGTTGGGACAAATTGAGATGATATGGGGATTTACTAGGCGCAGCATCATTATCCTCGCTGACTACGAGCTCAATCAAAGCTCGGCGATTGGGAAGGATTTTCTTCAGGTTCAGTCATCAGGTAAGTCAGGGAATTTGCAGACAATAATGTACCTTCTGAAACTTCTTAAAGTTCGGCTGATCTTTCCACTTGTCTGGCAGTACTTTCGCCTGAGATCCACCTGCGCCATTAGAAACATGGCCACTTTTTGTCTTCTTATACACATCCATCTCCAGCACAACCATAAAATTCCCTCTTAGTCCGGTATCATCCCCAAAATCAGTGAATCCCTTCCATTCCTCTTCTGCTTCCTCTCTCCGTTGCAAATCTTGACCAACTGATTTCGGTTTCGAGATCCTCAAGCTGTTAAATTCGCGATCGAAGTCATCTTCTGTTCTCTTTCCCTTTTTCGTTGATGCAACTGCCGTGAGGAACGCGGCATCCGTATCTGGCTTCCCAAAGGGGGCACCGGAATTATTTTTTTTCCCTGCTTTTTTGCCTTCTGGTGAATGCATTGATGATCTCGAAGCTATACCATTGGCCTGTTGTGTGGAATCCAAAGCCTGTCTCTTTCTTGCTGGTTGTGCGTCATCATCAATGGCATCCACGTCGACAATCTCAATGCCTTGACTCTCTTGCTGGATGCTATCTAGTTTTCTCTTGGTCCCTCTCATTTGACTCCGTGTACTATTACCAAATTCATTGGATTCCTCTTCCTCTTCCGCCTCACGTATTACCGATAGATTAGTTCCACTTGCAATACTGCGGACAAGTCCTCCCAGATGAGATTGTGTCTGATTTGCTCCAGCATCTTCGCCAAGATCTTCATCAAATGATTCGACTGCGCCAGAACGGGCAGGATCGCTGGCATCGAAAAGCGCTTTGAATTTCTTGAGAGGAGGTTCATCTTCAACTGCAGAAGGGATATCCGGAAGCTGAGATTGCCCGGCCGCTTCAGGCACCGAAGTGGATGTTGCGCCAAGTCGACGTTTGAGCCGTATTCGACTAGGAGTGGGCGCCTACACACAAGTAAAATAAAAATTGACCAGAAGCACAACCCAACGAGAATGTAGACGAACAACAGCTTCTTGAGCATCTGCTAGTTGTTCAGGGGGCTCAACGCTAGCCCTGGGTTCAGCAGTCTTTCCTCGTCTTGACAAAAGTAACTGGAGCAGTTGTGAGAGGCATCTCATGATGGAGTTGGCGAGGACGTACTCGACGTGGTTTGGGTGTCTCGATCTTAATCCCTTCCTCCAAAATAACGGGAGGTGTGGGTTCTGCTGAAGGTTGTCGAGATGCGGCCCGCCGGACAAGGCGTGTTCTTGCCGGGGCTTCCTCAGGGGGGATCGAAGGTTCTTCGGAAATCGAGTTTGGAATATGGTTGGGTAATGACGCTGCTGTGGAAACATTTATTTTTTCTTATCAATCTTCCGCTAGTCGTGCAATGATTTGTGCCGAACTCACGACCCAAGACATCAGTTGCTGCAGTACTCGATCTCAGTGCTGTCAACAAAGAAGGCTCAACTTCGACTACCGCCTGTACAACAGTTTCTGGATTTGTAATGGGTAGCCCAAAACTGCGAGAAATTCATGTCAGGATCAATCCACCGAATGCAGTATGATATTTCACCTTTCGATTTCGTCTGTCAGCTTTTTGAATTCATCCGTTCCAATGGCAGCCTGCATATCCTTCACCTCTGCAATAACGACAAGTCGCTGATTCTCCTTCGCTCGGCCCCTCGTAAGTGCCTTATGTAGTTTTGCAACGCCACCAGCGACATCGAAAGTCTCAATAAACCCTCCCCCACGTTTGATCAAGTCCCTTAAAT
>Ga0153983_1000019_pt1 | contig 33037 bp, 29 predicted proteins | sample TSGA067MetaG_FD_104693 | JGI IMG/M metagenome (GOLD analysis project Ga0153983, IMG submission 104693) | Attine ant fungus gardens microbial communities from Georgia, USA - TSGA067 MetaG | ecosystem: Host-associated > Fungi > Mycelium > Unclassified | place: USA: Georgia, Alexander Wildlife... | reverse complement strand
TTCTTCTCCCATCAACATATACACCATATTGTCTATGTGCCGAATGCTGGTATACTGTCCTAATTGAAAATCCTGAAACCATAAATCAAAGACATCTACTAAAAAATTCCCATACTGCTGTTCTGACAAATAATAGTATTCACTCCCCCGTTCTTTTTCAAGCGGCTCCAGGCAGGGGATAAATTGAAGATAATGAAGTTTCTGTTTCACAAAGAAACGATATATGCGCTTAATAGATTGCGCATTTTGACCGGTAATCACACTTAAAATATTGAAGTCCACACGATATTTGCGTAATACTTCAATGGTTTCCATAATTCGTGCAAATGTTCCGTTATCATTTGCATCTAAGCGATTTCGGTTATGTACGTTAATTGGTCCATCTAAAGACAAGCCTACCAAGAAATGATGCTTATGAAAAAAACAAGCCCAATTTTCGTCAACTAAATATCCATTCGTCTGAATAGCATTTTGTATATAAAGATTTTTTTTATGAAATTGCTCCTGATACTTTTTCTGATAAAAAATCACTTTTTCAAAAAAATCCAATCCTGCAAGTGTAGGCTCACCTCCCTGGAAAGCAAAGCTGCATACACGATCCGCATATTGTATCCCATCCCGGATCAGGTTTTTTAATGTTGCCTCTTTCATAATACCCAGATCGGCAACACAGCGCTCACCGGCTATCGTACGGTAAAAACAATATTTGCACCGCATATTGCATTTGGAAGATGCTGGCTTTATTAAGATATTTATAGGAGGCATAATCGTATTCCTTTTTCTTAGTCAAAGTTATCAGCATGTGTCATATGTATTTTCTAATGTTATACATATTAATAAGGATAATTAAAGACATAAGCCCAATAAAGAGCCTGTCTACAGTTTCTTGTCGTGCTTTTTGGTGAATGAAAGAGCCAACCAGACCGCCTCCGATTCCGCAGCATGCCATCAGTATAATCATAAACGGAGAAAATTCCGGTATCTTGTTACTTACAATGCTGCTTAACAAGCTTGAGGTCTGAGAAAACATGATAATATATAAAGAGTAAACCGCTGCCTGCTTTGTCTCCAAAGAGAAAAAGAAAAACAGCATTACAAGGTTGATCGGACCCCCTCCGATTCCAAGGAACGCAGACATGAGGCCCAGAACCATACCAATAGTTACACATATAAATTTTTTATGTACACGCAGCGTTGTGATTTTATTTTTATTTAGTGTATATAATAACGTTCCTGCTGTAATAAGCAAAAGAACCACTGCCTGTATCGCACCTATTTTATCGGCACTAGGCATATACTGCAGGATTCTTTCATATAAGCTTTTTCCTGCAAATCCTCCAAGCACTGCGCCAACCGCCAATGCTGTGGCAATACGCTTGTCAAATTCAGTTCTCGCTGATGAGTTCGTAAGGTGTTTAAAAACAGAAATAACCGACATAGATAATACTGTACATCCGGATAAAAAGCTAATGGTATTTACAGGAATGATACCTGCTGCATCCAGTACCGGCTTAATAATCACTCCGCCTCCGATTCCGCAAATTCCGCCAACTACGGAAGAACCCAAACTGACCAGGATAATGATGATATAGTCTTTCATATTCCTAACCGTTCAAACTGTTCTCTGGGAGAATCATGTGCGATCATACATGCTCTTAATTTTGCAATTAGTTTCTCCTCTAACTCCTTATCTTGCAGCTGATTTTGCTGCAGATAATCTTCCTTGATATGAAATAATAAATTTTCTGCATTAAAAGGGGATCGTTTAGAAAATTCCTGGGAAGCATTTGAAAAATGGATGATATCTGCCGGAAAACAATACACCGGATAATCCAACCACGATAAGGATCTTCCCATTTCAATGTTTTCATAATCCACTGTATATACCGCATCATTTGCTCCCAGATACTGACGCAATATACTCGGAACTGCTGTATACAAACACAATGGGCGGTTTGTTTCATTCTTAGCTGCCCGGAAATAGGTATACTTACCGTCTGTATAACCTACCTGTTTTCCATAATATCCAAAAATTGCACCTTCACGTACCGCTTTCATTTCATTGCGCAGCAAGGGCAATATGCTTTTCCCATGTATCGGATACTGCAGCACGTTTTCCGGCACTCCATAATACTCCATCAAAGTAGGCATAATATCTATATTTTGTGTAACAGCTTTGCAGCGGCCAGGTTTGATACCGGGGTGACATACTATGAGGGGAATGTGAAACACCTCATTATAAGGTGCCATATAATTCTTGGCCATTAAACCATGCTCGCCAAGATGGAATCCATGGTCTGTCGTAAATATAACCATAGTATCTTTCCACATATCATGTTTATCCAAAACTGTCAAAATATCTCCAATATGACGGTCTGTCATAGTCAGTAGTGCTTTATGGCAATTCCTCAGATGTTCTGTTTCTTCTTGCGTAAAAATGTTGGGCTGATAATCAGGATGTGTATAATCTGCGCCCCGATAATCCTTTTCATACATATCTAAGTAATGCTTCGGCACATCATAAGGTTCATGGGGATCAAACGTTTCCACCCATAAAAAGAAATTATCTGCCTCATGATTTTCTTCCAGCCATTCAGAAGCATGATACATAGATTTAACACTTGGATAATCACATTCTGTCTTTAGACGATCACGGTTTGCTTGTTCTGATTCCGAATACACCCCTTTATATCCAGGTGGCGGACACTCAGGACGCATCCCTGTTTTATCCGGTTTTACACACCACGGATCTCCCTCTTGCCCGCGGAATACTTCCCATGCAGTAAAACCCTTTAAATAATTTTCTCCTCCTGGGATCAAATAATGGGAATGATCGGAAAACATCATACTATGTACATTTACTTCCTTCGCCAAAATATCCTGCAAGGTTTGATTAAATGGTTCCATAGCCCCCCATGGTTTCTCTAAAAAATCCATCCTTCCTGTCATTAAGTCCTTTCGGGCCGGCATGCAGGGTGCGCTGCCGCACCAGTGATTATCAAAAACTACTCCCTGCTTTGCCAAACGACTTAAATTAGGTGTTATAGCCGTATCCTGATTCCCATACATTTCCAACATACGTCTGTTTACAGTATCACAAAGTATAAAAACAGTTTTCATAAAATTCTCACCACCATTTAATCAAATCAGTCACTCTGGTACGTATATTAATAAACGAAGGCTCTGTAACTACACGGGGTCTTGGCAGATTATTTTTCAATCTTTCTTTTATAGTAGTCGGTTTATTAGTCAGAATTAAAATATTTTCACTTAGGTATACTGCTTCTTCTATATTATGGGTAATAAAAATTACAGTAGTTCCGGTTCTTTCCCAAAGCTTCAGTAACTCATCCTCCAACCGGAAACGTAAATCAATATCCAGCTGACCATATGGTTCATCCATTAAAAGCAGTTCCGGTTTTGTGGCAAAGGCTCGTGCGATAACTACGCGCTGTATCATGCTGGTGGAAAGCTCCACCGGATAGTAGTCTTTATATGCCGTCAATCCAACGATTTCCAATACCTCATCCACTTCTTTTTTGATGATTGCCGGATCCACATGTTTAATTTTAAGTCCAAATGCTACATTTTGCTCTACCGTAAGCCAAGGCATGGTAGAATACTCCTGAAAAATATAAGCAATGTTGTGCCTCTTCAGATTCACTGGTTCATCATTAATTAAAATTTGTCCTTTTGTAGGTTCATATAATTTCGTCAGGCAATTTAAAAACGTTGTTTTTCCACATCCTGTAGGGCCTACCACACATAAGAACTCTCCTTTTTTAACTTCAAAAGAAACATCATCCAGAACTAACAAATTCCCAAAGCTTTTTGTCATGTTTTCTACTTTTACTTTAATTTCGTCAGCCATCTTTCCGCCTCCTAAATCGCTTTATCTACTACGCTGGATATTTCTTTACGCAGCTTCAAAAAATCGGATGATACATAATCTCTTGGTCTTGGCAAATCAATTTTGTATTCTCTTTTAATAGAAGTGGGGCAATTATTCAATACAATAATACGATCTGCCAGGTATAAAGCTTCTTCAATATTGTTGGTAACAAAAATGACTGTCCTCTTCTCTTGCTCCCAGATGCGCATTATTTCTTCCTGCATCAAATAGCGGGTTTGTGCATCTAAGTGTCCAAAAGGTTCATCCATAAACAAAACTATCGGCTTGTTGCAATAAGCTCTGGCGATTCCTACGCGCTGGCGCATTCCACCGGATAATTTGGATGGAAATGTATTTTCAAATCCAGTTAGCCCTACTAAGTCTATATATTTTTGTGATCTTTTTCGACGCTCTTTTTTAGAGACACCCAAAGATTTGGGACCATACTCTACATTCCCCATTACGGTGAGCCATGGGAAAAGCGCTGTTGTCTGATATACGACTCCCCGGTCCGGTCCCGGTTTCTCTACTATTTTTCCGCTTACATTCACCTGCCCGGAAGAAGGCTTTTCAAGACCAGCCATTAAATTAATCAGTGTTGTTTTCCCGCATTGCCCGGGTCCGAACAAAACAACAAATTCATTTTCTTTTACATCTAAATCTATCTGTTTTACAACATCTGCCACTCCACGATCCGTTTCAAATTGTTTGGAAAGCGATTTGCATTCTATTACGTTCTCTTTTATTTCCCTCTCTCGTTCCATGCGCATAGCCTGGTCTCCAATCTTCTCATAATGATCGCCAAAACAAATCCTATAATTCCAACTGCCAAAATACCTACTAAAATCTGTACGGTATTATTAATTTCCTGCCCCTTGATGATGACCCCGCCAACACCTTCCGATGACCGAACCATTTCAGCGGCTACTACCGTAGCCCATGCAGAAGATAAGGCAACCTGCAAACCGGCAAAAATATGCGGTACGCTTCCCGGTAATACAATGGAAAGAAAAATACGCCTGTCATTAGCTCCCAGCATTTTTGCTGCCCCCACGTAAACAGGATCTATGGATTTTGCTCCTGCGTATGCATTCATGGTTACATTACTGAGCGCTGCTAAAAAAATCAAAAAATACTTCGTTATTTCTCCTAAACCAAACCATAAAATTGCCAATGGTATCCAGGCTATAGGAGGTATTGGACGGATAATTTCAAACAAGGGCCGAAAGATAGCTTCTACTGATTTGTACCATCCCATTGTCACACCAAGAATAATCCCCAGAATGCTGGCTACTGCATATCCGACAAACACACGGGACAGACTCCATAAAGCATGGCCTCCAATTGTGGCCGTTCCAATGGGAACTACAACACTTCGAAGAAAACTACTTAACACTTCTATCGGTCCCGGTAATAGCTTACTCAAAGAAGAGTACTTAACTCCTACATGCCAAAAAATAAGGAATGCTAATATAGAAATAATTGCAGCAACTACTTTCTGCATATTTGCAGCATCTTTAAATCGATTCATTTATAATCGCACTCCTTTTACTATTTTTTTCTCAATGATTGTCAGTACCCAGGATAAAAGAGCACCAATGGCACCAATGGCAATCATACCGGCAATAATAATATCCGGACGAAAAATGCCTCTTGCCTGTTGAATCATAAAGCCCAACCCTCTGGTAGATGCCAGGAGTTCAGCGGCTACAATCGTCGTCCAAGATACTCCTAATGCCACCCGAATTCCCGTCATAACTAACGGCAGTGAAGTAGGAATCGCAATTTGGGTCAGCATTTGAAAATTCGTTGCTCCAAATGTCTGTCCGACCCAAAGATGTACATCCCTCGTCTGACGAATGCCCGTATAGGAATTTAGAATACAGGGAATCAAAGCGGCCATAAATACGACTGATACTTTCGATCCCAGCCCGATGCCAAAGATAATAATCATCAAAGGGATCCAGGCAATTCCCGGAATCGGTCTTAACAAGTCAAATAAAGGTCTTACAAACAAATCAATTGGTTTATACCAAGCCATTAGTATGCCCATTGGAACCCCAATCACAATTGCCACTAAATATCCTGTCATGGCAACTATAACACTGGAACCGATATGCTCTACCATAGTAGCTCCGTCAGGTGCAGTATTATTCAATTTTGTAATAAATGTCTTTATAACCGTAACAGGACTTGGCAATGCATTCGCACTGGCTACTTGCAGCACATCGGTTGCCAGCCACCAAACCAAAAAAAATACCGTCAAAGATGTAATGGACATCAATGTATACTTAACTTGAAGTTTATTTTTTCTGTTCATGTCATCATATTTCCTTCCCACTTTTAACTTGAGGCTGTAACAAATACATTTTGTTTTTGCTACAGCCTCTGCTTCTTACATAGGGTGCTTCTGTCAGTTAATATCTTTTCCTATGGTCTGAGACAGGAAAGAACTATTTAAGGATGCTTCCACGCTCGGTATCTGATCCTTAGTGATTTTTTCCTGCGTTGCCAAAAATTCAGAAATTGGCGCCCAGCACTCTCCAAATACATATTTATCCGCTGTTACAAAATCAGTACCACAATATATTCTGTCCTTCATTTCTCTTTCCAGCGCCTCTTCTGTAGTTGCACTTGCATTTTCATTGAATTTTTCCCATGTGAAATCAAATCGTACTTCTTCATCCTGTAATTCATCCATTGCTTTCATAATACAGTCGATGAATAATTGTACTTCCTCTTCCCTTCCTTCCACAACTTCCGTTCTTGCAAAGCATCCATCTACCAGATTTACTCCGGTTGCATCTTCAAAACTGGATACCTTTACATATGCATCATCGTCTTCCAAATCGTAAGACCAAGGAGGAGAAACCGAGAACAAATCACCCTCACCTGCGATAAAGGATTGATAGCCTGCTGCATATTCCATATGCACCTGCTCAACATCCGTATCATCTAATCCGAATTTTTCAATATAGCCGATAACGTTAAACTGTGCAGCAGTCCCTAAAGGACCTAATATTTTTGTTCCTTTAATAGTATCTGCGGAGCCTAAAATACTCGGATAATCAGCAATCTGTCCGGAAGTCTGTGCAATATCGCTGTCTGCTCTGGCATAAATACCCATGCCGCCTGTTGTATTGATGTCCATTAGCCATTGGCAGGTACCTGTTGCCAGAGAATAAACCGAAGCAAATCCACTGCAGGCAATATCCAATTCGTTTGCAGCTATGGATTCATTGAGGGGCGCGCCGGTTGGAAAAATAATCATATTCACATCCAGTCCGGCATCCTCAAAATACCCCTGCTCCTCTGCATACAATGCCGGAATACCTACGGTAGATACCAGAATACCTACATTCAAGGTTTCATAATCCGCCGTTTGTTCCTCTTTGTCAGTTTCATTTTCTTGTGTGTCACTTCCACTGCTTTCAGCATTATTTGTTGATGTATTGCCGCATGCAGCCATCATGGTAATACTCAAGCTTAGTACGAGAAGCAATGCAATTTTCTTTTTCATAAAATTTTGAATCATAGTGTATCCCCTTTCTCTTTTTGTTTTATGGCTTTATTATAGCAAACACCAAATTTACATTTTATTAATTATTTGACTCATTTTTTTATTATTTTGACCTTTTTCTCTTTCTCATCTCATTGGGAGTCATCCCAAATTCTTTTTTAAATACCGCATTAAAGTAACTGGGGTTATTCATTCCCACCCGTACAGCAATTGTATAGATACTTTCATCTGTAAAATATACCAGTTTCCGGGCTTCTTTTATGCGCACTCGTTTCAAATATTCTGTAAAATTTACACCCGTCTCTTTTTTAAACAATCTACTGAAATACTCACTGTTTAAAAAAGCAAGCGATGCCATATGCTGCAATGATAACTCTTCCATATAATGTTCTTGTATATACGTAAGTGAATCATTAATTGCCTTAGAATATGTTTGATCCAGCACAAATTTTTTTTCCATGTCCTGTACATTCTTTTCCAATTCCAGACAGGAATTGCTGCATTTTATTTTTTCCAAGCTTTCATCATGATCATCCAATTTATACTGGGATTTTACCAGTATTGTCAGCATACTTTTTAAAACATCCACAGATACACCTTTTGTTGCTTTTGCAAAGTGAAATAGTTCGTGCAAAATATCTTTAAATTCTGTCAAATCTTTATCCAAATCCTGAAAAGAAATCCGGTCTCTAAATTTTTTTAATTGTAAACGGATTTCTTTCCTGCTTAAGGATCTTCTCTTTATTCCTTTGGATGCGCTTTCATAAAATTGCTCTTCCATATCATCAACTGCTTCCATAACTGCCTGGCCAATTCGAAATAGCCGATAGTAAACAGGGCTTACTCCTATCTGCCCACCACATTTTTCCCGTAATGTCTGTACATACTGACGAATCATCCAATATCCATCTTCTTGGCTCAGTTTAGGAGAAAGATTGGCAATATAGATTAAATATTGCTCCTGATAAGGAAAGATAATTTGGTTTTGAAATTCTTCCTTTTTATTAGATAACACTTCATCTAAATTTTCGCTGGAATTTAAAAAAGCCAATGCAAAAAAATCACTGTCTTTTAGATATATCTGATATTTTTCCATACTTTTAGTATCCAAAAAAAGAGCATGTTCCTCTTCTATTAACTTTTGAAGATAATTATTCCGTTTTACATGAATAACCAGATTATCATCTTTTTTTAACTCTTTCTTATATGTCTCCAATACATTTTTCATATTTTCGGCAGTCAGTTCTTCTTTTAAAATATACTCATCTGCTTTATTATTCATAGCCATTCTGGCATATTCAAAATCACTATGACAAGTAAGAATAACTACCTTCATTTGAGCATATTTCGACTTAATTGTCCGCAATAACTCTAACCCATTCATTTTGGGCATGGTAATATCTGCAAATACCAGTTCAGGAGGGGATTCCCGGATAATTTCTAAGGCCTTATGCCCATTTCCTACAGAACCAATTACCGTATATTCTGTTCCACAATCTTCAATAAGTTTTTTTATATACTTACGGATAACCGGTTCATCATCTACAATTAGTATTTTCAATCTATTCACCTCATCCTGAACATGATTTCCTTCGCCAATGTATCATAATTTATAATTTTTATTGTTACAATAGTTCCTTTACCGGATTCACTTTCGATAAATAATCCTGATTCCTCTCCGTATAAAAGCTTTAACCGTTTATCCACATTTTTTAATCCGATACCATGATGATCCCCCTGGTTACTGGGATTTGGTTCCCAAAGCTTATCCATCTTTTCTTTAGTAATTCCCTCTCCATTATCTTCTATATAAACATAGAGGACATTCCCTTTCCGATCCGCCTGAATAGATATTCTATTATCTCCTTCCCTGTCTGCAAAACCATGGAAAATAGAATTCCCTACTATTGGCTGCAGAATCATCCTGGGTATGGGTGCATTTTGCAATTCCTCAGATATTTGCTGGCGAAATATAACACCCTGGTCAAATCGATATTCCATAATAGCCAGATAATGAAGTACCAGCTCAATCTCCTGCCGTAATGTAATAAATTGCTTGTCCATAATCATAGGCATTTGCAATAATGATGAAAAATTTTCTATCATATATTCGGATTTTTTCGTTTCTCCCAACAGTATTAAATACTTTAATGTCAATAATGTATTATTAATAAAATGAGGGTCTATCTGTGCCTGAAGAAAATCAAACTCTATTTTTCTTTTTTCCTTTTCCTCGTATTTTATCCGTTCAATTAAATCCTTGATTCGTATCATCATTTTGTTGTAGCTGTCCAGCAAAATATTAATTTCCCTTCCCTTGCTTTCTATTTCAACTTTTTGAAATTCTCCATCTTTGATGCTGCCCATAATATTGGTCAGTGTAACAATGGGACTGATTTCTCTTTTCATGATTATATAGCTTAAAAACAAGGACAATAAAATAATAATGCTGACTATTACCAATCCTATAAAAATAATATCATCATAATTGCCAATAACACTGACAATACCAACTTCCTCTACCACCGTCCATCCACTTGCATAATCATGATAATTAATAATAAGTGAATATCCCTTATACGTCTGCTGTATCCGATACGTATTAAAAGGTAAGTATTGTTCAATATTTTTCATATCATACAGGGAAAAGCCAATCAGTGCCTGGTTAGAATGGCTGACCATAATACCATTTTCATCGATTATGAAAATGGTATTATGGTCATTAAGCAGATTCAGATAATTTTGTACCAGTACCTCCTGAGTAATATGGATCAGAATACTTCCCACAATTTCCCCGTCATTGTTATATAGAGTTTTGCCATATGACAGTAAATAAGTTTCCGTATCGTCCGGATCCAACATACTAAAGTTCCAGCTTTCGTCATTTGATCCATTGGCTATATTAATATACCATAAAGATTTTTTTAAAAAATTCACTCGTTTTGAGTCGTCTTCATGATTTGTATAAATTGCTTCATTTGCCATAATAATATCTATCATACAATCCGATTCCATAATATCTAAAGAATCCTGAATCGTATCTAATATTATATAAAATTCATTCCCTTCCTCTTCACTGCTTATCGTATTTAATTTATTGTTTTGGATGATCTTCTCATCTATATTTTGATACAAATGATCCATAACATTTACAACACTATGACGATAAAATGCAATATTATCATTCACTTGCCGTAAGTTTTCTAACCTTGCCTTTCCAAATTCATTAACCATAAAGTTATATCCCAAAATTGATATAAAACCAATTGATATAACTAAAACCAGAATATTACAAATAATGATCTGACGAATAATTATAGTTTTTATGCTGGCATATTTCTTTGGCATATTTGATCCCATACATTTTTACCGAAGTCCTGTCCTTTGATATTGCTCTATCGGTGCATCATTTTTCTGCATTAATAAGATCATATATTCTACCATCCTTTGTTCAATTTTACTATCAGAAATCGGGATTTTTTGCTCCGGATCTGTTTCTAAGTCGAATAAAAAGTTTTTATGCAAATCATCAATTGGTGTTTTTCCGGAAGCAGAATACATATCATCAGGGAATCCACCGAAATAACCGGCATCCATACGCAATACCTGACACTTTTTCGTAAAATCGAAAGGATCTGCTAGTCGGGCTGTTTGTATTTGTTCCGGCAAAAATCTTTGCCGGCTGTGCATGGGCATTAAAGTATACTGATATAAAGGAGCATTTTCTTTATTTGCCAGCCCGCGCATGTACACATATCTTCCATCCGTTACGCAGATATGTCCTCCATGTAATCCAAATAAAGCGGCATCTCTGATTTTTTCATCATGGTCGATAGTCTGCTCTAAAGATCTGCCTTCCATATCCTTCGGTTTATCGATATTAAAAAAACCTAATAAAGTTGGTGGGATATCTATCATCTGTACCAGGGATTCTCTTGCCTCATTGTACTTTTGGTATCGGGGATCCCATATAAACAATGGTGTATGTGCAATTTCATTGTAAAACGGCATTACCATTTTTCCCCAGTATTCATGTTCGTTGAGGAGAAAACCGTGGTCTGTATTTACAATTAACATCGTATCTTCCCACATATTATGTTCATCCATAAAATCCAACAGATGGCTCAGATTCACATCACACATACTGAGTAAAGCTGCATACTGCAGTCTGGTATCTCTGCGTTCTTTTTCATCTTCCGGTGCCAATCCGTAGTTCGGCCAGTCATCCGAACGAACATCCAGCTCAGGATATAATTCTTTGTATTTTTCGGGTGACATAAAGGGTTCATGTGGATCAAAGCTTTCAATTTGCAAAAACCAATTATCCGCCTTATGATTGTCCTTTAAAAAGGCTAGTCCTCTTTCAAATACTTTTGATTGGGATTGATCTGCCTCCTTTTTTATGTGTTTTCGGTTAACCATATCATACCTTTTTAAAATTTTCTTTTGCAATGCCATTTCTTCCGGGACTTCCGGTTCCTTTACTTCCCCATACCAACGGTCTCCCTCTTGCCCACGTATAAATTCATAACTGTTATAGCGATTGTGGAAGGTTGCGCCTCCATCTTCCCAATAGTGTTGATGATCGGTTATCAAATGAGTATAAATACCATTTTTTGTCATCAATTCTATAGCTGAATCATCAAAAGGTTCCAAAGGTCCCCAGCTTCTGTGTAAAAAATTATATCTTCCGGTATGCAATTCTCTTCTTGCAGGCATACATGGCATACTTCCTATGTAGCAATTATTAAATTTAACTGTTTTTTCTGCCAATCTGTTAAAACTGGGGGTATGAGTCCAATCACATCCATAGGAACTTAACATATGGCGGTTGAGTGAGTCAAACATAAGCATAATTATTTTCATTTTTACCTCCTGTACCACTGTTTGCAGCATTAACATGTTTTAAATTGCACCACTTATATTATATTTCATTTTCATTTTTTTATCATAAATATATTGACTACCCATATCAATATATTGACATACTACAATTTTTTTGAAAATATATAATAAAAAATAGAAAAACATCCAATTTTTTACACTGAATGTTTTTCTATTTTTTATTCACCATCTTCATACCTGGTGATCGTTCCTTCAATTCTTCGTTTCACTTCCGCCGCGATCTCTACCGATTTCATATCTTGATATTCTTCGTAGCGCAGCGGCTTTAAAAAATGTACCTGAACTTTTAGTTGTTTAATAGAGTTTGTATCAAATGCTTTATAAGAATCGATTAAGGCAATCGGAACAATCGGACACCTGGCTTTTATAGCGCTTTTAAAACTCCCACCTTTAAACTCTTTTAGTTTATTGCCATTCTTACTTCTGGTTCCTTCTGCAAAAATTAAATAATTTCGTCCTTCTTTTACCTCTATGGCTACTTTTTGAATTACTTTTAGAGATTGCTTTATATCATCCCGATCGATAGCATACGCTTTCATACACTTAAAAACCTGCTTCAAAAAAGGAATGTTTTGAATCTCTTTTTTCATCACAACGGCAAACGGCAGGGGACAGGCCTCAATAATGGCCAGTACATCAAACAACCCCTGATGGTTTGGAAAAAACATAAATCCATTTTCAGAAGGAATGTTTTCTTTTCCATGTGCTTCTATTATTATCCTTCCGCCTTTGGTAGCCGCAAGTGTAATTCTGGTTAATAATGCATACCGTTCTTTTTCGGTATACTTATCAACATGAGCTGCATAATAATACAGCTTAATATACAAATACGGAATGATTACTATATTAGAAAACACCATGAATAGAATTCTTTTCATTTCTTTAATTCCTCCGAAACAGTATCTTCATACTCCGGATTCTCTTTTATAAACTCCTGATAGCGTTTCTCATACTCTTTATACTCATCTGTTTCGATAAATTTTGTATACTCTGCTTTAGAAATTTCGCCCATCTCAGCTGTAACATCCTTACTTGGAACAACGTAATATTTTTTATCTTCTTTCCTGACAAAGTATGCAGCAATAGCAGGTGCCTCGATAATGTCATCTTCTTTCCTGCTTTTAAAATCATAAAATACGTATAAAAGATAATATTCCTCAAAACTGCCTAATATTGCATCGCCTTTAAAAGAAACATCGTTTGCCTGATGTGCATTATAAAACTTCATATTATAATTGATTTCGTTTTGAATTTCCTTATCAATTTTTTTTTCTTTATCTAAGCCATAGCATTTTAAGACTGCATCTTCCTCCTGATATTGATAGGCACGGATCAATGATTTTGCCGCATCTTGAGGTGTATCAAGAGATACGTTTACACCACAGCCACTTAATAATAAAGTGACTGCGATGATAAGAAGACCTAGCTGCCTTGATTTTTTTAACAAAAACTTATTCATTTTTTTCATCCTCAGATATTCCATTTGATTCCTCGGGTGAAGGATTTATATCTTCAATTTTTTCTCTTACTTTGGCAATACTGGCAACGGTAATATGCTCCTGAAGATTTATTAACTTAACGCCTGAAGTAATTCTTCCAAAAATAGAAATATCTTTACATTCTAAACGGATAATAATTCCTTCTGTAGTAATAATCATAATTTCATTGTCTTCATTTACTGCTTTTACACCAACAACGTTACCGGTTTTTTCTGTAATTTTATAACATTTCACACCTTTTCCGCCGCGATTTTGGACTGTAAATTCGCCAATGGAAGTCTTCTTACCCATTCCATTTTCTGAGACAATCAATAAATAGTCTCCCTGAGAATTCAGCTGCATGCCTACCACTTCATCTTCAGGAGTAAGATTCATCCCTCTGACTCCCATAGATACTCTGCCGGTGCTTCTTACATCTGTCTCTTTAAAACGAATACACTGACCATATTTTGTAACAAGAATAATATCTTTTTTATTATCCGTAGATTTTACTTCAATAAGTTCATCTTCATCTCTTAACTGAATAGCGGCAAGACCTGTTTTTCTTACATTTGCATAATCCCGGATAGCGGTTTTCTTAACAAGTCCTTTTTTCGTTGCCATAACAAGATAATGACCTTCTTCATATTCATGGATCGGAATCACAGCTGATATTTTTTCTCCGGGCATCAACTGAAGTAAATTAATAATAGCTGTTCCTCTGGCCGTTCTGCCGGCTTCCGGAATTTCATATGCTTTCATTCGATATACTTTACCTGTATTAGTAAAAAACATTAGGTAATGATGCGTAGTAGTCATTAATAATTCTTCAATATAATCATCTTCAATGGTCTGCATGCCCTTAATTCCTTTTCCGCCGCGATTCTGGCTTCTAAAGTTGTCTACCGTCATGCGCTTGATATAGCCTAATTTTGTCATTGCAATAACGGTATTTTCTCTTGGGATCAGATCCTCCATAGATATATCATATTCATCAAATCCAATAGAAGTACGTCTATCATCTCCATACTTTTCACGAATCTCGATAATTTCTTCCCGGATAATTCTAAGTAATAAAGTACGGTCTGCCAGAATCGCTTTATAATGATTAATTTTATCCATTAACTCCTGATATTCCTGCTCCAGCTTTTCTCTTTCCAGACCGGTTAACGCACGAAGACGCATATCCACAATCGCCTGTGCCTGTATATCTGAAAAAGCATACGCTTCAATCAGTCCTTCTTTGGCAAGCTGAGTGTTTCTGGATGCCCTGATAATACGAATCACTTCATCGATATGATCCAATGCTTTTAACAAACCTTGCAAAATATGAGCACGTTCTTCTGCTTTATTTAATTCATACTGCATCCTTCTGGTAACAACCTCTTCCTGATGTGTCAGATAATATTTTAACATACCAAGGATATTCATGATCCGTGGTTCATTATTTACCAGAGCAAGCATAATTACACCAAATGTATCCTGCAGCTGTGTATGTTTGTACAGTTGGTTTAATATAACATTGGCATTGACATCTCTGCGAAGATCAATACAAATGCTCATGCCCTCACGGTCTGAATGGTCATTTAGATCCGTAATTCCATCTATTTTTTTATCTTTTACCAATTCTGCTATTTTTTCGATAAGACGGGCTTTATTCACCATATAGGGAAGCTCTGTTACAAGAATGCGGCTTTTTCCATTCGGTAATGTCTCTATATCCGTAACTGCACGGACACGGATTTTCCCTCTTCCCGTACGGTAGGCCTCTTCAATTCCTCTTGTACCTAATATGTTTGCTCCTGTTGGAAAATCAGGACCTTTTACTATTTTAAGAATCTCTTCGATCTTCGTTTCTCTGTCTTCTTCAATAATATTATCTATAATTTTTACTACCGCATTAATAATTTCACGTAAATTATGGGGAGGTATGTTCGTAGCCATTCCTACGGCAATACCAGTGGTACCATTTACCAAAAGGTTCGGATATTTGGCCGGAAGAACTACCGGTTCTTTTTCTGTTTCATCAAAGTTAGGTGCAAAATCAACGGTATTTTTATTAATGTCGGCAAGCATTTCCATCGAAATTTTACTTAAACGAGCCTCTGTATAACGCATGGCTGCTGCACTGTCACCATCTACCGAACCGAAATTTCCATGTCCGTCAACTAACGGATATCTGGTAGTCCACTCCTGTGCCATATTCACTAATGCCCCATAGATAGAACTATCCCCATGCGGATGATATTTACCCATCGTATCACCGACGATACGGGCACATTTCCGATGTGGCTTATCCGGTCCATTATTTAATTCAGTCATAGAATATAAAACACGGCGCTGTACCGGTTTTAAACCATCCCTTACATCCGGCAGAGCACGGGAAGCAATAACACTCATAGAATAAGCAATGTAGGAATTTTCCATTGTTTTTTTCAGATCCACTTCCCGAACCTTATCAAAAATATTTTCTTCCATTCTTTTCTCCTACTATATATCAAGATTTTTTGCATATTTTGCATTTGCTACGATAAATTCTCGTCTTGGCTCTACTTTATCACCCATTAATGTAGTAAATGTCAGATCCACCTCTGAAGATGTTTCTTCATCCATTGTAACACGCAAAAGAATCCTTTGCTCCGGATCCATTGTAGTATCCCATAATTGGTCTGCATTCATTTCTCCAAGTCCTTTGTAACGCTGAATTTTATTATTGTTATCCCTTCCGATCTCCTCTAATATAGCATTTAACTCATCGTCTCCATAAGCATACCAGATTTTTTTGCTCTTTTCTACTTTGTAAAGAGGAGGCTGGGCAAGATACACATATCCCTGTTTTATTAATTCCGGCATAAAACGATAAAAGAAGGTTAATAATAGTGTTGAGATATGAGAACCATCTACATCGGCATCCGTCATAATAATAATTTTATGATATCGTAATTTAGTTTCATCAAAATCATCATGAATTCCTGTTCCAAATGCGGTAATCATAGCTTTAATTTCCGCATTCGAATATATTTTATCTAATCTGGCCTTCTCAACATTTAAAATTTTACCACGAAGAGGAAGAACCGCCTGCGTTGCACGGCTTCTTGCTGTTTTTACGGAACCGCCGGCAGAATCACCCTCGACAATATAGATTTCACAGTTTGCAGGATCTTTATCAGAACAATCCGATAATTTTCCCGGGAGAGACATCCCCTCTAAGGCACTTTTTCTTCTGGTCAAATCTCTGGCTTTACGAGCCGCCTCTCTTGCTCTTTGTGCCATTAAAGATTTTTCAACAGTTGTTTTTGCAACACTGGGATTTTGTTCTAAGAAAATCTGCAATTGTGAACTTAAAATATTATCTACCGCCCCGCGGGCTTCACTATTTCCAAGTTTTTGTTTTGTCTGTCCTTCAAATTGGGGATCTTCAATTTTAACACTTATAATAGCAGTTAAACCTTCCCGGATATCTTCACCGCTTAAATTTGATTCACTGTCCTTTAATAATTTATTTTTTCTTGCATAATCGTTAAATGTTTTAGTAATTGCATTTCTAAAACCAACAATATGAGTTCCTCCTTCCGGAGTTGTAATATTATTTACAAACCCATACGTATTTTCCATATAAGAATCATTATGCTGCATGGCAATTTCTACATAAACACCATCTTTTTCTCCTTCACAATAAATCACATCCTGATAAAGAGCAGATTTACTTTTATTTAAATAAACAACAAATTCCTTAATTCCGCCTTCATAATGAAATTCTTTTTTTACCGGTTTCTCCGGTCTGTTATCGCAAATAGAGATCCTTAGATTTTTTGTTAAAAAAGCCATCTCACGAAATCTTTGCTTTAATATATCATAATCAAATATTATTTCTTCAAAAATATCTTCATCGGGAAGGAATGTAATTTCACTGCCTGTCTTATCCGGATCACATTCACCGGTTACTCTTAATTTATTAATTACGTGTCCTTTTTCATATCTTTGGTTATAAATACTTCCTTCACTGAAGATACTAACCTCCAGCCATGTGGAAAGCGCATTTACAACGGACGCACCCACTCCATGCAGACCTCCGGATACTTTATATCCTCCGCCGCCGAATTTTCCGCCTGCATGCAGGATAGTAAACACAACTTCTACCGCCGGTATTCCTGCTTTCTGATTGATTCCAACAGGAATCCCCCTTCCGTTATCTATTACTGTTACCGAATTATCTTTATTTAAAGTTATCGAGATCGTATCACAAAAGCCTGCCAAAGCTTCATCCACAGCATTATCCACAATTTCATAGACAAGGTGGTGAAGTCCTTTGGATGAAGTACTTCCTATATACATCCCCGGTCTCTTACGAACTGCTTCTAATCCTTCTAATATTTGTATCTGATCTGCTCCGTACTCTGCACTCATGTGAATCCTCCTGTTTTTAATAGTTTCCTCAATCAATGCTTCCTTCTACTACGTGAAACACTTTATGAATTTGAAATTGGTTATTGACAAAATCATCCAAACCTGTACAAGTAATCATAGTCTGAATATCTCTAATACTATTTAATAAATAGTTTTGCCTGTTCCTGTCTAATTCAGACAATACATCATCTAATAATAAAATTGGAGTATCTTTGATCATTTTTTCCACAAGATAAATTTCTGATAATTTTAAAGACAATGCAGCTGTCCGTTGCTGCCCCTGGGAACCAAATTTACGAATATCTATATCATTTATTTTAACACAAAAATCATCTTTGTGCGGACCTATAGAAGTAATTTTAAATTTAAAATCTTTTTCTTTGTTTTTTTCTAATTGTTCTTTGAAATTTTCTGAAGAAATGTTTGGCTCATATAGCAACGTTATCACTTCTTTATTTCCGGATAAGGTACTATGGATATCTATAATGATTCCATTTAATTTCTCAATAAACTTTTTTCTTTCCTCGATAATTTTCATTCCATAAAGAACCATTTGTTTATCCCACACATCCAGGGTATCTTCTAATTCCGGATAAAAAGAAATATCTTTCAGCAATTTATTTCTCTGGTGGAGGACATGATTATAATTGGCTAAATCCTTTAAGTATATTGCGTCCAATTGACATAACTCCGAATCAAGAAATCTTCTTCTTTCTCCGGGACCATTTTTTATAATATACAAATCTTCCGGTGAAAAAAAAATAATATTTACAACTCCAAAAAGATCTCTTGCTTTTTTAATGGGAATTCCATTAATGGCAATTCCTTTTGTTTTATTTTTCTTTAAGTGCATATCAATTTTATAAGAAATATCACTTTTATTGACAAACATACGGATATGAGATTCTTCTTCCTGGAAATGAATGACTTCCCTGTCTTTGCTGCCTTTATGTGATTTTGTAGTCCCGCAAAGGTAGATAGCTTCCAATACATTCGTCTTGCCCTGCGCATTATCTCCGTATAAGATATTGGTTCCTTTGTCAAAATGCATAGATAATGAATCAAAATTTCTATAATTCTTTAATTCAATAGATTCAACAAACATGATCCACCCAATTCTAACTGCTGATCTTTATTTTTTTTTCCTGATAAGTAACGACATTACCATCATATAATTTTCTTCCTCTTCTTAGTTCTGTCTGATCATCAACCTTCACAAGACCTTCCTGAATTACATGTTTGGCTTCGACACCATCATCTCCCCACCCGACGGCTTTTATAACCTGTCCGAGTTTTATATATTCCTCTTTTAACTTAAAAACTTCCATCTTTCTTTCTTGCTCCTATCTGTTGACCGCATTGAAATTTACAGGTAAAATCAAATAAATATATTGCTGCTCTTCGTCTCTGATGAAGCATGGAGCTTTTGAATTCATTAAATAAATAGTGACTTCTTCATCATCGATTACTTTTAATGCATCAATTAAAAATTTAGGATTAAATCCAATGAGAATATCTTTCCCCTCTTTAGTAATATCGATATCTTCATTCATAGAACCAATTTGAGAATCAATTCTTAATTCCATCGACTCATCTAAAATATTTATAATAATTGGTTTTTTATCCCCTTCTTTTACAAAAAGAGTAGCTCTGTCAATACAATTTAACAGCTCTTTCTTATTCACCTTCACTTTCGTTTCGTAATCACTGGAAAGCATTTGATCAATTTTAAAATATTCCCCTTCAATTAACCGGGAAACAACAGTTGTGGAATCAAATTCAAAAACAATATGATTATTTGTAAAAAATAAGTTCACCTGATCATCCATTTCACCGGATAATATCTTGCTTATTTCATTTAATGTTTTTCCCGGTACAACGACCTTTCTATCCTGATAATATTCCTTTAACTGAATTTTGCGTAACGATATTCTATGACCATCAAGGGAAACTACTCTTAACATATCTCCCTGAATTTGAAATAACTCTCCTGTCATAAGTTTATTGTTTTCATTAGCAGCTATCGAAAATATCGTCTGTCTGATAATTTCCTTTAATGTAAATTGAGATATAGTGATACATTCCTCTTTTTCAATAAACGGAAGATAAGAAAAATCTTCTCCTGATTTTCCGGGAATATTAAATTTTGCTTTTTCACAGGTTATTTGTGTATTTAAGTTTTCGTCTGTTTCAATCAGAACATTATTATCCGGCAGCTTACGGACAATTTCAGAGAATAGTTTAGCATCTAAAGCAATCATACCTTTTTCCAGAATTACGCCTTCTGCTTTTGTTTCGATTCCCAATTCCATATCATTAGCAGTAAATAATATTTCACCGGCAGAAGCATTAACCAAAATACATTCCAAAATAGGCATAGTCGTTTTAGAAGAAACAGCCTTCATGACAATGTTTATACTTTTTAATAAATCGGACTTAGAAAAACTTAATTTCATAATGTGTATAACTCCCTTCTCAAATAGCAGGCATTTTTAGATATATATATTAAATAATAAATTCATATACTTCATCTTAGGGGATGTGAATATGTGAAAAACCAGTAGGAAACCAGTAGAAATAAGGATTTCCACTATGGATAAGTATGTGAATTGAGAGGATTTAACATGTGAATAAAAAGTGGATAAAATAATTTTCTCTTCATGCTATTTCCATTATACACCTTTTCCACTGGTTGGTCACATGAAAAACACATAAATATGTGGATAACCTATATTCATATTTTTATCGGGTTAATTTTCTTTTTGATGATAGCAACAGTGTTACGTGTAGTTTCAGATGTCTTTATTTCACTGGTTATTTTATCATAGCCATTCATTATCGTAGTGTGATCTCTGTTTCCAAGATACCGGCCAATCGATTTTAATGTTACATCCGTCATTTCCCGGCATAAGTACATAGCGATTTGTCTTGGAAATACGATTTTTGAATTTCTTTTATTACCACTTAGATCCGATGGAGATATATTAAAATGATCGGAGACAATGTCAATAATTAAGTCGGGGGTTACAATCCTTTTTTCATCCGGAGAAATAATGTCCTTTAATACTTCTTCCGCAAGTTCAATATTTATTTCTTTCTTTTCCAAATTGGCATAAGCCATAATTTTATTAAGGGAGCCTTCCAACTCACGAATATTGGATTTTATATTTTTAGCTATGTATTCAATTACCTTTTCATCGATTTCGTATCCGTCTAATTCTTCTTTCTTTTTTAAAATTGCCATTCTGGTTTCATAATCGGGGGCAGAAATATCGGCGATCAAACCCCATTCAAAACGGGAACGCAGCCTGTCTTCTAATATTTCCATATCTTTTGGCGGTTTATCAGAAGAAATAATAATCTGTTTCTTTGATCCGTGAAGAGTATTAAAGGTGTGAAAAAATTCCTCTTGTGTGGATTCTTTTCCTATAATAAACTGGACATCATCAATAAGCAGAACATCAATATTTCTGTATTTTTCACGAAATTTTGTCATCGTTGTGTTATTTCCGTTACGGATAGAATCAATAAGTTCATTCGTAAAAGATTCACTGGTTACATAAAGCACTTTGGAATCCGGAGTATGGGTTAGGATAAAATGAGCAATCGAATGCATCAGGTGAGTTTTACCGAGCCCGACTCCTCCGTATAGAAAAAGAGGATTATAAGTTTCACCGGGAGATTCGGCTACAGCTAAAGAAGCAGCATGGGCAAATTTATTATTGCTGCCTACTACAAAAGTATCAAATGTATACTTTGGATTAAGGTTCGCCTTTTCAGCAAAGTGTTTTGCATTAGTTGGATTTTGTAATGGAACCTTTTTATTTTTTATATCTTCGGGAAGTATAAATTCCACTTCATAGTCGCATCCTGTAATTTCACTGATAGCTACCTTTAGCGGAAGGGTATATTTTTTGCTGATATAATTTAAACCCATCTGTTCGGAGGGAACGAGAATAGTTACCGTATTATTTTCCACAAGATAAACCTTTAATGGCAATAGCCAGGTTTTAAAAGAAACATCGGATAGTTCATGTTCCTTTTTTACTGTGTTCAATATTTCATTCCATTTTTCCTCTATTATATTCATAACCTTTATCTCCAGCTCCGATTTTCTTTTTATACACCTCTATATAGTATAATAAATTGCAGATTTTCGCAATGGAAAAATAATTACATAGTTACCATAATATACGATTATTATATTAATTGTGAATAGTTGAAAATACTTATTCACATATTGAATCGTGATAAAAATGAGGATTTTTTAAGAAAGGGTATAATTTTACACATGAAAAAATGGAGTTATCCACAAGTTATCCACAATTTGTGGATAATATTACGTAAACCAATAAAATTTTAGGCTTGACTAATGCCCTATTTATGAATATAATTGATAATGATATTTTAATCAATCTATAGAAAAAATAATACCATATTATTATAGATATTTGGTTATAAAAGGAGGTGCCTGAAGTTATGAAGATGACATTTCAGCCGAAAAAGAGATCCAGAGCGAGAGTACATGGATTTAGAGCAAGAATGAGCAGTAAAGGCGGAAGAAAAATATTAGCTGCCAGAAGATTAAAAGGAAGAAAAAGATTATCAGCATAAGACCGCAGATATGTGGTCTTTTCTTCTCGAAAGGAATATTGGCTTTTTTCTATGGAATATTCGGAATCATTAAAAAAAAATAAGGATTTTCAATCCGTATATAAAAAAGGAACATCCTTTGCAAATAAGTATCTGGTTATGTATTTATTAGAAAATAAGTTAGAAAAAAATCGTATCGGAATATCTGTCAGTAAAAAAGTTGGTAATAGTATCGTGAGACATCATTTAACCAGATTAATAAGAGAAAATTATCGATTGCAGGAAAAACTTTTTTACAGGGGCTTTGATATTGTAGTAATAGCCAGAGTAAATGCGAAAAAAGCCGGGTATTATGAAATAAGGGAAGCATTGCTTCATGTAGGAAAACTTCATCATATAGTAAAAGGCAAAGAAAATGAAGAAGATATTGATAAAAATAATTAGATTGTATCAAATCTATCTGTCACCGCTGAAAAAAACCTGTTGCCCTTATATGCCCACCTGCTCTCAATATGGATTGGAAGCGATTGAAAAACACGGTGCGGTAAAAGGAAGTTTGTTAGCTTGTTGGAGAATAATAAGATGTAACCCTTTTTCAAAAGGTGGTTATGATCCAGTACCATAATATTTGGAGGAAATTATTTTGAGTGTTTTTTTGACAAAGAGTACAATGCCGGTAATTAGCTGGGTTGCTGATTTAATGGGAGTATTAATAAATGGCATCTATAATATAGGTGTTACAAATATCGGTCTTTGTATTATTTTATTTACGATTATTGTTAACGTGTTGATGACCCCTTTACAGATTCGGCAGCAAAAATTTAGTAAGCTAAATGCTGTAATGAATCCGGAGCTGCAGAAGATTCAAAAAAAGTACCAGGGGAAAAAAGACCAGGCTTCGATGACAAAGATGCAGGAAGAAACCAGTATGGTTTATCAAAAATATGGAGTATCTCCTACAGGAAGCTGCCTTCAGCTTTTTATACAGATGCCTATCTTACTTTCGTTATATCAGGTTATCTATAGAATTCCGGGATATATAGACGGTATTAAGAATATTTTTACTGATGTTGTAAGTCATATTACCGGTCTAAGCGGATATACGAAGATTCTTGAAGATTTTCTTTCAGCAGAGAAAATTAATACAGTAAGTCTGGCTGTTGAAAATGGAAAAGCAAGTTCAAATTCTATTATTGATATGTTATATAAGCTGTCACCTTCCCAATGGGAAAAACTGGCTGACGTAGATAAATTTTCCGGCTTTTCGGATGTAATTACTCAGACTGCTTCAAATTTATCTCCGATGCAGAACTTTTTAGGGTTAAATATCTCAGATACTCCTTTGACATTGATTACTTATAATTTTTCCGTGGGAAATTATCTGGTTATTGCCGGGGCAATATTGATTCCATTTTTAGCCTGGCTTACACAAATGCTGAACGTTAAGCTTATGCCCACGGCGGCGAATGGAAATAAAAGAAAAGACGATGAACCAAACCAGATGGAATCTACGATGAAAAACATGAATACGATAATGCCGCTATTTTCAGCGGTTATGTGTTTTACATTTCCCGTTGGTATTGGTATTTACTGGATAGCAGGTTCATTAGTCCGCAGTGTTCAACAGCTTATTATTAATAAGTATATGAATAAGATGGATTTGGATGAATTAGTTAAGAAAAACATGGAAAAGGCTAATAAAAAGCGTGAAAAGGAAGGTCTTCCACCTCAAAAAATTACGCATCAGGCGAAGATGAATGTAAAAAATATCGAAGAACCAAAGAAATCCGATCCTGAAAATAAACAAGAAGAAGTTAAAAAGTCAACGGAATATTATCAAAATAATTCAAATGCAAAACCGGGAAGTATCGCCTCAAAAGCGAATATGGTTGCACAATTTAACGAAAAGAACAAGAAAAAAAATAAAAAGTAAACGTAAGGGGGATATGTCATGGATGCAAAAGAGTTCTCTGCAAAAACAGTAGATCAGGCAATCACGAAGGCTTCCTTAGAGTTAGAGACCTCCAGTGAAAATTTGGAAATTCAGATTATTCAGGAAGGTAGTTCGGGATTCTTGGGTTTTGGCAGCAAGCCGGCAAAAATCAAAGTTCGTAAAAAGGAGCAGGTAAATTCTCCGGCTGCAGAAACAATTGAGAAAGAAAAAGTAGCGGAAAGAAAAAGTACCGAAACTAAAGCAGAATCTAAAAATGAAGCAGCGATAGATGAAGTTAAAGCTGAGGCAGAAAAGTTTTTAAAGAGTGTATTTCAGGCAATGAAAATGAGTGTAATAATCACTGCAAGCTATCATCAAAAAGATAATGTTCTGGATATTGATTTTGCGGGTGAGGAAATGGGGATTTTAATTGGAAAAAGAGGACAAACCCTGGATTCACTGCAATACTTAACCAGCCTTGTTGTAAATAAGGGAAAGACAGATTACATCCGGGTAAAATTAGATACGGAAAATTATCGAAGCCGCAGAAAAGAAACGTTAGAAAACTTATCTAAAAGTATTGCTTATAAAGTAAAAAAGACAAGAAAGCCGATTGCTTTAGAACCTATGAATCCTTATGAAAGAAGGATTATACATTCTGCTTTGCAGGGAAATAAGTATGTGGAAACACACAGCGAAGGGGAGGATCCTTATCGCCATGTGGTTGTTAAATTGAAAAAATTGTAGGTTGAGATTTTTAGAATATTTTTTATAGGCAGTGTCAATCCGGTATTTAAAAAGATGAATACCGGATTGACACTAATGCTATCCGAAAAGGATGAAAAGGAAAAAAATGACAGATACGATTGCAGCAATATCTACCGGAATGTCAGCTTCCGGCATTGGTATTGTAAGACTCAGCGGGGCGGATGCGAGAGAGATAGCTGCTCGTATTTACCGCTCTAAGAATGGAAAAAAAAAGATAGATCAAGTTCCATCGCATACAATTCATCATGGATTTATTTATGATGGTGAAGAAGTGATTGATGAAGTACTTGTGATGATAATGGATGCTCCGAAGAGTTATACCGGAGAAAATACAGTTGAAATTAATTGTCACGGCGGCGTGCTGGCTGTAAAAAAAGTATTAGAAACAATTATTAAATGTGGTGGAAGGCCGGCTGAACCAGGAGAATTTACAAAAAGAGCTTTTTTAAATGGAAAAATGGATTTATCCCAGGCAGAAGCGGTCACCGATTTAATTCATGCAAAAAGTGAATATGCATTAAAAAGCTCTGTTAGTCAGCTTAGAGGTTCCGTATTACACAGTATTGAAGGGATACGAAAAAAAATTATTTATCATATCGCTTTTATTGAAGCAGCATTGGATGATCCGGAGCATATCAGCATCGATGGATATAAAGAGGAACTTAAAAAAGATGTTGAGGATCAAAAGAAAAAAATCCGCCAATTACTTTCTTCCTATGATGAAGGAAAAATGATGAAGGAAGGGATTAAGACGGTTATTCTGGGAAAGCCCAACGCAGGGAAATCCTCTCTCTTAAATCGCTTTGTCCGGGAAGAAAGAGCAATTGTAACGGATGTGGCAGGTACTACAAGGGACGTTTTAGAAGAGACTGTTTTACTGCAGGGAATTGCTCTTCGCATTATCGATACTGCCGGTATTCGTGATGCGGGAGATATTGTAGAGCAAATCGGGGTTGAGAAAGCAAAAAAAATTGCCGAAGATGCAGATCTGATTCTCTATGTAGCGGACTCTTCTATCCCACTGGATCAGAATGATGAAGAAATTATAAAGCTGTTGAAAAATAGAAATGCGTTGGTACTGCTCAATAAAACGGATCTGGGTACCGTTCTTACAGAAGAGATTCTAAAAGAAAAATTAGACCGGCCGATTTTAGCGATTTCCGCGAAAGAAGGGTCGGGGATTGATGAATTAGAAGAAAAAATCAAAGATATGTTTTTTTCAGGGGATATTTCCTTTAATGAGGAAGTGTATATTACCAATGCCAGGCATAAAGCAGCACTTATCGAAGCAGAAAAAAGTCTGGAACTGGTTGAAAATAGTATTGCTGCAAAGCTGCCGGAGGATTTTTATTCTATCGATTTAATGAATGCTTATGAGGTATTGGGCAGTATTATTGGTGAATCGGTTGGTGAAGATCTGATTAATGAAATATTCAGTAAATTTTGCATGGGTAAATGAATGAGGGAAAAGTATGAATGTATTAGAGGAAAACTATGATGTTGCAGTAGTCGGAGCAGGCCATGCCGGCTGTGAAGCGGCATTGGCCTGTGCGCGAATGGGGATGGAGACCGTTATTTTTACTGTCAGTGTGGACAGTATTGCTTTAATGCCCTGCAACCCGAATATCGGGGGAAGTTCAAAAGGACATCTGGTTCGTGAGGTAGATGCTCTGGGCGGGGAAATGGGCAAGACTATCGATCGTACATTTATCCAGTCAAAAATGTTGAATAAATCGAAGGGTCCGGCTGTTCATTCTCTCAGAGCACAGGCAGATAAACAGGCTTATAGCAGCAGAATGAGATCTATATTAGAAAATACGGAGCACTTAACGATCAAGCAGGCAGAGGTCACGGAATTAATCGCCAAGGAAGGTGTCATCCAGGGTGTGAAAACTTTTTCCGGAGCGAATTATCATACGAAAGCAGTCATCCTATGTACCGGAACGTACTTAAATGCGCGCTGCATCTATGGAGATGTGAGCAATTTTACAGGACCCAATGGACTGCAGGCGGCGAATTATTTGACGGATTCCCTGAAATCATTGGGGATTCAGATGTATCGGTTTAAGACGGGAACCCCGGCCAGAATCGACGGCAGAAGTGTTGATTTTGGAAAAATGGCCGAACAGTTTGGAGATGAGCGCGTCATTCCGTTTTCATTTTCCACCGATCCGGATGATGTGCAGATTGATCAGATTTCCTGCTGGCTTACTTACACAAATGAAAACACCCATGAAATCATCCGTGAGAATCTGGATCGGTCTCCGCTTTTTTCAGGTGCGATCAAAGGCACGGGACCAAGGTACTGTCCTTCCATTGAGGATAAGGTGGTCAAATTTGCAGACAGGAACCGCCATCAAGTATTTATAGAGCCTGAAGGACGATATACAAATGAAATGTATATCGGGGGAATGTCCAGCTCGCTGCCGGAGGATGTCCAGCAGGCAATGTACCGCACGGTCACGGGACTTGAAAACGTCAAGATAGTCAGAAATGCCTATGCCATCGAATATGACTGCATGGATCCGAGACAATTGTACCCTACCCTGGAATTTAAAGAAATAAAAGGGTTATTTAGCGGTGGACAGTTTAACGGAAGTTCCGGATATGAAGAAGCAGCTGCGCAAGGGTTAGTGGCCGGAATAAATGCGGCATTAAAGATAAAAGGAAAAGAAATGATGATTTTTGACCGTTCGGAGTCCTATATCGGAGTATTGATCGATGATCTGGTAACAAAAGAAAATCATGAACCCTACCGGATGATGACCAGCCGTGCAGAATACCGGCTGTTATTAAGGCAGGATAATGCCGATCAGCGATTACGGAAAAAGGGATATGAAGCCGGACTTGTCAGTAAAGAGGAATACGGCCAGCTTTTAGAAAAGGAAGAACTTATCGCAAAAGAAAAAATACGGATTGAGCATCTGACCGTCGGTGCTTCAAAAAAAGTACAGGAGCTATTGGCAGCTTTAGGAAGTACACCACTGAATTCAGGGACAACGCTTGCGGAATTGATCAAACGGCCGGAGCTTACTTATGAACTGCTTTCTCCGATTGATGAGGACAGACCTGTCTTGTCTGATGAGGTGGTGGAACAGGTGAACATTAACATTAAATATGAAGGTTATATTAAACGACAATTGGCTCAGGTCGAACAGTTTAAAAAGCTGGAAACGAAGAAAATTCCTGAGTCCATCAATTATGGCGAAATCAGCAGTTTACGGATTGAAGCAAAGCAAAAGCTGAACCAATACCGACCGGTCTCGATTGGACAGGCTTCCAGAATTTCGGGGGTTTCGCCGGCGGATGTTTCGGTGTTATTAGTTTATATGGAACAGTATCAAAAAAGGCATGCTAGCCGCCGGGAGGTATGAATGTGAGTTTTGATTTATCAATTTTGGAGAGGGGTTGTGAGGAATGGAATGTGCCGCTGTCTTCCTTTCAGAAAGAACAATTTATTCAATATTATGAGTTACTTATTAAATGGAACGAAGTTATGAATCTTACGGCGATTACGAAATGGGAGGAGGTTCTTTTAAAGCATTTTGTGGATAGTCTTTCTATTACGAAGGTTATGAATATGAATAAGGTGGATTCATTGATAGATGTAGGAACCGGAGCGGGATTCCCTGGGATTCCTGTGAAAATTATGTTTCCTCATATAAAGGTAACTCTTTTGGATTCTTTAAATAAAAGGCTGGAATTTTTACGTAAAGTATGTGAGGATTTAAAATTGGGAAATGTGGATATTATTCATGGTCGTGCGGAAGATATTGCGAGGAAAAAGGAGTACCGGGAGAAATTTGCTCTCAGCGTATCCAGAGCAGTTTCCAGGCTGGCTACTCTTTCAGAATATTGTCTGCCGTTTGTAGAAAAGGGCGGATGCTTTATTTCTTATAAATCCGGCAATCTTCATGAAGAAATAAAAGATGGAGAGGCGGCAACAGCTGCCTTAGGAGGAGAAATTGAGCAGGCATCTAAGTTTCTCCTGCCAGACACCAATATGGAAAGAACACTTGTTCTGATTAGAAAAATAGCGTATACTCCTGAAAAATATCCCAGAAAGGCTGGGATTCCTGCGAAAGAACCAATATTATGTAAACCAAAAGAAAAAATTAAATGAAGCTTCGCACATCGGAAACGGGGTATGGGAAAGTCTGAGAACGGCTTCCGAGGGATATCATACCGTCAAGATGGGGTGAATTCTGATTTTGCGATCAGACGCCCATACCTCGTTTCCAATGTGCGAAATTTTATTAATTATCTAAAAGAATATTTCAACTTGCTCAAGCAGCTGTTCGGGTGTTTCTAATTGCGGCAGATGCTTGGATTTCGGTAAAATGGCAGATTCTATCGCCGGATTACAGTCTGTATATTTTTGGATAGTTTCCTGAATATCCTGCTCTTCTGCCCCACCCACTATAAAAATACTCGTATTTATGGATTTCAGAGCATGGAAGATATTATTGTTTATAAATCTTCCCATGATACTTGCTGATAAAAACTTTGCATTGCCTGCGCCTCGATGAGCAGATTCAAAGTAAGTGTCGACAATTTCATTTTTAGAATGGAAAGGATTGTAGAAATATTGCTCTGTAAATAGTAATTCTATATTTCCTCTCGTATTCAACATGTTATAAACGAGTGTACCTAAAATAGGTGTTTCTAAAAGAACTTTTAATAGTTTTGTTCTTTTATTAGGAGTTTTATTAAGCTCCGCTATATCAGGTGGGTTTATCAGCATAATCTTACCGAAAATATCTTTCTCATTATGACAAGCCATGATAACAAAAGAACTGGAAAATCCACAAGTAATAATATCTGTCTTTTTTCCGATTACATTTTTAATGAAATCAGAAATAATTTGAACATACATATAATTCGTATACGTTAATGCCTGCTTATCAGAACGTCCGCATCCCAGTAAATCAATAGAATACACGGTATGCTTTTCAGACAACTTATCAATCATATTTTTCCATTCATAGTTTGAACTATGAACAGTTAGATCATGAACGAGTAATATAGGAGATCCTTCTCCTTTTTTATCATAATAAATCTTACCAAATCGCCAGTTATAGTGATGATCGGCATTAACTTTGAGCATATTTTTTGCTGTAGCAGAAGCAAAAATAAGTTTATTAATAATATGGATGACAGCGGTGGCAAAAGTAAAAAGTGTGGCTATGGTAATTAGTTTATATTTATGTTTTCTCATAGTAAGTATTTACCTCCTACCTTTTAAATAAAGACATTCACTCTATTATTATAAAGCATTGGGGAGGAATATACAAGGTTTAAATCCTTAAGAATGTTTCACGTGAAACATTCTTGAGGATTTTTTGAAGGGAGGGGTGGATGGTATCACGGATGAGAGGTGGGTGGCAGGGGTTGTATTCGTGAGGGCGGGTGGTGCTGGGTCGCATTTGGCTTTTAGGTCGTCAGGTATGCTAACCGCTCCAGTGAGCCCTCTCAGAGCGGATCTTGCCTCGGAGGGAGGCAAAATCGAGGTTTCGCTTTCGCAGCATACAATTCCCTAAAAATCAAATGCGACCCAGCACCACCCGCCCTCACCAATCCCCCAAACAAAAAGTCTCCTTTAAAATTTAAAATGTTTCACGTGAAACATTACCAGTAGCATTCTTACAAAATAAGTGTTATAATACACTTTATAGTCTCAACAAAAGTATTTCAAAGAAAGAAGGAATAATCATTTGGGAAGAATTATAGCTGTCGCAAACCAAAAAGGTGGCGTAGGGAAATCGACCACTGCAATTAACCTTTCTGCCTGCTTGGCTGAGCTTGGCCAAAAGGTTTTAGTTATTGACGTTGACCCACAGGGAAATACGACAAGTGGATTGGGAATAGACAAAACAAATATAGATATTACTCTCTATCAATTGCTTTTGGATGAATGTGAAGTGTCTGATTGTATTATGGTGAATGTTATGGAGAATGTATCGCTGATACCTTCTAACATAAATTTGGCAGGAGCAGAAATCGAATTGGTTGGAGAGGAAGAAAAAGAGTTCATTTTAAAAAGGCGTATTCATCCATTAAAGGAAACGTACGACTTTATTATTATGGATTGTCCCCCCTCACTTAGCACCTTAACAATTAATGCGATGACAACAGCAGACACTGTACTTGTACCGATTCAATGTGAGTATTATGCTTTGGAAGGATTATCGCAATTAGTACATACGATTCAATTGGTTAGGGAACGCCTGAACCCGGATTTGGAGATTGAGGGTGTGGTATTTACAATGTATGATGCAAGAACGAACCTTTCTTTGGAAGTTGTTGAGAATGTAAAAAATAATTTAAAGCAATCGATTTATAAAACTATAATACCCAGAAATGTACGCCTTGCGGAAGCACCCAGTCATGGTTTGCCTATTAATATATATGACAGCAGATCTGCAGGTGCAGAAAGTTATCGTTTATTAGCGGAAGAGGTATTGCACAGGGAGGATGAGCAATGGCAGTAAAGAGGAGCGGTTTAGGAAAAGGATTGGATTCATTAATTCCTGCATCTACCGGAAGCAAAAAGAAGAATGGGAATGAAAACAAAAACGAAAAGGTTGACATAACATCAGAAAGAGATATTGTAATGATGAAAATTACAAACGTAGAACCGAATCGTCAGCAGCCAAGAAAGCAGTTTGAAGAAGATGCTTTATTGGAATTAGCCGATTCTATCAAGCAGCATGGGGTATTACAGCCATTATTGGTACAAAATAAAGGAGAGCATTATGAAATTATTGCCGGCGAAAGGCGCTGGAGGGCTTCAAAGTTAGCCGGACTTAAGGAAATACCGGTCATGATTAAGGATTTTTCCGAGCAGGAAGTAGTAGAGATTTCTTTGATTGAAAATATTCAGAGAGAAAATCTGAATCCTATTGAAGAAGCGGTTGCTTACAAGCGCTTAATGGAAGAGTTTCACTTGAAACAGGATGAAATTGCAGACAGAGTATCAAAAAGCCGCGCGGCAGTTACAAACTCAATGCGGCTGTTGAAATTAGATGAAAAAGTGCGGCAGATGGTGATTGATGAGATGCTAAGTACCGGACATGCCCGTGCGTTATTGTCTTTGGAAAATGAAGCACTGCAGCATACGGTAGCGACTCGCGTATTTGATGAAAAATTAAGTGTACGGGAAACGGAAAAGCTGGTAAAATCATTATTACATCCGAAAGCATCCAGAAGGCCGGCGGCTGACCCTGCGCAGGATGTGGTCTATCAAAACCTGGAGGAAAAAATCAGGTCTATTGTAGGGACTAAGGTTGCAATTCAAAGGAGAAAGCATAATAAAGGGAAGATTGAGATTGAATATTATTCCAGAGAGGAATTGGAGCGGATTATAGAATTATTTGAATCGATCGGATAAGGGAGTATAGTGTACATATGAATAGTATAATAAATAGTTTGGAAGGATATACAGGGATATTAACTATCCTGCTGATGGCAGTTGTCATTATTTTGCTGCTGGTTGTATTTAATTTATCTATGGGTTTAAGCCGATTAAATAAAAAATATAA
>Ga0153983_1000018_pt1 | contig 33040 bp, 30 predicted proteins | sample TSGA067MetaG_FD_104693 | JGI IMG/M metagenome (GOLD analysis project Ga0153983, IMG submission 104693) | Attine ant fungus gardens microbial communities from Georgia, USA - TSGA067 MetaG | ecosystem: Host-associated > Fungi > Mycelium > Unclassified | place: USA: Georgia, Alexander Wildlife... | reverse complement strand
TCAGCGACGGTATCCATGTGCACCCCAGTGCGGTGCGCGCCACATTTCGCTTATTTGGCACTGACCGGGTAGTTTTGATCAGCGATTCAATGATGGCTGCAGGTATGGCAGATGGGGTCTATGAATTAGGAGGGCAAAAAGTAATTATGAAAAATCAGAAGGCAATATTAGAAAGCGGAACCATTGCAGGATCTGCCATTAATCTGTTTGACTGTATGAAACGGGCGATATCCTTTGGCGTTTCCAAAGAACAGGCCATCTGGGCAGCAACAAGAAACCCCGCAAGGAGCATTGGTATTTACGAAAAAACAGGATCAATTACCCCGGGCAAAGAGGCAGATTTAATTCTGGTGGATAAGCAGTGGCAGCTGGTACAAGTATACTGATTACCATAGTGGATCTCCAGCAACCCTATTTTATTACTCTTCCTTGCCGGGCGTAGTATGTATGGCAATCTGATGCTCCCGACAAAATGCCTGATATTCATTTGCGGGGGGCAGATCTGTAATGATGTGGTGCAGCTGGTCTAATTTGCAGAATGTCATCAAAGAAAAATTACCAAATTTAGAGTGATCTGCCATTAAAAAGTGAGTCCGGCTATTTTCAATCACTGCCTTTTTAACATGATACTCTTCATAGGTACCATTGGTAAGCCCGTTTTCAATTGTCAATCCAGTGCATGCCATAAACGCTTTGCTGATATTATAGGTACGCAAGTAATTTGCAATATCCTCCCCAACAAAAGAAAGAGTTTCCCTTTTTAATTTTCCGGGGAGTGAAATAACCGTTAGATTGGGATAAGGAATTGCTTTTATACAAACCTGCAAACTGCTGGTAAGGATAATACATTGCTTGTCGGAGATATAGTCCACAATATTCAGGCAAGTGGTACCTGTATCAATATAGATTACATCTTTCTCTTCGACAAACTCCGCAGCAGCTTTGGCAATTCGATCCTTTTCCTCAGGGAATTTCATAAAGCGTGTTTCAAAAGGAACTACTTTTTTAATGCTCGGGTAAGACTCTTCTGCCTTAACCCCCCCATATACTTTTTTGATTCCGCCCTTTTTCACCAAAAGATCAATGTCCCTGCGAATTGTGTTCTTGGATACCTGGAATTTATCGCAAAGAGCATCCAGAGATACGGATTTTTCCTGGAAAATATATTCTTCCATTAAGTCAATTCTTTTTGTTCTCATAAGATGTTTCCTTTCTGTTAGATATAGTATAGTATGTTTTGGGTAAATTGTGAAGAATTTTCTAGAAAAACTTTCTATAAACTAATTAATAGTTGCCATTTACCCTTAAAACTTCTATAATAGAGACTGTAGCGGGCATGCAGGAACGATATAAACGGAGGGAAAATGGCGATAACATTACAAAAAATTGCAGAGGCTGCCGGTGTATCGCGAGGTACCGTAGACAGAGCGCTAAACAATAGAGGAAGGGTAAGACCTGAAGTTGCTCTTCGCATTAAAAAAATAGCGGAAGAGCTTGGCTATCAGCCGAATAGAGCCGGAAGGGCATTGGCTATGTCCAAACGTTCTGTGAAAATTGGAGTTATCATGCAGTCGGCAGAAACGCCATTTTTTGAAGAAGTGCTGAAAGGCATGTCTGATGCAAAAGAAGAGATAGAAGGCCTGGGCGGCCAGGTATATATAAAGAAGATTCAGGGAATTCATGCCAATCAGATCATATCAGCTATGGAAGAAATGAGAGAAAAGCAATATAGCGGGATTGCATTAACTTCCGCAGAGGATAAAACTTTAAGAAATATGATTGACAGCTATCAGTGTGATTACAATATCCCTATTGTTACTTTCAATGCGGATATTAAGGATACCAAAAGGCTTTGCTTTGTCGGACAAGACGCAGTGCAAAGCGGCAGAGTTGCAGCAGGATTAATGGGTGAACTGACGGGCGGAGCGGGAAAAATCGTAATCCTCTCCGGCCATTTATCGAATACGTCATTATATAACCGTGTAAAAGGATTTACGGAGGAAATTAAAAAATCTTATCCAGACATTGAATTACTTGATATCAAGTACACGCATGATGACAACGGTGTTTCCAAAAAGATAATGGAAGATCTTTTAAATGAGCACAGGGATCTGGCAGGTGTTTATATTACCTCCCATGGGGAAGAGGGAATGTGTAAAGCTTTAAGAGAGAAGGGGGCTGCCGGAAAAGTAAAAGTAATTGCCAACGATTTTACAAAAGAAAATAAAAGAAATTTACAGGATGGAGCGATTCATTTTTTAATCGGGCAAAACCCATATATACAGGGATATGAACCGATTATGGTTTTGTTTCGATATCTTTTTGACGGAATATCCCCATTAGAAGAGCTTCAGTATACGGAAATCGTGATTAAAACAAAATATAATATATAATTCTATTGCGTTCACGAGAACGCAGTGATAGAATAGGCATATAGAGAAGCTATGCAAATGATTACAAAGGTTATTAAGTCAGGAGGAAATGATATGTTAAAAGTGGGTGTCATTGGCTGTGGTGCAATCGGAAAAGACCACATTCGAAGGCTCAGTAACAAGCTGCAAAGAGCTGAGGCAGTGGCCGTATCAGATGTATTTGAGGAAAATGCAAAAGCGGCAGCGGAGATTTGCGGCGCAAAAATGTATACAAATGGGGTGGATTTAGTGGATGATCCGCAGGTCGATGCAGTACTTGTCACATCTCCCGGATTTGCACATGCTGAATCCGTAATGGAAGCGATCCGGGCTCAGAAGCCGGTTTTTTGTGAAAAGCCATTAGCTACAACGGCAGAGGAATGCCGGCAAATCGTAGAAGCGGAGATGTCGACCAAAAAGCACTTAGTACAGGTAGGTTTTATGCGCCGTTATGACAAAGGATACATACAGGTAAAGGATGCTTTGACTTCCGGAGATTTTGGGGCGCCCCTGATGCTTCACTGTACCCACAGAAACCCGGAAGTAGGAGAAGATTATTCGACTCCCATGGCTGTGCATGATACCGCCATTCATGAAATTGACTGCCTGCATTGGCTGGTAGATGATGAGTATGAATCTGCCCAGGTTATTATGCCCGCAGCTACAAAATATGCGCATTTGGGATTGCAGGATCCGCAGATCATGCTGCTTCGTACCAAAAAAGGGGTTTGCATTGATGTGGAAGTGTTTGTAAACTGCAAGTTTGGTTATGACATTAACTGTGAAGTTGTTTGCGAAGACGGAGTCATCAAGATGGCAGAACCGGCAACTCCGATTGTCCGTAAAGGCGGCAGAACCTCTACGGGAATTGAGACAAGCTGGATGAACCGTTTTATCGATTCTTATGATGTGGAATTACAGGACTGGATAGATTGTGCAAGCAAGGAAATCGTAAACGGCCCGACCGCATGGGACGGATATCTTGCAGCTGTTACGGCGGATGCCCTGGTAAAGGCGCAGACATCAGGGCAGGTGGAGAAAATTGAGACTGGAGAAAAACCTGAATTTTATAAGTAATGCAGTAAGAAATATATAAGAAACCACAGGAGGATTTTAAAATGAAAATTGGATTTAATGAAGCAACGGCACTGAAGTGTAAAGGACAATCATTAATGGCTGACCTGGAGGCATGTGAAAAATACGGATTTGATTATTTTGAAATTCGTTATGATTGTCTCGCAGAATACATGAAGGAACACACCCTGGAAGAACTGGGAGAATGGTTTCAGAATCATAATATCAAACCATGGGCGTATAATACACTGGAATTTTTTAACCAGTTGGATCCGTTCCAGGAGCTGGCTACTGACTGGCATCTGGACTGGATTATTGAAGTTTGTAAAGCAATCGGTATGAAAATGCTGATCGCTGTTCCGTCTTTTAATGTAGGGCTGGACAAAACAGTTACAGATATTAAAGAAGAAGCAGTGAAGAGGCTGCGTTATATGGCCAGGAAGGTTGGACCGGATATTAGGATTTCTCTGGAGTTTTGTGGAGTTCCTACCTGCTCAATCAATCAGTTTGGTACCGCTTACGAAGTAGTAAAAACAGTGGATCTTCCGAATGTTGGAATTACACTGGATACATTCCATTTCCATGAAATGGGCTCTAGATTAGAAGATTTGCGAAAAGCAGATCCGAAGAAAATTTTCGTATATCATCTGAACGACTGCGAAGACCTTCCCATTGGTTCCTGCGGAGATGACAAACGTCTATGGCCGGAAGAAGGGGTCGTAGATCATGCCGGAATTGCAAAAGCATTAAATGATATCGGGTTCAATGGAGTATGCACGATTGAAGAATTCCGTCCGGAATACTATGCTATGCCGCATGAGGAAAATGTGAAAAAAGCGGCAGAAGTAACAAAAGCTTTTGTAAAAAAATATTTCTAAAATATAAACGAAAAGGAGACCACAAATATGTTGGACAAAAACAAAGTTTCTTTGGGGATTGCCCCGATTGCCTGGACAAATGATGATATGCCGGACTTAGGAGCAGAAAATACTTTCGAGCAATGTGTAAGCGAAATGGCACTGGCAGGATTTACAGGTTCTGAGATAGGAAGTAAATATCCCAGAGATGTACAAGTATTAAAAAAGGCATTGAATTTAAGAGGTATTCAGATTTGCAATTGCTGGTTTTCCTCCTTTTTAATCTCAAAGCCGTTTGAAGAAACAAAAAAAGAATTTATTGCGCAGACGGATTTCTTAAAAGCCATGGGTGCCAAAGTTATTGGTGTATCAGAGCAGAGCTACAGTACGCAGGGAATCATGGATCAGCCTGTTTTTGAAGGAAAGTATGTGATGAACGACGAGGAATGGAAGCTGCTTTGCGAGGGATTAAATGCGTTAGGGCAGATCGCTAAAGACAAAGGCATGACCCTTACCTTCCACCATCATATGGGAACAGTGGTTCAGACAGAAGAAGAAATTGACCGTTTTATGGCAGAAACAGATCCGGGGCTTGTGTTTTTATTGTTTGACAGCGGACATCTGTCATATACAGGAATTGATCCCATCAAGGTATTGAACAAATATGTCGGCAGAGTGAAGCATGTACATCTAAAGGACATCCGGACTGAGGTTGTGGAGCAGGTAAAAAAAGAAAACTTAAGTTTCTTACAGGGAGTTCGAAAAGGTGCGTTTACTGTACCGGGAGACGGATCTGTTGACTTTGAACCAATTTTTGAAATTTTGGAAAAAGCAGCCTATCGAGGCTGGGTCGTGGTAGAGGCAGAGCAGGATCCGGCAATCGCAAATCCATTGGAATATGCAATCAAGGCGAGAAAGTATATTGCTGAGAAAACCGGTTTGTAAAAAGGAGAAGCAAGTATGAAAATAGCATTTGATGTGGATGTATTGGCAAAACAGATGGATATTAACCGGATGGTCCATCAGGTAGCGGACTGGGGCTATAAATATATTGAACAGTCTCCCCATCCCCGTATCAATCCTTTCTACAAGCATCCTCTGTTTTCAAAAGAATGTGAGCAAGAGTATCGTAAGGCGCTAAGAGAAACAGGTGTTGAAATCTCTTCTTTTATCGTAGTATACCGTTGGTCCGGACCTACGGAAGAGCAGCGGAAAATGGCAGTAGAAAACTGGAAAAAAATCATCCGGATTGCAGTAAATATGGGAGTACCGGTGATCAATACGGAACTTTCCGGGGATCCAAATCAACAGGAGATTTGTAATGGGATGTGGTTCCGCTCGATGGAAGAATTACTTCCGATTATTGAAAAGGAAGGACTTCGTGTAGAAATCCAGTCCCATCCTTATGATTTCTGTGAATTGAATAACGAAACCTGCGATCTGGTGAAACACTTCCGTTCCCCTAATCTGGGATATGTGTATTCTTCACCCCATGGATTTTTCTATGATGAGGGCAAGGGAGATGTCCGTTCTATGTTAAAATATGCAGGTGAGGAATTAACTCATGTGCTGTTTGCCGATACATTCAACCAGACAATGGATTGCCGCTATATCTTAAATCCGCCATGGTTAAATGCACGAGGCAAGGCAGAGGCGGTCGTACACCAGCATCTGGCCATGGGTGAGGGAGACGTGGATTTCGACGGAATCTTTGAAACATTAAGAGAAATGGATTTTGCCAACCGCCAGTTGAAAACGGACGCACCGAAAGTGGGCGGAGATAATATTGCATGTGTTTCGATGTTTGGATTTCCTGAGAAAATGGAAGTTCAGGCGGCAGAGGCTCGGGAAAGAATTGAAAAAGAGCTGTTAGGATAGATGCAAAAAAACCAGAATCCACCCCGCCTTAACGGCATGATCTCCCCCGGAATCCGGTCTCAGACTTGCCTGCGCCCCGTTTTTGATGTGCGAAGTTTGAGCAATAGACTTTTACAAAGCAGTCTTAATACTTCTTTGTAAAAGTCTTTTTATCGTACTAAAATATTAGAGTTAAGTATTCTGAAATATATGCAATAGTAATAAATATATATTGATTTATTTGTGTAATAGTGCAAATTTAGAAAATATTATTGTGTTTCTTTGAGGGCTATGGTACAATCCATTTAAGTTGGTTAGGACGGCGAACTTACTAAGCATACATATAAAGGGGACCTATGGAGCAAAAATCAAAAACACAAAGTACAAAATATAAAATAATGGAGAAATTGTTAAAAAGCAACAAACGATCCCGGGTTAACCTGGCAAAAAAGCTGGAAATCAGCAAGGCGGCGGTGGCAGATAATGTAAATAAGCTTCTGGAAGCAGGGATCATTCTGGAGACAGGACAGGGAAAAGCCTCCAAAGTGGGAGGAAGAAAACCGATTTTCTTGGAGATTAATAAAGCGTTTTGCTATATTGTCAGCGTCGATTTAAGTTTTGAAAATCCTGTCTGTGCCATTGGGAATTTACATTATGAATTACTTCACGATATTACACTGTCCGTGCCTGCAGGCGCAAAGGAAGAAAAACGATTGGAAGCAGTAGGGAAGGCGATTGATGAATTATTATCGAAGATTTCTATTTCCCGTGAAAGAGTAGGATATATTATTATTTCTTCACCAGGTGTAGTCGGTGAGGATGAGATTCTTCATTTTTCCAGCCCGCAGTTTTCCAGATGGACGGGAATGAATATAAAAGCTTATCTAAAAGAAAGATATCAGGTTCCGGTAGTAGTAAAAAATGATGTAAATATGGCGCTTTTGGCAGAAATGGAGATGGGAAAGGGAAAGGGCTATGGCAATCTTGCTTATATCACCTGTGGACTGGGCATTGGCTCAGGAATTGCTTTGGATTATAAGCTTTACGAAGGGGAAAATTTTGCGGCTGGTGAAATTGGTTATTTTATTGACCGCTCCAGTCTGGAAAGCGGAATGAATCTGGAAGAAGAGATTCATATCGGCAGCATTCTTGCAGAAATAGAAAAGGATCTGAAAGCCGGGAAGGATTCTGTCCTGCAGAATATCGGGGGACCTTTGGAATTCTCGCATCTTGTGGAGGGCTATCATCAAGGAGACAGATATTTGAAGGATGTTTTTTATGAGATTGGGATTAAACTTGGGGTAGCTGTTGCAAATATGGTTTCTTTATTGGATTTGAGGATGGTGATATTTGGTGGATTGTATTCAGAATTCCATGAAGATTTGCTAAAAGGCGTGGAGAGAGTAGTATCAAAAGTAGAGATCATCAATCCTGTGATTGAAACCTCTTTATTTCGATCCAAGGGAAGTATTTATGGCTCGTTTATAGTTGGAACAGAATATGTGATTCGCCAATGCAGTGAATAAGGATTAAGGAGAGATTTATGAAAGTAGGAGTTATTGGTTGCGGAGGAATGGGAACAACCCATTTGCTTGCATTAAAAGTGTTATCCGGACAAATGGATGTTGAGGTGGCAGGCGTTTCGGATAGCAGAGAAGAATATTTGGAAAAAGCCTTAAAGATATGGCCCGGAGTGCAAAGCTTTTCTTCCGGTATGGAATTGATAGAGAATATGAAACTGGATGCTATCCATATATGCCTGCCAAGCTATTTACATAAAAGTCATGCGGCAGAGGCAATGAAAAGAGGCATGGCAGTCTTTATCGAAAAACCGGTTTGTTTAAATGAAAAAGATTGTATTGAACTTCAAGTGATGCAGAAAAGGACCAATGCAGTTGTAATGGTTGGGCATGTTGTAAGATTTATGAAGGAGTATCAATATTTAAAAGGGATATATGATACCGGGCAATATGGAGATTTAAAGTCTTTGGTAATGCATAGAATAGGTGGATTTCCCGTATGGGGATCTGAAGACTGGTTTTCAGATCCGGCGAAAAGCGGTTCGGTGGTATTGGATTTACACATCCATGATGTTGATTTTATTCGTTATATGCTGGGAGAGCCTAATGCATTTAAATCATATGGAACGAAGCTTGAGTCGGGTATGATCAATCAGATCATTACGGCATATGAGTACAAAGATTTGTGTGTAATTGCAGAAGGAACCTGGGACATATCTCCCAGCTTACCCTTCGAAGCATATTTTAGAGCGTGCTTTGAAAATGCCACATTGGTTTTTCGCAGCACTTCTGAAAAGAGCCTTACCGTATATACAAAAGAAGGAGCGGTTCTATACCCTGAATTAAAAGAAGCGTATACAGGTGAATCTGATTTGGCGGGTATTAATATTTCTGATGTAGGTCCATATTATACGGAAATAAAATATTTTTATGAATGTATAGAGCAGGGAAAAGAAATTCAGACGGCACCTCTCTCGGAAGGAATTAAATCTGTAGAGCTGGCTTTGCAGGAATATTTTTTCGCAGATGCGAATCAATATAAAAATATGATTTAGGAGGTCATTATGAAAAGAAGAGTGTTAGCAAGTATGTTGAGTGTAGTATTATCTGTAGGTTTATTGGCAGGCTGCGGAGGCGATTCCGGGAGCACCGGGTCAGACAGCTCATCAGGATCATCGGATAAGGATGTCAAGCTGAGTGTGTTTGATGCGAAAGCATATGGAACAGAAGAATTCGATGCGATTCTGGCTGATTATGGGGAAAAGAACGGTCTTTCCATTGAGGTACAGCATTCTCCCAATGATTACGATGCGCTTGTCATGTCTCGATTTAATTCCGACGATATTCCGGATATCTTAGCGCTTCAGGTTGGCAGTTCGGCCCAGCAGTATTATGAATATGCATATGACTGGTCGGATGATACGGAAGTTCTGGAATTATTTAATGAAGATGCTATTGCAACCGGAAAAGATGCAGATGGAAATGTAATGTCGCTGCCGGGCACTTATGAAACGATGGGATTGCTTTATAATAAAGATTTGTTTGAACAGGCAGGGATTACTGAGCTGCCGGCTACAATCAGTGAAATGGAAGCGGTGTGTGAGAAATTAACGGCTGCCGGAATTACACCTTTTGCAGTTGCAGGAAAAGAACTCTGGGTTCTGCATCAGCTGGCGAGTAATTTTATGATGGACAAATCTTTGGAGGCTCAGGGAGTAGCGGATCAATTAAACAGCGGTGAATTAACATTTGAAGAGCTGCCGAATTATAAAAACCTGTTCCCGTTTTTGGACTTAGTAATAAAATACGGATCTGAAAAGCAATTGGAATATGACTGGGAAACATCTGAGAATATGCTTGCCAATGGCGAGGCGGCAATGATTCAAATGGGAGATTGGTGCCAGGCTACGATGGATGAGTTTAATCCGGATGCAAATCTGGGATTTATCCCTTGCCCTGTAAGTGAAAATCCGGAAGACGCTACCTTATTATCATCAGTTTCCTGGACGTACATTGTGAATAAAGACAGCGAACATCTGGAGGAAGCCAAAGAACTCCTGACATTTATGCTGACGTCAGATGAAATGCTTGACTGGATGTGCAATGTAATCGGAAATGTTCCGGCTGCGCAGGGAGAGTTTGAAGTAAAAGGCGATCTGGCGAATGAAGCGGCAGGATATATCAGCGCAGGGAAAACCAATGGCTGGATACATACATTAGCACCGACAGGTTTCCAGGATGAAGCGGGAGCAGCTTATCAGAACTATATGCTGGGAAATGCATCGGCAGAAGAAACCACGAAGCTAATACAGGAGTTATGGAATGAATAGAAAAAAGAAAAAACTGCTCTTAGGAGTAGAGTTTGGTGTATTTACCTTTCCGGCATTGGGATTTGTCCTCTTTGCGACCATAATTCCCTTTATCATGAATCTTTATTATTCAGTGTTTGAGTGGAATGGAATCAGCCAGGAAAAAACATTTGTGGGGCTGCAGAATTTTGCCAAAATATTTACGAATGATGCATTGTTCCTGCAATCATCGATATTTACGCTGAGATTTTCGGTGTTCTTTGTCATTATCGTAAATGTCCTGGCCATTGCCATTGCCATTCCGCTGGCAAAGGATAAGAGAGTAACCCGGGTAGGAAGAGCTTTTTATTACGTGCCTTATATTATCAGTCTGACAGCTATCAGCCTGATCTGGAAATTTATATTCGGACCGGGATTTGAAGCATTGTTCAAACTTACCGACTGGAATTTCTTCGGTTGGAGTTGGATTGGTACGCCGAATCTGGCGTTTTATGTGGTGATTATCATGACAGTCTGGCAAAATGTGGGCTTTTATGTGGTTATTTATGTGGCGGGTATGATTGCGGTGCCAAGAGATGTTATGGAGGCATCACAAATAGATGGCGCCGGTAAATGGCAGGCGTTTCGGAAAATTACACTGCCGCTTATTATGCCTTCCATTTCGATCTGCATACTCACTTCGCTTACCTTTGCATTTAAGCTTTTTGATGTAATCATGGTATTTACGAAAGGAGGGCCTGCGAATTCCACGGTTTCCGTTGCCTACAATATATATAAAGAAGCATTTACAAATTCAAGCTATGGGCTGGCAACCGCAAAATCTCTGGTATTTTTTGTTGTAGTTCTTATGATTACGCTTATTCAGTTAAGGGTGACAAAATCTAAGGAGGTTGAGGCATGAGGAACAGAAAAATAAAATGGAAATTTAACTGGTTCCTTCTGGTTATCATGATTGTATCATTGCTTTGGCTTATGCCATTAATCCTAATTCTTATTAATTCTTTCAAGCCGTACAATGATATGATACAAAACTTCCTGGCATTGCCGAAAACCATCAGTTTTGAGAAATATATAGAAACATGGAGCTTGTTTGATTTTCCCAGACTGATCGGAAATACTTTGATTTATACGATTTTTACTGTTCTGGGAGTGGTAGTATGTGCGCCTATGGCGGCATATAAACTATCCAGAACAAAGACGAAGTACAGTCAATTTGTCTTTACCCTTATTATACTGCCGATGATGGTGCCTTTTCAGGCCTATATGATTTCTCTTACAAGATTTGTATCTATGCTGAACCTGACAGGTACACGGGTAGGATACATATTGGTAAATATTGGGCTGTGCATCCCGCTGGCTACATTTATGATTCATGGGTTTGTAAAAGGGGTGCCGTTGGAATTAGAGGAATGTGCCTATATTGACGGGGCGTCCAAAATCAGAACATACTTTTCAATTGTACTTCCGTTATTAAAGCCGATTCTGACAACAGTAGTTGTACTGGATACGTTAGCTACCTGGAATGATGTTATTACCAACCAATTAATCGTAGGCAGTAAAATGAATGCCATCAACCTGCAAAATGCACTGTACATGCAATTTTCTTCGCAGTCGGCAGATTGGGAGCATGCGCTGCCGGGAATCATCATTTCAACAATTCCCAGCCTGATCTTTTTTGTATTCATGCAGAAGCATGTAGTGGAAGGTGTGACTGCCGGGGCAGTTAAGGGATAGACCATATTAGAATGTAAAGGAGCAAGAAAATGAGAGTTGGCGTAATTATTGACATGGACAGGGATATCCATGCAAAATTTGAGAGACTGCTTAGCATGGATATGAACAGCTGCCAGCTGGTGTCCTGGAGTGAGGCGGATTTAACGGAAGAAATGGCACAGCTTGTCAATCAGGCGGTTCAAAAGTATCGGATTGATATCACAGCCTTCTGGTGTGGCTGGCCGGGTCAGGCAGTCTGGGATTTTTATGACGGACAGTTAACCTTAGGATTAGTGCCGCACACATATCGCTATAGACGCTTTGAAGTACTAAAAAAAGGAGCAGACTTTGCAAAACAAATAAATGTCCGGGATGTAGTTACTCACGTTGGCTATATGCCCGAAAATCCTTTGGAGCCTGTCTACCGGGAAGTGATTCTCTTGCTAAAAGAACTGGCAGCAAAATGCCAAGAAAACGGGCAGAGATTTCTTTTTGAAACCGGGCAGGAAACGCCCGTTACACTAAAAAGAGCAATTGAGGATATTGGAGCAGATAATGTCGGCATTAATCTGGATCCGGCAAATTTACTGATGTACGGCAAAGGGAATCCGGTAGATGCCCTGGATGTTTTTGGTGAATATGTCTGGGGAATACACGGTAAAGATGGACAGTACCCGACGGATGGAAAGAATCTTGGATTGGAAATGCCGTTAGGAAAGGGAAGGGTCAATTATCCGCTGTTTATAGCCCGCTTAAAAGAACTGGGATATACTGGGGATATTACGATTGAGCGGGAAATATCCGGGGATGAACAGGTCAGAGACATAAAAATGGCGAAGGAATTATTAGATAGTTTGATTTAGAAGCTTTTATTAGAAATATTAAAAACCAGACAGAAGCAGGAAAAATATCCGACTGATGTCTGGTTTTTTGTTAACCGGGAGTAGTATTTGTGGTTTTTGCTTTTTCTGTACGAATAGTATCCAAATAATTATAAAGTGTAAATTTAGAGATATTTAGAAACTGGCAAATCTTATCTCCTGATTTTGTGATCAGGAAAGTTCCCTTTTCGTCCAAATACCGGATGATCGTCATTTTATCTTCTTTTGTCATCTGATTTACTGGTTTATCAACAAGCTTCAGACTTTGCGCAATTAAAAAATCCGTAAGCTGCCCCACACTGTTTGCATGGTATTCAATGTTTTCGGGAGGATTTTCAAGTTGTTCGACTACATTTGTTCCTATGAGGGAATCAAAAGATTTACGAAAATTTAAAAAATTGGAAATATCAATGTTGATACATAGTGCACCCAGAGCTTCGCCGTTGTCATCACATAAGTAGGTAGTGGAAGATTTCAATGTCTTACCCATGCTTGTTTTGGTTACATAATTAAAGCGGTCTCCATCTTTAATCGTACCACGCATGACTTCCAGACCCAGATTGCTTCCGCAATCACCTATATTCCGGTTTGTGACATGTCCGTTTTCAATAGCAATAATTGACTGGTCATATCCTTTGGACCAGTCATGTAAGACTACTTCGCATTCTTCTCCTATTGTTAAACTAATTAATTTCATAACCCGCTGTAATAAGGGGAGCGCTTCTTCGATGGTTTTCATTTTGTGTGATCCTTTCTAAAAATATAATTGATACTGCAGAAATAAATGCCCTGTCAACAAAAGGTGATAAAAGGCAATTATATAGTAAGTATAATAGGATTTGTAATAATAATCAATATTTTTATTATATTTATATGAAAAAAATTATGATCAAAATATAAAATGATTTTTTAAAGAGTGTGAATAAGAATTATAATTTAAATTTATATAATATAAAAATAAATAATATAGATATAACGCATAATATATATAAGATATATGCGAATATATTCAATTAATTTACAATAATAGACAATATAAAGAGAGTAAAACAATAAAATATATAAAAAATATATTGACAAGTGCAATAACTAAAACTATAATTGAGATAATCTAAAAAATAATTAGATATCATCGATGATTAGTTGAACAAAGTTGAAAAACAGGAGTACAAAGTATGGGTAGTATTGAAAAAAGGATTGAAGAATTGGGGTATGCAATTCCAGAATGCCCGGTTCCGGCCGGGGCTTATGTACCGGCAGTTAAAGTTACGGGAGGGTTGGTTTATGCTTCCGGCCAAACAGCCATTGTTAATGGAAGACAAAAGTATGTGGGAACTGTAGGAAAAGATATTTCCTTGGAGGAAGCATATGATGCGGCTAAAATCTGCGCCCTCCGTTTGTTGGCAGAAATTAAATATGTAGTTGGTGACCTGGATCGGATAGAGAAAATTGTGAAGGTTAACGGTTATGTAAATGCAATCCCTGGATTTGTCCAACAGCCAAAAGTTGTTAACGGGGCATCTGAGTTTCTGGAGTTGGTATTCGGAGAAAAAGGGAAACATGCCAGAGCAGCGGTAGGAGTTTATTCACTTCCGGACAATGCGCCGGTTGAAGTAGAAATGGTAGTTTTATGTCAAAAGAATGTGCAGGAGGTAAAGGTATGAAAAAGTGTCGTATGGCAGTGATAGGATTAGGCTATATTGGTGGGCTTCATGCAAGAATTATTGCGGAGGCGCCCAATGCGGAGTTGGTTGCAGTTGCGGATCTGAATGCGGCTTTAGCAGATGAGTATGCGCAGAAATATAATTGTGCCGTTTATGCAGACTATCAGGAAATGCTGGAAAAGGAGAAGATAGATGCAGTAGATATCTGTGTTCCGGAAGACTTTCATGTTGAGACAGCAGTATGTGTGGCAAATGCAAAAAAAGATTTCATAATTGAAAAACCATTGGCAAAAACTTTGGAGGGTTGTCTTGCCATTCAAAAGGCAGCTTCAGAAAACCAGGTGAGGTTCATGGTAGCTCAGGTATGTAAATTCGATCCTCGATATATAGAATTAAAAGAATCTATCAGGCGGGGAGACTTGGGGGAACTTAGTGCAATGGCGTTTAAACGGGGGAACCCTGTTTTTACGGCTAACAGACTGCAGGGCAAAGTATCATTCTTCTATTATCTTGGGATTCATGATTTGGAAATGATGGTAGATTATAATATGCCTGCAAAGCCTGTAAAAGTATACGCTCAGGCATCGAGCAAAAAGAATAGTCATATGAACCAGGACTTAGATGCCGCATTTGTAATTGTAAATTTTGATAACGGCGTAGTAGGAAATCTGCATTTATGCTGGGCGTATCCCAACAATCCGGCAATGGGAGTCTGGTCAATGGCTGAGGTAACCGGAACGAAGGGAATGGGAATAGTTGAAGTTCGTAATCAGGGGCTGGAAATCATGACGGATGAAGCGGATACGTTTCCTGATACTTTGCTGTGGCCGGAATATAATGGAAAGATTCAGGGCGCTTTAAAAGAAGAAATTATACATTTTGCAGAAGCAACTATGAACCATATGTCTTACGCTGTTGATACAGAGTGCTGTATCTGGGGAGTTGCCATTGCAGAAGCAGCACTGACATCAATAGAGACAGGTACACCGGTGGAACTTTCCCTATAAACATTGAAAAAAGCAGGGGGTTTTATTTCGTGAATGAAAAAAAGTCAATTATAACAAATAATCTTCCTAAGTACATACCGGTTTTTTTAATGATCATACTGATGGTGATACTTACAGTATCAAATAGAAATTTTTTATCAGGACAGTCAATGTTTAATCTATTACAGCAGGCTTCAGCGTTGGGTATTGTAGCGCTGGGAGCAATGATCGTTCTGTTGACATCAGGAATTGATTTTACAGCAGGATTTGGCTTATCTTTAGCCGGAGTAACAGCTGGCTATGCATATCTGGAAAGCGGAAATAACGGGATCGTTCTGATCCTTGTATCCCTGCTGATAGGAGCGGCAGTAGGAGCTGTAAACGGGCTAATAATTGTCAAGCTGAAGCTGAACCCGTTTATTACGACTCTGGCGATGATGTCTGTATGTAAAGGAATTTCTATGATCGTTTCGGAAGGGCGACAGGTGACGATTACTACCAGCTATTTATTGAAACTAGGATCGGGCAGAATTTTCACCTTTATACCGATATCGTTTTTGGTATTTATGATTGCGGTTATCCTTATGTATATAATTATGAACAAAACAAAGCTGGGAATTTATACATATGCCATTGGGGGAAATGAAGATGCTGTTGACTATTCGGGTATTAACAAAAGCTGGTATAAAATTTTAGTTTATACCGTGGCAGGCATCTGTTATGGTCTGGCTGCTATTATCACCTGCTCCCAGGTTACGGTAATTACATCAAATATTTCAGGTGATTATTTATTAGATGGAATCGCTGCAGCTGTAGTAGGCGGAACCAGCCTGATGGGAGGGAAAGGAACGGTATTTGGCGTGGTGATTGGCGCTTTTGTCATTACTTTAATTACTACAATTTTAAACTTTCTACAAGTGCCCTATTTACTCAGAGAGGTCATCAAAGGATTAATTATTATTTGTATTTTAATTTTTGATGCAGCGATAAATAAATTAGTGGAACGTATGAAAGTAATTGCATAAGGTGATGATTCCCATCAGCTATGTAAATAGAAAGAAATCCAAATTAAGGAGGAGGAACGAAAATGAGAAAAAGAAAAATATGGAAAAAGGTATTGTGTCTATTGACAGCAACGATGATGTTTTGCACTGTGCTGGCAGGATGTGGGGGCGGAAGCGATAGTGGATCAGAAACAAATGATACGGAACAAACCGATACTACTAAGGCAGATATGAGCGAAACGGATGAGAGCGATGAGACAGGCACGGATAAGCCGGTCATAGGTATTGCAATGCTGGATATGACACAGGAATTTTTCGTTAATATGATTGAAGGCGGGGATTATGCTGCTGAGATTTATGATGTGGAATTGATTTGGAAGAGTGCAGACAGCAGTCTGGACAACCAAATCGCAATTATTGAAAACTTTATCCAGCAAGAAGTAGATTGTATTTTAATGGATCCTTATGATGCAGTCGGCTTAATCCCCGTATGTGAAGAAGCAGAAGCGGCAGGAATTTCGGTATGCTCCATGGGGAATTACATTGAATCAGAGGCGGTTATATCGAATCTATATAATGACAGAGAGGATACAAAAGTAATTGGTCAGTTAATCGGTAATCTGATAGATGGATCCGGTGATGTGGCAATGCTTTACGGGGCAACGGGAAACTTTGTTTCTGATGAGCGCCAGGCCGGCTGGGAAGAGGCTATGTCAGAATTTCAAGATATTAGCTGTACGTATTATGAAGTAGGATGGGACACAGCACAGACGTTAAAGACAGTGCAGGATATTCTGGCTGCGAATCCGGATATTAAGGCAATCCATAGTTTTTCTGATGGAAATACGACAGCTGTGGCACAGGCAGTTGAGCAGGCCGGTTTATCAGACCAGATTTTGATTTCCAGTTATGATGGAAACATAGATGCCAGCGAGGCGGTAGAGGACGGAACGTATGTATGTACGCTGCTGACAGGGGCAAAGCGCGTTGGTTACTGGAATGTTCAGGTAGGAGCACAGCTTGCAAAGGGCGAAGAGGTTGAACAGAAGAATTATCTGGAATCCTATTTTATTATGAAAGATGAAATGGCACAAAAAGTAGAAGAATTAGGAATCGGATACGAGGGTATGAATATTGTTGACCCCCAAAAAGGAATCGAGCTGTTTGATGATTTGTCTGCTTTCGAAAAGTAAAGAGGGCACAGCATGGCTGAAAATAAAAGAAATCTATTTCAAAATCAACAATATAAGAGATATGTATTTTTGCTGGGTATTATCCTGTTACTAGTTATTGTATTCTCATTTATGGCACCGGGCTTTTTCGCAGTAAAAACATTTTTAAATATCATCCGCCAGAATACATCCTTAGCGATTTTATCCCTTGGTATTACTTTTATCATTATGCTTGCAGGCACTGATTTGTCATCAGGTGCGAATATAGCTCTGGGTGGTGCCTGCGGCGCCCTTGCAATACAGGCAATGGGAGGACAGGGGTTCATTCCCGCAATTATCGGTTTTTTTGTATGTGTTATTACAGGTATGGCAGCAGGATCCATCAATGGTGTTATGGTAGGGGGATTTGGTATCAGCCCGTTTATGGCAACTTTGGCTATGACTTCACTTTCAAGAGGGCTTACTATTTATCTGACTAATTCCAAGCGTGTGGTTGTAGATAATGATATTTTTAACTGGTTTGGGCAGAAAAATATTATTGGCTTGGTTCCGGCATCTTTGGTGTATTTGGCAGTTTTGTTTGTAATCATGTATATGGTATTGAATAAAACTACATTTGGCCGAAAAACATATGCGGTTGGGGGCAATATGGTTACGTCCAGAGCTTCCGGAATAAATGTGACAAAGCATGCGATTATGGTGTATATGCTTGGCGGTTTATTTGCCGGATTTGCATCTGTAATAACCGTGGGGCGAGCATTGTCCGCACAGCCGCTGGCCGGACAAAATATGGAGTTTGATGCTATTACTGCTGTTGTAATTGGAGGAACTGCGTTAGCGGGAGGAGCCGGATCTTTAATCGGAACCATGCTGGGAGTTGTTATTATTGGTACTATTTTCACCGGATTAGGGATGATGCCCATCTCCCCTTATTATTCCTATGTGGTGAAAGGAATTTTGATTGTAGTTTCGGTGTACTTAGATCAATATAGCAGCAAAGAGCGGATAAAAACCAATAAAGCAGGGGAACATACCAACGAGATACCTAAGCAGAAGGTTGACGCTGACAAAGCTCAGGAACTTGAATTACATAATATCGTGAAGGAGTTTCCGGGTGTTAAGGCGCTGAATAAAGTGAGCCTGAAAGTGAAACGGGGGACAGTCCATGCATTGATGGGAGAAAATGGAGCGGGTAAATCCACGCTGATTAAAATTCTATCCGGAGTATATCAAAAGGATGGTGGACAAATTTTAATTGATGGGAACCCGGTAACTATCAATTCGCCCATGGATTCTCAGAAGATAGGGATTTCTGTTATCTATCAGGAATTTGCACTGGTACCTGAGCTTAGCATCACACAAAATATATTTTTAGGGAAAGAAATGAAAGGTGCCGGTCTTACCGTGAATCAAAGGACAATGCAAAAGACAGCAAAAGAACTCATCCAAATGTTTAATCTGCACGTCAGTGAAAATAAAAAAGTAGGAGATTGTACTGTCGGCCAACAGCAGATGGTTGAAATTGCAAAGGCGATTGAAGCAAATTCATGGATTGTTGTAATGGATGAACCTACCTCAGCAATTACGGAAGCAGAGAAAGAAAAACTGTTTGAAATCATTCGGGAGTTAAAAAAGAAAAACATAGCAATTATTTATATTTCTCATCGTATGTCAGAAATTTTTGAAATTGCAGATGAAATTACGGTGTTAAGAGATGGTCGGCATGTTATGACCGCACCTGTATCGGAGGTTACGGAAGAATCTATCATTAAGAGCATGGTAGGCAGGGAACTGTCCGATATATTCAGCAGGAAAAAATTTGAGGCAGGGGAAACTATTTTAGAGGTTAAGGATTTGTATCGCAAAGGAGTTTTTGACCCGATCAGCTTTAAAGTACGAAAAGGAGAGGTATTGGGATTCAGCGGTTTGATGGGTGCGGGCAGAACAGAAATCGCCAGATGTATTTTTGGACTTGATAAGGCGGATGGAGGTGAAGTCTGGTTAAATGGCAGAAAATTAGATATTCACAGCCCGATTGATGCGATTCGTTCAGGCATAGCTTACGTTTCAGAAGACAGAAGACGGGAGGGAATTGTTCCATTACTATCTGTCCGTGAAAATACTACGTTGGCATCCTTGCCGTTGTTCAGCAAAAAAACATGGTTGGATACGAAAAAAGAGGAGCAGGTTACAAAGCAGTATGTAGAGGCACTTTCAATTAAGGCACCTTCTATGGAGCAAAAGGTTGGAAAACTAAGCGGGGGCAATCAGCAGAAGGTATGCTTAAGTAAATGGCTGTGTCAAAATCCGCAGCTTATTATCTTAGATGAGCCGACAAGAGGAATTGATGTAGGAGCGAAAGCGGAAATACATAAATTGATTGAAGACCTTTGCCGCAAAGGGATTGCTGTGATTATGATCTCTTCAGAGATGCCAGAGGTTCTAGGTTCCAGTGACAGAATCATTGTCCTTTATGAGGGGACAAAAACAGCGCAATTTGAGGATCTGAAGGTGATAACGCAAGATGATATTATGGAAGCTGCATCGGGTGAGGTTGTTTAAATATGATCAAAGTTAGGATTAAGGAAAGTTTACAATGGGTAGATAATCATTTTAGGGATGATATCGGAGAGCAGGCTATCTGTTATGCCAGACAATGTATTAAGTACAAACCCTATAATCCCCCAGGAAATGAAAAAGAAGCTGCTGTATATTTAGCCGGAATTTTACAGACTGCCGGATTTGAAACAGAAGTGGATGAATATGAGAAAAACCGGTGCAACGTAATAGCCACATACGGGAACCGGGATGACATTGCCTTAATTTTAAACGGGCATTTGGATGTTGTACCCGCATTTGGTCAATGGGCAAGAGATCCATCAGGAGCACAGCGGGAAAAAGGGATTTTATATGGGCGGGGAAGCTGCGATATGCTGGGAGGATGTGCCGCTATTGTTGCTGTTGCAAAATTAATTGCCGGTCAGCACATTGCCCCTAAACGCGGGATTATGGTCTTATTGGTAAGCGATGAAGAAAATGTGAACAAGGGAATTCGCCATATGCTCTCAAAGGGAGCACTAAAAGCAGAATGTGCGTTAATTGCGGAGCCTACGGAATGCGAAATACAGTTAGGAAACAGAGGATTTTGTTCCTTTTTTGTAAAAACAACAGGGACTGCCTGCCATGCCAGTGAACCATGGAATGGAGTAAATGCCATTTACAAAATGGGTGAGGTTATCAGGCGTATAGAGGTATATGCAGATGATTTGAAGGCGGTTACGAACCCAGATCTGGGGCAGGCCACTGCCTGCATAGGAACCATAAAAGGAGGCATACGCCTAAACACGGTGCCGGATGAATGCATGATTGAAGTGGAGCGAAGACTGCTTCCGGGAGAAACAGCAGAAAAAGTCCATAAAGAAATGCAGCAAGTAGTTGGTAAATGGGGGGAGGTACAAGAGCGCTCTTATTTTCCGGCAAGCTTGATGGACCATGATCACCAGATGGTGAGCGCCTGTTGCCGGATATTGGAGCATATACGAGGAAAAATGCCCCGGGTTTCCGTCTTTCGTGGATGCACGGAAGCAAGTATGTTTTCCGTTTTCTGTAAAATACCAACGCTGTTAATAGGCCCGGGATCTCTTGATCAGGCGCATAGAATGAATGAATTTTGTAAAGAGCAGGATATAATAGATTGTGTCAGACTATTTTCCGCACTCATTCATTACTATATAAATCGGGAGGCTGTGTAAGGCATGGAAGAATATCTCATTTGTGTAAGCTGCGGATATTTAGAAAAAAAATTTGCTTATCAATGCAGTATGTGCGGAGGAATTCTCTATCATGCGAAAGAAAGACTTTTATCCGCACAAGCGCATGTTAATATATCTCTGGGAGAAGGAAATATACCATTAATACCTATGTTGAAATCCGAAACTACGGTTGGCATAAAAAAGCTATATGTAAAATGTGAGTTTATGAATCCTACCGGTTCTTTTAAAGACCGGGGGATGGTAACGGCAATAGAAAAGGCGACAGAACTGGGGATAAAAAAAATAATTGCGGCATCGGCAGGAAACGCTGGTGCAGCTGCGGCAGCCTATGGATCCCGGGCAGGTTTTCCGGTATCGGTAATAGTGCCGGAGTCCACTTCGCCTGAAAAGGTGCGGCAGGCAGTGGAATACGGTGCGAAAGTAATTTCGATAAAAGGGAATTATAGTGATTCCTTTCAAGAAGCAAAGGAACTGGCAAAAAATCCGAAATGGTACAATGTGACAACAACCTACATCAATCCATATCTTTGGTCAGGATATGAAAATATATGTTATGAACTGGTAAAAGAAAGAAGAAATATTCATTGGATAATAGTGCCTATAGGTGCCGGACCATTGCTGGGAGCACTGTACCATGGATTTATAAATTTAAAGACAAAGGGAATTATTAAAACAATACCGCGCCTTGCGGGAGTCCAGTCGATTTACTGCTGCCCGATTGTTCAGGCATTTTCCCAAAATAGTACAATTGTGAAAGAATGGAATATGACAAAAAACACGATTGCCTCCGGCTTGAATGATGAGTTAAAAGGATATACCCGGGATGGGGAATATACACTATCCTGTATTTATGCTTCGAACGGAAAGGCCACTGCTGTATCAGATGAAGAAATTATAGAAGCCAGAAGAATAATGGGGAAAGAGGGGTTGTATGTAGAACCCGCTGCCGCAGCACCTGTAGCAGCCGCAAAGAAAATGTTTGAGAACGGATCGATCAAAAAAGAAGAGACAGTAGTAGTAATAGCTACAGGAAGCGGTTTAAAAAGCAGCCCGCAAAAAACTGAAAGAATAATGCAAATGGAACATGAATCAGCAAAAAGAAAGTGAGGAAATGGTTATGAAAATATTGTATGCAGGGGATGCATGTACAAAAATAGGCCCTATATTTATGGCTTCACCTTTTAATTTAGAAGTAAAGGGGATGTCTCATCATATTTGGGGGCAGCCGCTGATAGATGCCTTGACAAAACGTGGACATGAGGTAACGCATATGACAGGAGAACAGGCAATCGGCAATTTTCCAAGAACGGTAAAGGATTTATCTAAATACGATGCATTGATTATCAGTGACTGTGAATGCGAAGTACTCTCCTTGTATCCATTTTGGGTTGAGTCCGTACCGCAGCCGACAACGAACCGGTTAAAGGCGATCCGTAATTATGTCCGTGAAGGAGGAGGTCTTTTGATGATCGGAGGGTGGACCTCATTCAGCGGACGGTTTGGACATGGTGGATATTATGATACCCCAATTGAAGAGGCATTGCCGGTAAATTGTCTAAAAGGACTGGATGACAGAGTCGAAATGCCGGAAGGAGCGGTAATTGATATTAAAGCGAAAAGTCATCCTGTCTTGAGAGATATTCCCTGGGAAACAGCGCCTGGATTTGAAGGGTTTAATCGCATTTTACCAAAAGAAGGTGCGGATATACTGGCTACAATCGGAGATGATGAGAAACAATATCCGCTGTTAGTCACCTGGGAATATGGAAAAGGACGGGCTATGGCATTTGCCAGTGATTGTTCTCCTCATTGGGCAGCTTCCTTTCAACCTTGGGAATACTATGGTCAGTTTTGGGGCCAGGCATTAGAATGGCTGGAGGGAGATATATGATATATCCAATGTACATAGACGGAGAATGGTATATAAAAAAAGACTCTGAAAAAGCTGTGATTAGTCCGGCAACAGGAGAGACGATAGGAACAATAACTCCGGCAGGATATGAAGAAGTGGACAGGGCATTAAAGGCAGCGGATCGGGAAAAAGAAGCCCTGGAAAGAATGACAGTTTTTGAGCGGGCTGAAATGCTGGTTCGTATTGCGGAAGCAATTGATGCACACAAAGAGGAGCTTGCCAAAATGATAACAATGGAAATGGGCAAACCATACCATTTGGAGGCATTAGGAGAGGTGGAAGCCAGTGCATTAGCGTTTCGTGACGCATCAGAGCAGATTAAGTGGATGCCTTCAGAAATTCCATCTGTCAGAGAAAAGAATGTGCAGGTATATGCGTATCGGAAACCGATGGGTGTATTTACAGTGATAACCCCGTTTAATTTTCCTTTATGTACGGCATCCTGCTATTATATCGCCCCGGGACTGGCTGCGGGGAACACGATTCTATGGATGCCGCCGATAAGCTGCTCTGCCTGTGCAAGCCTGTTTATGAAATGTTTTGATGCGGCAGGAGTTCCCAAAGGGATGATGAATATGGTAATCGGCACATCTGCAGAAGCGAAAACGGCAGCGGTTGTGCATCCGCTTACAACGGCAATTGGTTTTACCGGCAGTACAAAAACCGGAAATGATATTATGGAAAAAGCAAAAGCGAAGAAAGCATTGATGGAATTAGGCGGAAACGGACCGGTTATTGTATTGAGAGATGCGGACTTGGAGAAAGCGGCGGAAGGAATAGTAAACGGAAGTTTTGCCAATGCAGGACAAATCTGCACCAGCACGGAACGGGTCCTGGTAGATGATCATATTGCAGATGAGCTGGTAAAAATCGTGCTTTCCAAAATGGAACGTTACCGGGTGGGAAATCCCATGGAGGAGAAAACAACGATGGGACCGGTACATAATAAGGAGATTGTAAAAACTGTGATGACTCAACTAAAAGATGCGATTGCCAAAGGTGCTGAAATCGTCAGCCCTCATAGCGGGAAAGTAGAAGGTGCACCTACAGATAATTATTTGCATCCTACAGTCATCGACCACGTTCCAAAAGAAGCATTGATCAATAGAGAGGAGACATTTGGACCGGTAATTGCGCTGGTACGGTTTAAAGAGGAATCAGAAATCATGCCCCTTATCCATATGAGCCCTTATGGACTGGCGGCGGGTCTCTTTACGGAAGATTTAAAAAAGGGGATGAAGATGGCTTTGGGAATGAAATTTGGGTATGTGAATATTAATTCGGGGAGCAGCTACTGGGAATGGACATTTCCGGCGGGCGGAGCCGGAGGAAGGCAGTCCGGCTATGGAAGAAGCGGAGGGAAGTGGTCTATTCTTGAAATGAGTGAAGAAAGATGTGTAAGTGTAAATTTGAACTAGGAGGGGAACGTATGCGTTTAAGGGATAAAACAGTAATTATCACAGGCGCCGGAGGGGGAATTGGATGTGCTTCAGCGATTCGCTTTGCAAAAGAAGGTGCCAAAGTGGTAATTCATGGACGACGGGAGGAAAACACCCGAAATACATTTGATCAAGTAAAAAAAACAGGCGGTGACTGCATATATGTATTGGGAGATGTTAGAAAAGAAGAGGATGTAAAACATGTAGTAGAGGCAGCGCTTGATAACTATGGGAGAATTGATATTTTATTTAATAATGCAGGTGTGGGATATTCCTCAGGATACCGATTTTCTCCTATCCCCCAGGTTCCTACAAAAGACTGGGACAACGTATTTGAAATTAATATCCGCAGTATTTATTTTTTCTGCAAATATGTGCTTCCCCATATGATAAAGCAAGAAAAGGGAGCAATTCTTAATTGCTGCTCAATCAATGGAGTTGTTGGATGTGGAGCAGAAACGTACTCTGCCACCAAGGGCGCAATGCTTGCGCTAACAAGGGCTATGGCAGTGGAAAATGGAAAGTACAAGATTCGTGTGAATTGTGTTTCGCCGGCAACCACACGTACACCAATGGTAAATGAACTGATTGAAACAAATCAGGAGTTTTGTGAAAACTGGGAATCGGCTGCACCGATAAAAGGATTTATTGAACCACAGGATATTGCAAATGCGGCACTTTTCCTTGTATCCGATGAGGCAAGATTTATTACCGGGCAAAATCTGATCGTGGATGGCGGATTTACGATCAGCTAACAGGTATACAAAATGAGGTGCTTATGAAGCTGGCAAAGGATGTATATTTAGTAGGAAGCGGATCCTTGGGAGTGTATCTGACGGATGAATTAGACTGTAATTGCTATCTCATTAATTTTGATGAGACGACAATATTGTTTGATTGTGGAGCAGGGATTCATCCGGAGCTGATAGAAAAAGAAATTTTTGCAGATGGTTTTTCGATCGAAGAAATTACTTGTATTTGTCTGACTCACTGTCATGCCGACCATGCCGGTGGAGCGGCGTATTTTAGAAACCGTTATGGAATCAAAATTATCGCGCCAAAAGAGGAAGCACTGCTTCTTGAAAAGGCAGATGAGCAGCGGTTAGGGCTGGAGGCGGCAAGAAAAGCCGGATATTATCCGGATACATATAAGTTAGATCCGTGTTCGGTGGACATTTTGGCAATGCCCGGCAAGAACTTAGAGATGAACGAAAATACATTGTTTTTGTACGGGGCAAAAGGGCATAGCATAGGCGGAATCTGCTATTACGGATGCATTCATGGAAAGAAATTTTTGATAACAGGGGATCTGATTTCCGGTGCAGGGACGATTAGTCTGCAGCTTATACCGGGAGCGGATGTACATGCCTATGCAGAAAGTATTCGGCGAATACAGGATCTGAAGATAGATTTCTTATTGCCCGGACACGGGAGGTTTTTATTGCAGCAGGGCAGTGAACAGGTAAAAAAAGCGGCTGTATCTTTTGAGCATTTAATGATTCCGGTATGAAGGAGAACAGGATGGATGATTGTTTGTTGGTATGTCACCAATGCAAGGAAAGATATCCCATCGGGAAACAAAACAAATGTAAAAACTGCGGTGGAATTCTTACGGCAGAATATTCGGATAGGTATTTGAAAAGAGCATGGAAACAATTAAATAAAAAAGAAAAACATGGGATGTGGGATTACAAAGAGACTTTCCCGCCAGTATCCGATGAAGACATAGTAACATTTCGGGAAGGGGGAACACAGCTTCTTCCCAGCATTTCCATAGGGGAAAAATTAGGACTGTCCCAGCTTTATTTTAAAGATGAAACAAAAAATCCAACAGGTTCATTTAAAGACCGGTCTGCATCTATCTGTGTTAGTATGGCGAAAGCACTTTCCTGCCCCGGGATCGTTGCTTCCTCTTCCGGAAATGGAGGTGCGGCGGCGGCAGCCTATGGGGTAAAAGGAAACCTGGACACAGTTATTTTTATACCCGAAAATACACCGGCAGATAAAATATCTCAGGCAATTTTTTATGGTGGAACGGTTATAAAAGTAAAAGGAAATTTCTCAAAAGCATATCATGCAGCTGCGGATATGGCTGAAAAGAAAGGCTACATGAATGTAACAACGACTTTTTTAAATCCATTCGGCTTAGAAGGATATAAAACTATTTCCTTTGAGATATTTGACCAAATGGGCACCGTGCCGGATTACATTATTATCCCAGTTGGGGATGGACCGATATTGTATGGTATTTATAAAGGCTTTGAGGAGATGAAAAGGATAGAGATGATAAAGAAACTGCCAAAGCTTGTTTGCATACAGGCAAAAGGCTGTGCCCCCATTGCAAAAGCATGGAAGGAAAAACGGAAGGTTATAAGCTGCAAGAACCCTATGACAATAGCGTCTGCTATCAGTGATCCCCTTGCCGGCTATGAGCAGGATGGTGAGATTACAATTGATGCAATACGGGCTACCGATGGCCGGGCACTTATGGTTGAAGATTTTCAAATATTGGAAGCCGGTCGGGAATTGGCATGGGAGGAAGGCCTTTTTGTGGAACCGTCTTCCGCAGTTGTTTTGGCAGGATTGCATCAGCTTATAGGTTCAGGAATTATTGAAAAGAAGGATAGCTGTGTATGTTTGCTTACCGGTCATGGATTGAAAGATTGTTCATCGTATTATCCGAAAGGAGGTAAAACGGCGTGGATCAACGCATAGAACAATTGCGAGGAAGCTTGGTGGTATCCTGTCAGGCGTTGCCCCATGAACCTTTATATTCTTCTTTCATTATGGGCAGAATGGCAAGAGCGGCAAAAGAAGGGGGCGCCAGAGGAATTCGGGCAAATACCAAAAATGACATTGCAGAAATCAAGAGAACTGTGGATTTACCAATCATTGGTATTGTAAAAAAAGATTTCAAAAACAGTGAGATCTATATTACTCCTACAATGAAAGAAATAGAGGAACTGATATCGGTGCAGCCGGATATAATTGCCCTTGACGCAACGGATAGATTGCGTCCTGGGGATGTTGCCCTGGAACAATTTTACCATCAAGTTCGCACAAAATATCCAAAACAGAAACTGATGGCAGATTGTTCCGCTGTTTCAGAGGCTGTTCGTGCAGACCGTCTGGGATTTGATTTTATCGGAACGACCATGGTGGGATATACAAAACAAAGTGCCGGTTTTCAAATTGAAAAAAATGATTTTGAAATCGTCCGTAAAATTTTGGCTGCGGTATCATGTAAAGTGATCGCAGAGGGAAATATCAATACGCCGGAAAAAGCAAGGAGAGTTATCGAACTTGGATGTTTTAGCGTTGTGGTTGGATCTGCGATTACAAGACCACAAAGAATAACAAAATCTTTTGCGGATGCGTTGCGATAATAAGGATTGGGGAAGGGTTTACTATGGATTTGTATATTTGCATAGATGTTGGCGGGACTTTTATAAAACATGGTATGGTTGATGCCGCCTCCTCTTTTGCGGAAATAGATGAAATACCTACAGAAGCACATTTAGGAGGCGCATCTGTTGTAAACAGGATGATGGAAATTGTAAAGCGATATATAAACCAATATAAAATTGCTGGTATTTGCATCTCATCCGCAGGAGTTGTAGACTGCAAAAAAGGAGAAATTTTGTATGCCGGATCGTCACTGCCCGGCTATACTGGGATTTCAGTGAAAAAAATGATGGAAGAAAAATTTTATTTGCCATGTGAAATAGAAAATGATGTAAATTGTGCAGGTTTGGCAGAATATTTTGGCGGTGCGGCAAAAGGATACAGCAGTATGGCGTGTCTTACGGTCGGAACCGGTATCGGGGGTTCTGTTATTATCGATGATAAAATTGTCCATGGCTGTTTTGGAAGCGCTGGTGAGGTAGGCTATATGTATATGGGGGAAGGAACATTTGAAGAGTTAGCTTCAACTAGAACACTGATCCAAAGGGTAGCTTTAAGAAAAAAATGTGAAATATCGGATCTGGATGGGAAAAAGATATTTAAACTGGCCAAAAACGGGGATTCTATTTGCATCCATGCGATTGATGAGATGACAGATATCCTGGGAAAAGGAATTGCCAATATATGTTTTACGGTGAATCCCGAAGTAGTAGTATTGGGCGGGGGAATTATGTCGCAAAGAGAATATTTATATGGAAAAATAAGAAAATGTATGGACTACTACCTTCATTCATTGCCGCAAATAGCGGAACATACAAAGCTTGCTTTTGCAAAACATAAAAATTATTCAGGCATGCTGGGTGCTTATTATCATTTTAGGAAAATGCATGGGCAGCAGTTCTGACGCCGGCAAGGCAGTATCATTACGTCCCGGATATCTGCCAAGGCAACGGCCGATATTCGGGACTTTCGGAGTGTGTATGGAAAGACGGAAAATCATCTCTGCACACGACCGGAGCTGTCGCCTAGTGCCAGCTTACTTACTTCTTCTATAGAGACCATGTTGAAATCACCTTCTATAGAATGCTTCATACAAGAGGCAGCAACGGCAAAATCTATTGCAGACTGTGGATCATACACATTCAGAAAGGCACAGATCAAGCCGGCACCAAAGCTGTCACCGCCGCCAACGCGATCGACGATATGCATACGATATTTTTTGCTGAAATAATATTGACTTTCCATATAGAGCATTGCAGACCAATTATTATCGTTTGCGGAGAGAGATTCGCGAAGTGTAATGGCAACTCTGGAAAAGCCAAAACGATCCGACAGCCGCTTTGCAACTTCCCTATATCCTTCATGATTTAAAGCACCGTCAGTTACATTCGTATTTGCAGCCTTAATACCAAACACGTCGGCGGCATCTTCTTCGTTTGCAATACAGACATCGACATATTCGCATAATTTAGACATTATCTTACCGGCTTTTTCTTTTGACCATAATTTATTTCTGTAATTCAGATCACAAGAGATAGTAATACCTGCTTCTTTTGCGGCTTTGCATGCTTCCAGGCAAATGGCGGCGACATGGTCATTCAGGGCAGGGGTAATCCCTGTAAAATGAAACCATGAGACATCTGTGAAAATCTGCTTCCAGTCAAAATCTGCGGCAGCAGCTGACGCAATAGATGAACCGGATCGGTCATAAATTACTTTTGATGGTCTTTGTGAAGCACCTTTTTCAAGGAAATAAATCCCAATCCGATCCCCGCCCCGGGCAACGGACGAAGTATCAACACCATACTCCCTTAGTGCATTAACAGCGGCCTGGCCAATTTCGTGTTCAGGAAGCTTTGTAACAAATTTTGAGTCAAACCCATAATTGGCAAGGGATACTGCTGTGTTGGCCTCTCCACCTCCGTAAGTGGCGCCAAAGGTATCCGCCTGCACAAAACGGTAATATCCTTCAGGAGCCAGCCTCAGCATGATTTCTCCAAATGAAACTATTTTTTTAGGCATAGTCAATCATCCCCCTGCGAATTAAATGAACTGCTTCCTGTGTTAATTTTTTGATTTTTTCAAAATTCCCGTTATCTACGAATTCGTTCTTGACCATCCAACTTCCCCCGCAAGCAACAATCTTAGGAAAAGCAAGATACGTGTTTATGTTTCCGGCATGGATGCCTCCTGTCGGCATGAATTTCATAGTAGCAAAAGGTGCAGCCAGGGCTTTTATCATATCTAATCCGCCGGATGCTTCGGCCGGGAAAAATTTAATCACCTCTAATCCATAAGAAAGGGCAGCTTCGAGCTCAGTTGGAGTGACTGCACCGGGAATAATGGGAATTTCTTTTGACTGGCAATACTCGACAACGACCGGGTTTAAACCGGGACTTACAATAAATGAAGCCCCTGCGCCGACAGCGCAGTCAACATGCTCTTTTGTGAAAACGGTACCGGCTCCAACTAACATTTCAGGAAAGCTTTCCGTTATAATACGAATGGATTCTTCAGCTGCGGCCGTGCGAAAGGTAATTTCTGCACAAGGCAGTCCGCCTTCACAGAGTGCTTTTGCAAGGGGTTCGGCATCTTTTGAATCATTAATAACTACAACAGGGACAATGCCTGTTTTCTGAATTTCTTTTAATATAGCGTGCAAATGACATCCTCCTTTTGTTCCACATTATAAAACTTAGTTTCATAATAAGATATGTTTAATTTTAATTATACACTAGGCTGTAAGGATGTCAAGAGTTTTGTACAGTTTTTCGAAAGCTGCGTATAGAAAAAGCATGAGCTACATAAATTCCTGCAGTATCTGTTCCTTTATTTTTAACACATTTTTTGATAATTCTAAAATCCGCTGTCTGGACATACGCTGAACGGGAGCGGAAATACTAAATGCATATTTTACGCTTCCGTCATAATCCTGAAGTCCGGCTGCAATACAGCGAACCCCCTCTTCATATTCCCCATCATCCAAGGCGTAGCCTTTTCGCTTAACTTCATCCAGGACTTTTAAAAACTGCTCATAATCTACAATTGTATGTTTAGTCAATTTACGAATATTACTGGAATACCACAATGTGTCTAGCGTTTTTTTATCCATGGCGGCAGCCATTGCTTTTCCCACTCCGGAGCAATAAACCGGAATCCGGTTTCCGATCTTTGAAACCATTTGGACAGAATTCCGGTTGGATTCTACTTTATCAATATAAATTGCATCCGCGCCATCCAATTGAACCAGATGCACCGTTTCTCCTGTTTGAACAGACAATTTTTTAAGATATGGTCTGACAATAGTAAGTACGTCCATTTGCCCCAGCATTTTATTGGCAATTTCCGCCAGCTTAAAGGTTAATCCATATTGTCCGCTTTTTGGGTTTTGCTTTACATAGCCCATGAAAACAAGGGAATTCAATAGCCGGTGTACCGTACTTTTATGCAGATGTAAGTTCTTGCTTAAATCTATCAGGTTAGCCGATCCGGTGTCCGCTAAGGTTTCTAAAATTAAAAATAGACGATCTGCTACCTGAATAGGGTTTTTATCTTCTGACATTTTTCTCTCCTGACTTTGCAAACTATTTTATTAACTGTAAATACACTATTTATTCTATCATTTTAAATAGTGCGATTCAACTCATGCGGTGGAATTTATCTACAGATAAATTATTAGTAAATTCAGTTGAATTATAAATTGTTTTCTGATAATAGAACCTGACTTTGGTATCAGACATTAAAAATGGAGTTAATTAATCAAAAGTAAAAGCTGTTGCAGTGGAGCACACCACAATTGCAACAGCTTTTTTAGTACTCGTATTCTAGAATTTATGATTTAAAATAGACTTTATCTGTGTTTCCGTCAGAAAGTAATTCGTCAGTGGAAGTTTTAGTTTTTCCGATAATTCATTGATAAAGCTGCTGGACGTAGTGGTATTAATGTACTTGGTCTCAGCTTTAGTGGCTTTGAAATTTTTTATAAAGTTAAAAATTTCTGAAGTCGAGTATTTATCCCCGAGAACCTTAAATTGAAGGATACGTTCCAAAAGCACTGTAAGATAACATATTAGAAAATGTCCCTTGATCGTATCTTCCTTTTGAAAAAATACTGGCTGCGCATCAAGATCAGATTTCATTACTTTAAATGATTCCTCGATTCGCCAAAGATTATGATACGTGTTATAGATGTCCTGGTCATTCATTTCAGTTTCAGAAGTTACAAGAAGGTTGTAACCTGCAAACTTCAGATCTTTATCAATCGCATCCTGGTTAATTCCTACGGTTGCTTTTTTTCCTTTGCCATCCGTAAAATTCACATATTTTCCGGTTTCGCCATAATCACTTTTCTTTGCCTGGGACAAGGTTAATAATTTTGCTTTTTCGACCATCCTGTTTATTTCATATCTCTTTTTGGCGGCAAGAGTAGGATTGTACGTGAGAAGTCTTTTTTCTGTAATATTTACGGGAACCTTTTTCCCTTCATGCTCTACCATATATGGAAATTTATCTATGCATGATTTATAACGGTACAAAATTTTACCGCCCTTATCTTTCACTTCATTAAAACCCTGGTCAAGGAGAACCCATACTTTTTCCTTTTCTGAAAGCCCTTTGACCGTTTTTGAAAATAGATATCCTTCCCCGTTCTTTTTTGAAAAAGCAATATTCCCGGCACAGTTAAGTCCCTTGTCTGCGACATGTATGGTCTTTCCGGTTATGTTGTTTTGCCTTTTCAAGTGATCGATCACGTCTCTGAGTATCGGTTTTTCAGATTCATTGCCCGGGTACATCTTCATTCCTATAGGTATCTGGTGACTGTCTAATAACAGGCCAAGTCCCACGATTGGATCTTTTCTGTTTTCTTTACCTGGTCCCTTTTTTCTGAAATTATCCTCCCTGTCAATTTCGAAATAGAAGTTTGTACAGTCAAAATAAGTTTTTGAAGTATCAATGGCGTATGTATCCCCAACCTGCGCCGTGAATACTTCTATGAATTTTTGGTAATTGCAGCCAAGAAAAGACAGACCGTCAAGAAGCTGGTCATAAGAGTACTCATAAGG
>Ga0153983_1000016_pt1 | contig 33433 bp, 32 predicted proteins | sample TSGA067MetaG_FD_104693 | JGI IMG/M metagenome (GOLD analysis project Ga0153983, IMG submission 104693) | Attine ant fungus gardens microbial communities from Georgia, USA - TSGA067 MetaG | ecosystem: Host-associated > Fungi > Mycelium > Unclassified | place: USA: Georgia, Alexander Wildlife... | reverse complement strand
TTGTCGGTAATCCGACCGGAGGCACATCCTAGCTGGATGATCGCTTTACCAAGAATCGGCTTTAATGTATGCACGAGCACAGTTTTATGATTCTGGGATTTAAAATAGAAAATATGCACCCCAATATTAATGTACAATTGACATGCTATTCGGAGAGGTATATAATAAATATATAAATTGAGCACGAGCACAAAATGGAGGTCGATGAGAAAATGAAGTATGGTGTTTTATATTCTTACTGGGGAAATGAATGGAAATGTGATTATGCTGCAACAGCAAAAAAAGTGAAAGAAGCCGGCTTTGATATTATTGAAATAGGAGCCGGACATTTACTGGAGATGTCAGAAAAACAGCTGGACGGATTCAAGCATGTCTGCAATCAATTAAAACTTTCTATCACAGCTAACATTGGTCCGGCAAAAGATAAGGATGTGGCATCTTCTGATCCGAAAGTTAGGAAAGCAGGCATACAGTTTTTGACAGATATCATGGTAAAAATGGATTTGATTGATTGTCGGAAAATTGTAGGTGTTATGTATACGTACTGGCCAAATGATTTCTCGGATCTGGATAAAGATGCTATTTGGGAAAGGGGAGCAAAAAGTGTCCGGGAATTAGGCGGGATAGCCAAAGATTTGAATATAGAAATGTGTCTTGAGATTGTAAACCGCTTTGAAACACATATTATAAACACAGTTTCTGAAGGTATCCGGTTTTGCAAAGAGGTGAATGTACCAAGTGTAAAGCTTCTTTTGGACACATTCCATATGAATATCGAGGAAGACAATATTGCAGATGCTATTCGCGAAGCGGGTGATTATATAGGAGAGCTTCATGTGGGAGAAGGTAATCGAAAACTGCCGGGAAAAGGTTCCGTCTCCTGGAATGAAATCGGGAATGCCCTAAGAGATATCCACTTTACGGGAAGCGTTGTCATGGAACCATTTGTGTTGAAAGGGGGTCAGGTTGGAAAAGATATTAAGGTTTGGAGAGATTTAAGCGGGCATGCAGACGAAGCAAAATTGAGTTCAGAGTTGGCAGAATCCTTACGGTTTCTGAAAAAAAGGTTTCTGGACTGAGATAAATGACGGAGGTGTAAAATGGCAGATGTATGGATTATGGGAGAAATGATTGTGGAAATCATGCGCACTGCGGAAGATGTGCCGCTTGACAGGGAAGGTGTATTTCGGGGACCGTTCCCCAGCGGAGCGCCGGCGATCTTTATTGACACAGTGGCAAGGATGGGCCATCGTGCGGGTATCATAGGAGGAGTAGGAGAGGATGATTTCGGCAAATGTCTGCTCCGCCGCCTGGAAAAAGATGGAGTAGATTGTAGTCATGTGGATGTAAGTGAAGCATGTGCTACAGGGGTCGCATTTGTAACCTATTTTTTTGATGGCTCCAGAAAGTTTATCTACCATATGGGGAATACTCCGGCAGTGGAGGCAAAGGCGCCGGACATTTCCGCACTGGAAGGTGTTAAGTACTTTCATATTATGGGATGCTCTTTAATGGCCAATTCAGAATTTGCAAAAGAAATCGTAAAGACGATGAAAATGGCGAAAAGACTAAAGGCGAAGATTTCTTTTGATCCAAATATTCGTAAGGAGTTATTTGCGGACGAATCTATTAATCATGTCATAAGCGAGGTTATGGAAAATACCAATATTTTCCTTCCCGGAGTTGAAGAGCTTCGGGATATTACAAAAAAAGATTCCGTGGAAGAAGCGGTTGAGAAAAGTTTTGAAAATCCGGAGTTAGAGATAATTGTATTGAAAAATGGATCAAAGGGAAGCTGTATTTACACAAGGGAACAAGCCTTTGAAGTAGGGGCATTTTCTGCCGACCAAGTAGATGCTACTGGGGCGGGAGATTGCTTTGATGGGGCATTCATCAGTGGGCTGCTGGATGGGAAAGACCCAGAGGATGCGGCTAAAATGGGAGCTGCTGCGGGAGCATTGAATGTTCAGGCATTTGGTCCTATGGAAGGGGAGATCAATCCGGAAAACATTCGGAAACTGATAAAAAGAGATTAGCAAAGAATTTGGGAGGAAAAGATTATGAGGATTGCGACTTTAGTGGAACCGGAAAAAATTGAATTCAGTGAAATAACAAAGCCGGTTCCAAAACCAAATGAAGTAATGATAAAAGTGAACTATATAGGGATTTGTGGTTCTGATATCCATACCTACTATGGGCGGCATCCTTTTGTTTCGTGCCCGATTGTAATGGGGCATGAGTTTTCCGGAATAGTAGAAGAGGTTGGGGAAAGTGTGAGGGATATAAAAAAAGGTGAGTTGGTTACCGGTATGCCTCAGATTTTTTGCCGGGAATGTGAACCTTGTAAATCAGGGAGGAATAATATTTGCAATACCCTTGAGGTAATTGGATGTCAGACAGCAGGTGCGTCATGCGAGTATTTCTGTTTTGATGCGTCTCTGGTGAAAAAAATTCCGGAAGGAATGGATGCTGCAATTGCAGCATCCATCGAACCGGCTGCAGTGGGTGTACATACGGTTGGCAGAGGTGAAAGTATTGTAGGCAAAAATGTAGTTGTAATGGGTGCGGGAGCGATAGGAAATCTGACGGCCCAGGCGGCGGTTGCAAAAGGGGCAAAAAGTGTCTTGATTACAGACCTATCAGATTATCGATTAGTGGTTGCGAGAGAATGCGGAATTCCGCATACTGCAAACACAGGAAAAAAATCTGCAGAAGCGGCAATCCAGGAAGCTTTTGGAACAGAAGGAGCCGATATCTTTTTCGAATGTGTTGGTATTAGCGCAACAGTAAATGAAGCTATCCAACTATCCAAAAAGGGTCATGATATCATCGTGGCCGGTGTATTTGGGAAAAGGCCGGAAATTAATATGGGACTGGTGCAGGATAAAGAGCTGCGCCTGATTGGCAGCTTGATGTATGTGGAAAAAGATTATGATGATACTATAGAATTTATGCAAAGAGGAAAGATAAACACAAAGCCCTTGATAACAAAAATATTCGATTTCAATGAATATGCAGATGCTTACAAGTATATTGAACAAAACAAAGATTCGAGTTTGAAAATTCTGGTAAAAGTCTCAGATTGAACGATCAATAGTAAAAAACTTCGCAGTTGGGGAAGTGCTTGGCGAGAGAACGCTAATTCCTCAACTGTATTATCGCACAATTTTTTAATGCAAAAAACAACTGAGGAAGTGATAGCTTCATTCCCACAGCAATAGTATGATGTTTCGCAGCATTCTTAGGAAATCGTAAAACCGCCATCGATAACCAGATTCGCTCCGTTAAACAAGCTTGCTGCATCACTGCCCAAAAAGACTGCACATGCTGCCACTTCTTCTGGATATCCGAAACGACGAGATGGAATCAGTTGTTTCATTTTCTCACCCTTTTCATTGTTCCAATTGATTTCGCCCATACATGTGAGAATAATTGTTGGAGATATTGCATTCACTCTTATATTGTACTGCCCCCATTCAAGAGCCAACTGCTTGGTGATCTGAATCAATCCGGCCTTTGCGGTTCCATAGGCAAGATGTTTCTCTATGGCGACTATTCCTGCCTGAGAAGCAATATTAATAATACTTCCCCCGCCATTTTTAATCATCGTCTTGCCCACCTTTTGAGCCATCCACATACTTCCTGTCAGATTTACTGCCATTGTTAAATTCCATATTTTTTCAGTACAATCTTCCGCCATTTCTAAAATACCCACACCGGCACAATTTACCAACACATCAATTTTCTGAAATTCTGCTATGCTTCTATCTGCTGCGTTCTGAATTGTTTCTATTTGTGTCAGGTCTCCGGGGCAAAACAGATAACGCCTCCCTTGCTCCTTCACATATTTTTCTAACTCCTCAGGATTTTCTAAGTCAAATGAAATGATATCTGCACCTTTCCGTGCATACATTTTAGCAATTTCCAGACCTATTCCATTCGCAGCGCCGGTAATAAGTGCAGTTTTTCCTCCCAAGCTGAAATTCTCATCAAAATTCTTGTATGTTCTATTTAGTTCCATGGTAGTAATTACCCCCTTTAGGTTTTGCCTTACTCTTTGAACTACTTTTTATGAGTGGGGTTCCTGATAGAAATACCGGAACCCTCACTCTTATTAATTATTCGCTAATCTGTCCGTTATCTTTATGGATTTGAATCCATTCATCCACATTGTTCTCATCAATTAATTCACCATCAATCAAAGTTTTTTCAAATTCAACTTCACCTCCTAATACTTTATCGATAATCCTAAAGGTTTCTTCTGCCATTACCTTTGCATTTTGTACGCAGGTAGCTGTAAGTCCGCCATCTTTAATAGATAATACCGCATCTGCAAGACCATCCACTCCATAAGCTGTAAGTCCTTCATCTCTTCCGGCATCCTTTGCTGCTTCGAGTGCGCCAAGTGCCATAGCATCATTCATGGATATGACTGCATCAATCTGATCATATGTCTGCAGCCAGTCCTCCATATAGTTCATTCCTTTCGATTTTTCCCAATCCCCAAGTTGTTCATCTAAAATCTCAATGTCCGGTCTTGCTTCAAATAATGTCTTTTCGAACCCTTCACGTCTGCCGATTGAATGGGAATTTCCAGATGGACCTAAAAGGATTACGACTTTCCCGTTTTCGGGTATTTTTTCCGCTGCCACTGCTGCTGCGATTGAACCTTGCTCGATTGGGTCGCAATCTACGTTAGATGCATATTCGCTACCTCCATCACTTTGATTTACCATCAAAATAGGAGTGCCATCCTGAATATACTGATCCACGATATCTGCTTGTGCATCTGGTTCCAATGGATGCAGAATAATATAATCATATCCTTGTGTCACGCAATTTTCCAGGTTCTCTAATTGGGTGGATAATGTGTTCTTAGAGTCTAAAATCGTAAGTTTCATATTCGGATAATCCTTTATCGCTATCTCTAACTCCTGTGCCAGCCATGCCGCAAAGGTTGCTGACATATCCGTTGGAAGAAATGCGATTTCATATGTCTGATCAGAATCTGATCCTCCTTCTTCAGAGCTTGCATCTTCTGATGCTGTCTCTTCACTATCTGTCGATGCTCCTCCGTTGCAGCCCATCAATAATGTGGAAATCATTGTCATTACTAATAAAATACTTAATGCTTTTTTCTTCAATTTCTTTTCCTCCTTTTATTTTTTTTATTTACTACTCTGATTTTCATCAGATGCAGTTACCATGATTTTGACAGTGCTTTTCTTAGCTTTTGTTTTATAGTCCAAGAGTACTGCAAAAATGATCAGAAAACCCTTAATAATTTTCTGAGTATACGACTCCACTCCCATCAAGTTCATAATATTATTTAATACCCCAATGATAATGGAACCAACCAAGGTGCCAAATGCCGTGCCGATACCTCCTGAAAAACTGGTGCCTCCGACTACGGTAGCCATTATCGCATCTGTTTCATATCCTGATCCTTCGCTGGGGATACCGGCATTTAATCTGCCCATTAGAATCATCCCTGCTATTGCTGCAAAGATACCAGAGATAATAAATGTAATCCATTTTATTCTGCGTACCTGAATGCCTGCTGCATTAGCTGCTTCTTTATTGCCGCCGATTGCATAGATATAGCGACCGAATTTTGTATATTTCAGTAATATATGTGTAATTACGCACATAATAATCATAAAGATAACCGTTACCGGAACAAAGCCTAAGACGGTGCCCTGCCCCAACACATTGTAGTCGCCAATCTTGTAAATGTTATTGCCGCCGGTATACAGACAGATGGCACCAAAGGTAATTGTCTGCATCGCCAGTGTTACGATAAATGAAGGCAACTGAAAGTGTGCCACAAAAAGTCCGTTAATGATACCTACCACTGCGCCCAGAAAAACTCCGAAAATAAATGCTAAAAATAAATTTTCTGTTGACACGTATAAAATACAAGAATATGTACCCGCCATGCCGGCCAATGTACCGATAGAAAGATCAATCTCGCCGCTAATAATAATCATTCCCTGAGCAAAGGATAAAATCGTTACAATACTAACTTGCTTAAGAATGTTCATTAAGTTTGTTGATGTCATAAAATTAGGTGACAGGAAGGAGCATATAATCACCATGACTATCAAAATAAGAAATGTAGAATATTTGTTCAGATTTGTTTTTGCATTATTTTTCATACTTCACTACTCTCCTTTACGTTCCGCTGTTGCTAACCGCATAATACTCTCTTGGGAAAATTCGTCCCTGTTTAGGCTGCCGGTAACGTAACCCTTATTCATAGTATAGATACGGTCGCACATCCCAATAAGTTCTGGTAATTCTGATGAAATCATAAGAATAGCAAGCCCTTGGTCTTTTGCCAGAGAAGTCATAATGCTGTAAATTTCCAATTTTGCACCGATATCAATGCCCCTTGTGGGTTCATCTAAAATCATTACTTCTCCATCCATCATCAGCCAACGGGCTAAAATGACTTTCTGCTGATTGCCTCCGCTTAACGAGCCCAGAGAAGTTTCAATCCCCGCGCCTCTGACATTTAATTTTTTCGACATTTCTTTCGTTTCTTTTAATTCTTTACGGAGATTCAGCATCCATCCTTTACGTATGCGAAGGCTTGCTAGTGCAATATTCTCTCTGATACTCCTTACTCCCACCACCCCTTCTTTTTTTCTGTCCTCAGAAACCATTAGAATCTTATTTTTTACCGCCTGAGAAACAGAATGTATCTCTAACTTATTTCCGTCTAATAGAATTTCACCTGAATCATAGGGATCTAATCCAAAAATAGCTCTTGCAACCTCAGTACGCCCAGCCCCTACTAATCCCGCCATTCCTACGATTTCGCCTTTGCGAATGTCAAAAGTCACATCTTTGAAGGTGTCCTGACTACATAGTTTTTTCACTTCAAACACAATGTCACCCACTGGCAGTTCCTCTTTAGGGTAAATGTTCTCAATCGGTCGGCCAACCATATTGGTGATTAGTGAATCATTCGTAAACTCACTGGCCGAACCAGTGATAATGCTTTTGCCATCCCGTATTACCGTAATATCATCAGCGATTCTAAAAATCTCTTCCATTTTATGGGATATATACAAAATACTGATGCCTAAATTCCGCAACCGATTAATCGTCGCAAACAGGGCTTCCACTTCCTGATTACTAATAGAAGATGTCGGTTCATCCATGATAATAACCTCTGCTTTAAAGGCAACCGCTTTTACAATTTCCAACATCTGAATGTTGGAAACGGATAATTCTTTAATCTTTGTTCCGGGATCGTAATCCAACCCATTATCTGCAAAAATCTTTTCCACTTCTTTTCGCAATTGCTTCCAATTGACAATTCCGCCTTTAGAAGGCTGCCTTCCCATGAATACATTTTCTTCAATTGTCAGTTCGGGGAAAAAATTCAGTTCCTGATAAATCATCGCAATACCGGCAGACGCAGATTCTAATGGGCTGGAAAAAACTACTTCTTTTCCATCCAAAAATATTTTCCCGGAATCTTTTTGATAAAGACCGTTGATGATCTTCATTAATGTTGATTTTCCTGCACCGTTTTCACCCATAACCGCATGAACTGTTCCTTTTCGTAAACGAATATTTACATTGTCCAAGGCTTTGACGCCCGGGAAGCTTTTTGAAATTCCGACTAACTCCAGTTTTGCGTTACTATCCATGTTTTCTCCTCCTTTTCCATACTTGAATTGTGCTCGTGCTCATTATATATTTTTAGCTTAACATACTATTTTATTTGTTTCAATAGTCTAATATTAATAATATTTCATATTGAAAATTAGTAATTATTAACAATCCTTCACACTATTATTTTTTTAAAACTTTACACGTGTATAATTTCATCATATTCATTTTAATTTATAGACAGAGACTGCCTTTTGTGATAGCATTAATATACACTAGAAAACTTACGGAAGGAGAAATATTAGTTGGGTGTTACAATAAAAGAAATTGCACAATTGGCAAATGTGTCACGTGCAACCGTAGATAAAGTGATAAACAATCGCCCCGGAGTTAAGAAAGAAACCCGGGAACGTATTATTACCATTATTAATGAATTGAATTATGAACCAAACTTAATTGGAAAAGCTTTGGTACGAAGCAAATCCCCATATAAATTGGGGATTATCTTTACTTCCGAATACAGCGCTTTCATCCAATGTGCCTTAGAAGGAATTCGTAAAGCAGAAAAAGAATTTGGATCCTTCGGCATTGAAGTAGTTGTAAAAATGCTAGCTTCCTTTGAACCGGCTGAATTAATTAGTCTTTTAAATGATTTCCAAGCTATGGAAATATCAGGAATTGGATTAATGCCGATTGATGATGAACAGGTAAAGGCTAAAATCAACCAACTTGCTGCGGAAGATATTCCGATAGTCACCTTCAATTCTAATCTCAGTGGTACAAATGACCTCTGTTTTGTTGGTCAGAATCATTATCACGGAGGCAGAATAGCTGCCGGGCTTATGGAAAAGCTTCTTCCCCTGGAAGGGCAAATCGGTATAATCATCAGTACTCAAAGTCTTTCCTGCCATCAGGAACGCTTAGAAGGATTTTGCCGCCGGATAGAGGAAAGCAATAAGAATCTGACCGTTGTGGATATACAGGAGAATCAGGATCGGAAGGAAGACGCCTTTCGCCATACCTTGGAATTTTGCCACAAATATCCGGAAATGAACGGTATCTATATAGCCGGTGGAGGTGTTCCGGGAGTTGCCAGTGCCTTAGCACTAGAAAATAGAGGACATAACACGAGCTTGATATGCCACGATTTGTTTCCGGAAATTGAGGATCTGCTTAAAAAGGGAATTGTGGATTTTGTATTAGATCAAAATTCTTCTGTGCAGGGATATCAAGTAGTAAAAATATTATTCGATTATCTGGTGAAACACAAAAAACCAAAATCTGATTTTTACGATGTTCCGGTAGATATTATTACCGCCGATTTTTTATATTAAGGAATTGTAGCTTAGCAGGTTCGATAAAATAATGAAGGCTGGCAGTTGGATGGACGATCTTTCAACTGTCGGTTTTTTAGTGCGAAATAATAGAACGTATAAATTTCTAAAAAAATGATAAAATTTCTTAAGAAATAGGTTGACTTCTAAAATAATTATGCTATACTATAGTTAGTAATCATTACTAACTAACTTGAGGAGGGGCAGAAAGTGCGCAAAGTTAAGTTAAACCGGAGTGACCGAACACTTCAGGTTGCGGACAGATCGCTTAGCAGAGTCATTAACCAAAAAGCAATTATAGATAAGATTTACCAATGCAATGGTATGTCCCGGGCACAACTGGCAAAGGAATTGGGTATCAGTAAACCGGCTGTTACCAGAAATGTCGAGACTTTGATTGAAATTGGTCTTATCGAGGAAAAGGGGGAAGGCGAATCTGCAAAAAAAGGTGGAAGAAAGCCTGTTATGCTCTACTTCAATAAAGAACACAGATATGTTGGAGCGCTTGATTTGGCTTATAGCCAGCCGGTATGTGCGGTATTTGATTTGGAAGGGAATATTATCGGACTAAAAAAAGTTGGAAATCTGCGAGAGATATCTGAGGATATACGAAAAAAACAGATTAAAAATACTTTTTTAGAAATTCTAGAAGAGAAGCATATTGCTCAATCAAAACTGGACACGATTGTAATTTCTCAGCCGGGTATTATTGAGTATGAGGGTGATACGTATTATTCAGAAAAAAGGCATCATATCTGGACAGAAATTGGGTTAAACCAGTATCTAAAAGAACAGCTTCAAGTACATGTCTCGATCAGAAATGACGTGAATATGGCAGCGATTGGTGAAATGAACTTTGATTGTGACCAAAAAGTTGAAAATCTGTTGTATGTAAGCTGCGGCGTAGGTCTTGGGGCAGGTCTTATATTAAATGGGACTCTATTTAACGGAGATCACAATGCTGCCGGAGAGATTGGTTCACTTCTGATGGAAAATGGTCAAAGCTATGAAGAATGTATAGCAATGGAAGGCTTGATTAAAAAAACAGAACATAAATATAAAGAGAATGGAGAAACTAAGAAAATATCCTTTTCGGAAATTGTGTCTTTGGCAAAACAAGGGGATCCGGTTATTAATGAAGTGATTTATGAAACCGGAAGGCTTTTAGGATATGTAATTCATAATTGCTGTGCGGTACTGGGCATAACAACGGTTAAGTTTGGCGGAGAATACCTGGAACTGGATGATAAATTATTTGAAGGGATAGAAGATTTTTTAAAGACAAAAGATCTTCTCAGACCAGAAGTAATGGCCAGTGGACTTAGGGAGGTAGCAGGTATTTTTGGATGTTTTGTAGTGGGAAAAGATAAAATCATTGACCGATTCATTTATGTATGAATTAGATAACTGTTCAAAGTTGTTTAAGATAAAACTAATAATTCATAATTAAGGAGGTAAGGAAAATGTTAAAAGTGATGTTTGTATGCTGTGCAGGGATGTCAACGAGTCTTCTTGTTGAAAAAGTCAAAAAAGCGGCTGAAAGTAAGGGGATTGAAATGGATGTATATGCACTTGCGGAAGCAGACGCTAAAAAAGATCTTGCCCAGGCAGATATTCTTCTTCTGGGACCACAGGTCAGATACCTCGAAAGCAGTTTCAGAGAAGGGATCAAAGGAACTGACACAAAGCTTGGAGTGGTGGATATGATGGCCTACGGAAGACTTGACGGAGAAAAAGTAGTGCAGCAGATCATCGATCTTAGCAATGAGTAGCAAAGAGTAAAGAAAGGGAGTTGGAGGTATTCTATGAGTAAAAATAATAGTTCTATAATGGATAAATTTATAATGGCGGCAGCCAAAATTGGACAACAGCGGCATTTGGGAGCGATTCGGGACGGCTTTGTTACATTGATGCCGCTTATGATCGTGGGATCAATTGTGACACTAATCAACAATTTCCCGATTAGTACCGGAAGTAGTGGTGGAAAACAATTCTTAAAAGAGATTTTGGCAGAAAATAAGTTTATGAGTTGGCTTACGGATTTAAACGGCAATGTCTGGTGGGGAACATTTGGTATGCTATCCATCCTTGCAGTCGTCACAATTGCGTACTATCTCGCAAAATCCTATGATTCAGACAGCTTATCCGCAGCGATTATTTCTCTGGCATCCTTTATGTGTGCAGTGCCTCAGATGGCTATTTTCGCACTTGAAGACGGTACAGAAGCAGCTGGGTGGGGATTTATCAATTATAATTATGTAAATGCAAGTGGTTTGTTTGTTGCTATTGCCATTGCATTGATTTCAACGGAAATTTTTGTCAGGCTGTCTAAATCCGGAAAATTGGTCATTAAAATGCCGGAAGGTGTCCCCCCGGCAGTGTCTCGTTCTTTTGCGGCTTTACTGCCGGGTATGCTGACAGTTCTGGCAGTTACATTTGTTACCGTAATGATTGGCAAGATAGCAAGTCAAAATATATTTGATTTAATTACAGAGACGATCATGAATCCTTTGACAAAATCATCAGGTTCACTGGCATTTGGTCTGATTATTGTATTCCTGACCCATTTGCTGTGGGCGTTTGGTATTCACGGACCGAATATCTTTGAAGGAATACTGCAGCCATTAAATGTAAATGCGATTGCAACCAATACGGAATTGCTGGCGGCAGGAGCAACAACCGGTTTTGTTATCTTTAATAAATCATTTTTAGATGCATTTGTATATATGGGTGGCTCCGGTGTTGGTTTAGGACTGATTATCGCTATCCTTTTGGTAGGGAAATCAAAACAAAACAGAATGGTTGCCCGTTTAGGTGCAGCTCCCGCACTCTTTAATATTAACGAACCGGTTCTTTTTGGACTGCCGATTGTGTTAAATCCCATATTTGTAGTGCCGTTTGTTCTGGGACCGATCATTTGTCTGATTATCGCCTATGGTGCGACTGCAATCGGATTCTTACCGGTAGCCAGAGCGGTTATTCCCTGGACGACACCGCCGATTTTATCCGGTTTATTTGTAACTGGTTTTGCCTGGCAGGGTCCGGTTATTCAGGTTATCAATCTGGCATTGTCAATCTTGATCTACATTCCGTTTGTTAAGATTGCGGACAAAGCGGAAATGAAGAAGGAAGGAAACCAGGCAACTGCATAGAAGAACAGACAGTAAATTAGGAGGAAAATAATGGACAGCGATAAAGAAATGCTCGTGATGAATTTGATTGTAGATGCAGGCAGTGCAAGAAGCTATGCCATGCAGGCAGTTCAACTGGCAAAAGAAGGAAAATTCGAGGAAGCGCAGGAATCGTTAGAAAATGCCGACAAAGATATGTCAAAAGCCCATGGCATGCAGACGGATCTGATCCAAAAAGAGGCGCAGGGAAATAAGACAGAGATTGATTTATTTATGGTGCATGCACAGGATCATATCATGACGGCTATGCTTGCAAGAGATTTGGCAAAAGAGATTGTGGAGCTTCATAAGAAACTCAGTGAATAAGGTACGATAAAATATGAAAATTATATTTAATGCGGATGATTTTGGCCTCTCAAAAGGTGTCAATCTAGGTATTGCAGAGGCATACAAAAATGGAGTGGTGCGTTCTACCACGATGATGGCGGGCATGGCCGGGTTTGACCATGCCGCCGCCCTCTTAAAAGAAAATCCGGGGTTAAGGGTAGGCGTACATCTGACCCTTACTGCAGGGAAAAGTATCGGCGGGGTTTATAAGACACTTACGGATAAGAAAGGGAATTTTCTGAAATTAAATGCGCTGACGGATCAGATAAATGAAATAGACCTAAAGGAAGTAGAGCAGGAATATGAAGCGCAAATCCAGAAGGTCTTATCAGCAGGAATCGATATTGATCATTTTGACAGCCATCACCATACACATAATCTGGAAGGTATTGTAAATGTGTTTTTAAAACTGGCTAAAAAGTATCATAAAAAAGTCAGGATTTATAAGAAGGAACTTTTGTGTGGAGAATATGCAGATATTGTAACAACGGATCATTTCGATGAAAGCTTTTATAATGAAACTGCCACGTCAGATCATTTGACAGAGATTATTTCCGGATGCAAAGGAGATTCTCTGGAGATCATGTGTCATCCGGCATATGTGGATTATGCCCTTTATCAGATAAGCTCTTATAATATCAAAAGAGTTTTTGAACTAAATGTGTTGACGGGTGATGAAATCAAGAATTATTTCGCACAGCATAATGTGCAGATATGCTCATTTTCAGATCTGTAATCTTATAAAAAGAAAGGTGAGAATGCGGTCATGAAAACTCTGAAAATTGTAACGATTGGCGGTGGATCAAGCTATACGCCGGAATTGATAGAAGGGTTTATTAAGCGATATGAAACACTTCCGGTCAGGGAAATTTGGCTTGTAGATGTGCCGGAGGGAAGAGAAAAGCTTGAAACCGTAGGAGCTCTGGCGAAACGCATGGTAAAAAGATCAGGTCTTCCGATAGAAATCTACTTGTCATATGACAGAAGAACGGCTTTAGGAGGTGCAGATTTTGTTACGACGCAGATCCGGATCGGGCAGCTGGAAGCACGGGCGCTGGATGAACAGATTCCTTTAAAGCATGGAATTCTGGGACAGGAAACGAATGGTGCCGGCGGGATGTTCAAAGCCTTTCGGACGATTCCCGTCATTCTGGATATTGCAAAGGATATCAATGAACTTTGTCCGGATGCCTGGCTGATTAATTTCAGCAATCCTGTCGGAATGGTCACAGAAGCCTGCTTACGCTATAGTTCGTTAAAAAAGGTAATTGGACTTTGCAATGTGCCCATACACATGGAAAAGGATATTGCAAAGCTGCTGGAAGTGGAGGAAAGCAGGGTCTGGGTTAAGTTCGGCGGACTGAATCATATGGTATATGCATTAAATGTCTATCTTGACGGAGAAGATGTTACCGGGAAGGTATTGGAATTGTCTACGGATCCTGAAAAAGGCATGGCAATTACAATGAAAAATATTATGCCGGTTCATTATGAAAGAGAATTTATTAAGGCATTGGGCGTATTACCCTGTCCATATCACAGCTATTATTATCGAAAAGAAGAACAGCTGGGTAAAGAATTAGAGGAGCTGAAAACAGGTACAGTCAGAGCTCTACAGGTGCAAAAAATAGAAAAGGATTTATTGGAACTTTATAAAGACGAAAATCTTGATATTAAGCCGCCGCAATTGGAACAAAGAGGCGGTGCCTATTATTCTGATGCAGCCTGCAGTCTGATAGAATCTATTTATACAGATCGAAAAGATATACAGACAGTTGACACAAGAAACAACGGTGCAATTGCCGGTATTGATCCAAAAAGTGCGGTGGAGGTCAGCAGTCTTATTACAAAAGACGGACCTGTCCCGCTTACGATCGGACAACTTCCCTTATCGATAAATGGATTGGTACAGCAGGTGAAATCCTTTGAAAGACTTACGGTTGAAGCTTCTATTGAAGGTGATATGGATAAAGCGCTTCTGGCATTAACAATCAATCCCTTAACACCATCGGATAAGGTGGCAAAGAAAGTGATTCAGGATCTGATGGCAGCGCATAAGAAATATCTTCCACAGTTTCATAAATCATCCTGACATAGGAGTGAGCATGTTGAAATACTTTATTGGAATTGATGGCGGAGGTACAAAGAGCAGACTTTTGGCCATTGATCAAAATTATGATATGATTGGGAATGCATTAGGCAGCAGTACAAATCTGGCTTCTAATTCAAAAGAAGTGGTATATCATCATTTAAAGAGTATGATTGATGACTTTTTACTAAATAGCAGTATGGAAATAGAAGATTGTCTTGGAATTTGTATTGGAAGCGCTGGAATCGATTCAAAAAACAGCGGGCTGGCGATGGAACAAATTATCAAGGATATTGGCTTTACATGCCAAATCATTGCCGTAAATGACAGTCTGCTGGCTTTGGCAGCAGGAGCAAAAGGCGGGCCGGGAGTTGTTGTGATCTCCGGAACAGGATCCATTGCCTATGGTATGGATTCGAATAAAAATACCGTTCGCTGTGGTGGATGGGGACATATCTTAGATGACGGTGGGTCGGGATACTGGATCGGAAAAGAAGCGCTTAAGTATGCCTTGCGTTCCAGCGACGGCAGAGGTAAAAAAACAGTATTAGAAGAAATTTTTAAAGAAGTGTTTAAGGTAACCTATTTGCCGGATTGTATTGATTATATATACAGCGGGTTTAACAAGGCGAAGATTGCCGGCTATGCAGTATATGTTAAGGAAGGCGCCGCTAAAAAAGATAGTGTGTGCATGGAGATCATTGACAGAGGAGCAAAAGAGTTATTTTTACTCGCAGACACTTTAATAAAAAGCATAAATGAAACTGCCCCGGAAGTTATTGTAAGCGGCGGGACTATTTTAAATATTGAGAGTTTGTTTTCGGCATTTCGAGGTTATATGGAAAAGCAGTATCCTGCTATTAACGTAATGAAATTAGACAGGGAGCCTGTTCTGGGAGCCATCCATTTGATTGTATCTCAAGCCGCAGGTAAAGGAGTTGATATAAAAAATGAGAATTATTAAAACCTCCAGTCACTTGGAATTAAGCCAAAAGGCAGCTATTTTTATCGCTGCGCAAATGATCCGAAATCCACAAAGTGTACTTGGATTTGCTACCGGCAGCACACCGGAAGAATTATATGCGGAGCTGGTAACACTTTGCATTGGTAAGATTGTAGATTTCAGCGAGATTACCACATTTAATCTGGATGAGTATTACGGTCTTTCAAATGACCATCCTCAGAGCTATCACTATTATATGCAGGAGAAGCTTTTTCAATATGTGAATATTCGACCGGAAAATGTGAACATTCCCGATGGAAGTACATCCGATCCGGTTCGGGAATGCGAGCGATATGAAAAACTGATCCATCAGGCCGGCGGCATTGATTTGCAGCTTTTGGGAATCGGCAGAAACGGTCATATCGGATTTAATGAGCCGGCGGACTTTTTCTCCGGGCAAACCGCTCTGGTAGACTTGACGGAAGATACATTAGAAGCGAACCGAAGATTTTTTGATACCAAAGAGGAAATGCCGAAGCAGGCGATCAGTATGGGAATCAATACAATTATGCAGGCAAAAAACATTTTGCTGATTGCCAGTGGTGCAGATAAAAAAGAGGCTTTGGAAAAAATGGCAAATCAACCGGTAACACCGCAGATGCCGGCATCTGTTTTGCAGTTTCACCGCCATGTAACAATTATGTATTGTGAATAATAATAAAAAGGAGAATGGTACTATGTTAGAACAAAAAATTACAGTTACAAATCCTTCAGGACTTCATATGCGCCCTGCAGGAATTTTCGTGAAAGAAGTGGGACGTTTTAAATCCGATGTAATGATTCATTTTAATGGGAATGAGTATAATGCAAAGAGTATGCTGAATCTTCTAAGTGCGGCAATTAAATGCGGCGATGAAATCGAGCTTAAAATCAATGGTGAAGATGAAGAAGAATGCATGAAAACAGTAGTTGCTGCGATTGAAAGCGGATTAGGTGAATAGCAGCAGTTAAGAGAGGTGCTGATATGGAGTTAAAAGGATTAGGTGTTTCTGAAGGTGTAGGAATTGGAAAATCAGTTGTCATTGAAAATGAAGAGGTTGATGTATCAAAATATGAGGCAGATCCCGCTGGAGAAAAAGATCGCCTGACAAATGCGGCAGAAAGCTTAATGGCAGCACTTGAGAAAAAGACCGAAGAAGCAGCGGGCGAACAGGCAGAGATTTTGGGAAGTCATGTAGAGATTCTAAAAGACCCGGCGTTGATGACGGAAATGGTAAAGCTGATAGAAAATGAAAACTGCAATAGTGAATATGCGGCAGGTGTTATCTTTGATCAGTATATTCAAATGTTTTCATTAAGCGGAGATGAACTTTTGGAGCTAAGGGCTTCCGACTTAAAAGATATTAAAAATAATCTGCTGATAACGCTTTCCGGAAAAGAATTAATGGATATCAGCCAGCTTCCGGCAGGCTCGATTTTAGTGGCGGAGGAGCTTACCACTTCCATTGCTGCCGGGATTAATCCGGAGAACATAAGCGCGATTGTTACAAAAGTGGGCGGACAAACCTCCCATATGTCAATTATCGCACGTTCCATCGGAATTCCGGCGGTAGTAGGGATATCTACTCAGCAGATTGAAAATGATGTACCTATGATCGTTGATGGAAGCCAGGGTACGGTACTATTAAATCCTACCAAAGAGTGCATAAAAGAATATCAGGAAAAACAAAATGTACTGGAACAAAGCAGGCTCGCCCTGGAAAAATACAGAGGTGTTAAGAGCGTTACGCTGGATAATCAGGAAATCGAACTGTGTGCAAATATTGGACTGGAACTTGATATTGAGTATGCGGTAAAAGCAGATGCGGAAGGGGTTGGGTTATTCAGGACAGAATTTTTATATATGAACCGAAATTCTGCGCCCAGTGAAGAAGAACAGTTTAAGGTATATAAAAAAGCTGCCGCTGCCTTTGGCGATGAGCCTGTGATTATCCGGACTCTGGATGTCGGCGGAGATAAAGAAATTCCATATATGGAATTAGAAAAGGAAGAGAATCCATTTTTGGGCTGGCGGGCAATCCGCTACTGTTTGGATAAACAGGGGATATTTATAACTCAGCTTCGGGCGATACTAAGAGCATCTGCCTTTGGAGCTGTCAAAATCATGATTCCGATGATTTCAGCAATATCAGAAATAAAAAAGGTGAAAGAGCTGATACAGTCGGTAAAATCAGAGCTTGCCAAAGAGAATGTTGAGTTCGACAATGAGATTCCGGTAGGCATTATGGTTGAGACGCCGGCAGCGGCGGTTCTGGCAGATCAATTTGCGAAGGAAGTGGATTTTTTCAGCATTGGAACAAATGATTTGACGCAGTACATAATGGCCGTGGATCGGGGAAATAAGAAGGTAGCTGATTTGTATTCTACATATAACCCGGCGGTAATGCGGCTGATCTACCATGTTGCACAGTCAGCAGAGGCAAACGGTATCATGTGCGGCGTATGCGGAGAATCTGCTGCGGATCCGTTGCTGATCAAGTTCTTAATTGGCAGTGGAATCAAGGAATTAAGTATGTCCGGAGTAAAAATACTGCAGGCCAGGGAGATTGTTAGAAATTCTTCTTATCAGGAGTTGAAAGAGAAGGTGAAAGAACATCTGGATCAGCTGCAGGAGGTGGAGGACGCGGTGAATTTTTTGAATAGTTTGTAAAATTTCAGAGTTATAGAGGGGGACGACAAAAAACATGTCATCCCCCCTTTTGCCTAGTTGCAGCCATGGTTGTGGTATGATATATTTATCGTGGAGAAGGAACGCAGAATATTTTGAAGCCATGATTAATCGGGAAGGTGAAAAGATGAAAGTAAGTGTGCGCAAGATAAGTGACATAACCGGGTTTTCCCCTGCGACGGTTTCTAATGCACTAAACCATAAAAAGGGTGTCAACAAAGAGACTGCGGAAAAAATCCTAAAGGTGGCAGAAGAACTTGGCTATCGAAATAAAAGCAGGATCACCAAAATACGATTTGTGATTTTTAGAAAAAATGGACTGATTATTGATGACAGCCCATTCCATCCTGCGGTAATTGAAGGAGTAGAACGTCAGGCAAAAAGCATGGGGTATGAAACAGTATTCTGTTATATGGATGTAAAGGATCCGGCATATCTTGTACAGGTACATGAGATGTTGGAAAATACGGAAAATGCCATTGTCCTTTTGGGAACAGAAATGCTGGAAGAAGACCTTGCGATATATGCGGATGCGAAAGCTAAGATTATTCTTTTAGATGGTTGGAGTGACCGTTATGTCTTTGACAGTGTCTTGATTAGTAATACAGATTCTGCCGGAAGGGCAGTGGAATACTTGTATCAAAAAGGTCATCGTAAGATAGGGTATATCCAGGGAGATTTCAGGATACAAGCATTCAAGTATAGAGAAATTGGGTACCAACGAATTATGGGACGGTATGGTCTTGAGATACAACCCGGATATGTTGCTGCAGTAGGAACGAAGATAGAAACGGCATATGAAGGCATGAAGAGATATTTGGATCAAACGAAGGAAATTCCGACCGCATTTTTTGCAGATAACGATATCATTGCCATTGGTGCAATGCGGGCTCTGAAAGAATATGGTTATAATATTCCGGAAGATGTATCAATCATAGGATTTGACAATATTTCTTTTGGGTCGATATCGGATCCGCCGCTTACAACGGTTCATGTATATAAGCATGAAATGGGTGAGATTGCTGTTATGGAACTGATTCGAGTGATTCAGGGAAGTAAAAAAATAAAGACAAAAATACAGGTTTGCACAGATTTTATAGAGCGTGGAAGTGTACGGAAAATTTAAAAAAGAGGGAAAGAAGAAAAATATCTGTAATGGATGCAGCGTTAAAATACTGCATCCATTATTTATATAAAATTTTACATAAATAATTAAATAAATATTTATATAAACAAATTTGAGTATATGAGTAAAATACAAGTAAATGGAAAAATAAATGTAAAATTGCACAATATAACTTATGAAATAATATAAAAAATAAACAAAATATAGAAATAATTAAAAAATTTTTGTAAAAACTATTGAAATAATTAAATAAATGTTTATAATGAAATCATAAAGAGTAAAGGCGGTGAGAAAGTGAAAGTCAGTATAAAGCAAATTGGTCAGATAACTGGCTTCTCTCCGGCAACTGTCTCAAATGCTTTGAATCATAAGAAGGGTGTGAATAGTGAAACCTCTGAAAAAATATTAAAAGCAGCCAAAGAGATGGGTTATCAGACAGAAAAGGCAATTACAAAAATTAAATTTGTTACCTATAGAAAGAACGGATTGATTATAGACGACAGTTTGATTTTTCCCGCTATGATCGAAGGTGTGGAGAGACAGGCGAAGGAATTAGGATATGAGACCATATTCAGCCATTTGAATTATTCAGATGAGACATTTAAAGCGCGTCTGACAGAAGTATTGGAAGATGTTAACTCGCTGGTGATTCTTCTGGGAACGGAAATGCTGGAAGAGGATTATGTTCCGTTTAAGGAGTTCGAGGGACGAATCGTTCTGCTGGATGGCTGGTGCGAGGAGGGAAGTTTTGATAGCGTTCTAATCAATAATACAGATGCGGCTTGTAAAGCGGTGCGATATCTGGTGGAAAAAGGACATAAGGAAATTGGATATCTAAGAGGAGATTACAGAATCAATGCTTTTCGATATCGTGAACATGGATATCATCGAATATTAAGAGAGCAGGATCTGGATGTTCTTCCGGAATATGCAGTTACGATTGGAACACAGATTGAAACGGCTTATGAGGATATGAAAAAACACTTGAATGGAACCCCAAAACTGCCGACTGCATTCTTTGCAGATAACGATGTTATTGCGTTGGGAGCATTAAGGGCATTGCAGGAAAAGGGAATTCGAATTCCCGACCAGATATCGATTGTGGGATTTGATGATGTTAAATTTGGCTCGATATCAATGCCGGGACTTACTACCATACATGTGTATAAACAGGAGATGGGGGAAATTGCAGTTCGAAGGGTATTGGATCCTATTCATTATAAAAATGGAGATGTAAGAACAAAGATTCAGGTATGTACCCAGTTTGTAGAAAGAGGAAGCGTAAGAGATATTAAGCAGAAAGAACGGAGGAAATAAAATGGCAGATATTAAACTAGGATTTGTGCCGACAAGAAGAAGTATTTTCAGTGCACCGGACGCAATCAGATACAGAGGACTGACAGCAGACAGATTAAGAGAGCTGCATATTGATTTTGTCGATATTGATGATATCAATGAAGAAGGACTTTTGTATGATGATAAAGATGTTAAAAAAATTGCAGCTAAGTTTAAAAAAGAAGGAGTTGACGGACTGGTATTCCCACACTGCAATTTTGGAACGGAATATGTTTGTGCCAGACTTGCAAAAGAAATGAATCTGCCGGTTATGCTATGGGGCCCGCTTGATGAAAGACCGGATGAAAATGGTGTGAGACTAAGAGATACACAATGTGGACTTTTTGCAACAGGGAAGGTATTAAGAAGGTTTCAAATTCCATTTACATATGTTACAAATTGCAGATTAAATGATCCAATATTTAAAAGAGGAATCAAGGACTTCATAGCAGTATGCAATGTTGTGAAAACCTTTCATAATATCAGGATTCTTCAGATATCAACGAGACCCTTTGATTTCTGGACAACGATGTGTAATGAGGGAGAGCTGCTGGAAAAATTCAATATACAACTGGCGCCGATTCCAATGACGGAACTGACCGAAGAGGTCAGAGCAGTTAAAGCAGAGGGTAAAAAATTAGCTGATATGATTGCATATATCAGAGAGAATATGGAAGTCAAAATCAAAGATAAAGAAGTAGAAAATGTAGCAGCCCTTGCAGTAGCAATGGAACAGTTAGCTGATAAATACGGATGCGGCGCAGGGGCAATCCAATGCTGGAATGCACTGCAGACAGAGCTTGGAGTGATGCCCTGTGCGGCGAATGCAATTTTAAATGACAAAGGGATTCCAATAGTTTGTGAAACCGATATTCATGGTGCAATTACCGCACTTCTCGCAGAAGCGGCCGGAATGGGAGAGAAAAGAAGTTTTTTCGCAGACTGGACCATCCGCCATCCGGATATTGAAAATGGAGAGCTTCTGCAGCACTGTGGTCCATGGCCGATATCAGTGGCAAAAGAGAAGGTACAACTTACGTACCCGATGGCATTTGATTATCCGGGAAGCCTTACCGCGGAAGCGGAGCACGGAGAAGTTACTCTTTGCAGATTTGACGGAGATAATGGAGAATATTCATTGCTGCTGGGTAATGCAAAGGGTGTGGACGGACCGAAAGGAATGGGGACTTACCTTTGGATAGAAGTTGCCAATATCAAACGTCTGGAAGCAAAGATTGTTGAGGGACCATATATTCATCACTGTGTAGGTATCCATAAAGACGTTGTGCCTGTATTATATGAAGCATGTAAGTATATTGGCATAAAACCAGATTTTTATGATCCGATTGAAGAAGACGTAAAAGCGTATTTAAGAGGAGAGTGAATATGAACAATCTAAAAGCACTGTCTTATGAATTAAGAGAAACTGTAATTGACACCATAGTTGAAGGTAAGAGCGGGCATATCGGTGGTGATATGAGTGTGGTAGAAATTTTGACAGAATTATACTTTCGCCAGATGAATATCAGCCCGGAAAATCAGGATGACCCGAACCGTGATAGGTTTGTTATGAGCAAAGGGCATTCTGTAGAGACCTATTATGCGATACTGGCAGCAAAAGGTTTTTTTGACAAAGAAGAGTTGATTCATAGCTTTAGTAAATTTGGCTCCAGATTCATCGGACATCCAAATAACAAAATTTCTGGTATTGAGATGAACTCCGGTTCTCTCGGGCATGGACTTCCGGTATGTGTAGGCATGGCGCTTGCAGGGAAAATGAACGGTCAGAACTATAGAGTATACACTGTAATGGGAGATGGGGAGCTGGCTGAAGGATCTGTATGGGAAGGCGCTATGGCGGCTGGACACTATAAGCTGGATAACCTGTGTGCGGCAGTGGACAGAAACCGCCTGCAAATCTCCGGTAATACGGAAGACGTAATGGCGCAAAACGACTTGCATGAAAGATTCAAAGCATTCGGATGGTACGTCATTGACGTGACAGATGGAAACGATATCGATGAGCTTCATACAGCATTTGAAAAGGCTAAGATGGTTAAAGGGAAACCAACGGTGTTGATTGCAAATACTGTGAAAGGCAAAGGCTCTCCTGTAATGGAAAATATGGTGGACTGGCATCATAAAGTTCCGCAGGGAGAAGATCTTGCACAGATCAGATTAGATCTGGCAGACAGAAAGGAGGCGGCACTCCATGGGTAAAATAGCGAATAAACAAGTAATATGCGAAGTATTACTGGAAGCAGCAAAAAAAGACAGAGATATTGTGGCACTTTGCAGCGATTCCAGAGGAAGTGCATCCTTTTCTCCATTTGCAAAAGAACTGCCTGAACAATTTGTAGAAACAGGAATTGCAGAGCAGAACCTGGTAAGTATTTCAGCGGGACTCGCGAAATGCGGGAAAAAAGCGTATGCAGTATCACCGGCATGTTTTTTATCAACAAGAAGTTACGAGCAGTGTAAGGTTGATGTGGCGTATTCCGGTACCAATGTGAAATTAATTGGGATCAGTGGAGGAATAAGCTACGGAGCACTGGGGATGAGTCATCATTCTGCCCAGGATATCGCAGCAATGGCGGCAGTGCCGAATATGAGAGTCTATCTTCCGAGTGACAGGCTGCAAACAGAATATCTGATGAAAGCCTTATTGGGGGATGAAAAGCCGGCTTACGTCCGGGTGGGCCGCAATGCAGTGGATGATGTATATGAAGAAGGGAATGTGCCCTTTGAAATGGATAAGGCAACGGTAATTACGGAAGGAGCAGATGTAGCAATCATTGCCTGCGGAGAAATGGTGAAGCCATCGGCAGAGGCAGCGGCTCTTTTAAAGGAACAGGGAATTAGCTCGACAGTTGTGGATATGTACTGCATAAAACCACTGGATGCAGCAGCAATTGTGAAAGCAGCAGGTAAGGCAAAAGTGGTTATTACCGTCGAAGAGCATGCGCCGTTTGGGGGTCTTGGCTCCATGGTAAGCCAGGTGGTTGGAGAAAAATGCCCGAGAAAAACATTGAATCTGTCATTGCCGGACAAACCGGTAATTACGGGAACATCAAAGGAAGTCTTCGATTATTATGGATTGAATGCAGAAGGCATTGCAAAAACGGCAATTGAAGCTATTGCATAGGAGAGGGTATTGACAGGGAGAAGCCTGTTAATATAGAAAACTAATACTTTATAAAATTATAGGAGGAGAAAAAATGCGAAATTTCAAAAAAATATTAGCTGGATTATTAACAGTATCAATGCTTGGGGTTGTAGTAATGGGATGCTCATCAGGCGGTACAGAAGATGCTGCCACAGAAGAGACAACAGGGGAAGCAAAAGAAGAAACTACAGAAGAGACAACAGGGGAAGCAACTGAAGAAGCACTGACAGGCGGCGGCTCCAATATTATGTATATCATTACCCCGTCACATTCGAATCCATTTTTTAAGACAGCGGCAACGGTAGCGGAAGCAAAGGCAAAAGAATTAGGATATGAAGTAAAGGCAGTATCCCATGATGATGATGCAACAAAACAGTCAGAATTATTTGACAATGCGATTGCGGATAAAGCAGCAGCTATCATCTGTGATAATGCAGGTGCAGACGCAACAGTAGAAGCCGTGCAGAAAGCAAGAGATGCGGGAATTCCTACATTCTTGATCGACAGAGAAATCAATGCAGAGGGTGTGGCGATTTCCCAAATTGTTGCTAATAATTATCAGGGGGCAAAAGCAATTGCTGAAGTTTGGGTTGAAGCAATGGGCGAAAAAGGGCAGTATGCTGAGTTGTTAGGAAAAGAATCAGATACAAATGCAGGCGTCCGTTCTTCCGCATTCCATGAAGTAATTGACCAATATGACGAATTTGAAATGGTAGCTCAGCAGACGGCTAACTGGGAGCAAACAGAAGCTTATGAAAAGATGGAAACAATTATCCAGTCTAACCCGGATATTAAAGGTGTTATCTGCGGCAATGACACAATGGCAGTAGGAGCACAGGCAGCTTTGGAAGCTCATGGTATGACAGATGTTAAGATTATCGGTGTAGACGGTTCTGATGAAGCCGCCGAATTGATTCGTGCAGGTAAAATGACCGGTACGGCGCTGCAGCAGATTGCATTAATTTCTGAAATGGCTGTAGAACAGGCTGACCAGTACTTAAAAGAGGGAACAATCGGACTAGATGAAAAGCAATTGGTTGATTGTATTGCGATTACAGCAGATAATGTTGACAACTTAGAAGCCTTTGTTTTTACGGAAAAATAGAAATCCGGCAGGAACTTCAGATACAGGAAGGCAGATTTGCCTTCCTGTATCTAAAAGATAATTCTTATGAAGAAATAAAGTATTAGTCTGAATTTGAAAATTATAAAATTGAAAATAGATGTAAGGAGGCTGTTTATGAAGAAAAGAGTATTCACCTTTTGCCTTGCGATCGGTCTTATTACAAGTATGACTACAGGGTGTGTGAAAGTTGTTAAAATCGGTGAGGAGGGCAAACTAACAGGAGATGTTGAATTTAATGCAGGAGATAATGTGGCGGAGATTTGGGAAACCGGCGTATTGCCGGAATTAGAGGAAAAGGCTGTTGACCTGGGAGATTTTCTGGCAGAAGCAGATGGGGATGTGGAGTCATTGGTAGATAAGTATGGTAAATATTCAATGGGTACTTCCGGTGAGATCAATTATGTAGTAAAAGGAACCGGAACTGTACAGGAGGTCAATCAGGAATCTCAGGCTGGATATATGACGATAAAATTAGATAATTATGACGGTCCGGAGATAATTAAAATACAGATCGGATCGGTATACAAAGGATCTTCTATTCGGGACTCTCTGGATTTTATTAAATTTGGAGATTATACAAATCAAGAAGAATGGGCCGCAGTATCACAGAGTATCAACTCCTTAATTGATGAAGATGTTGTGCAGGCTGCAGATCCGGCTTCTTTGCAGGGGAAAACCATTCATTTCTTAGGAGCATTTACAGCTAACGATGATACGGAGATTCTTATTACACCGGTTCAACTGGAAACTGAGCAGGAGGGATAGCCATATGGAGGATCATGCGAAATGTAAAGAAGGGGTCTGCCTTCATGCAGATCATATCAGTAAGATTTATCCAGGTACGAAAGCTCTTGATGATGTTTCCTTTGATTTGCTGACAGGTAAGGTAAATGTGTTGATTGGTGAAAACGGTGCCGGAAAATCCACGTTGATGAAAATGATTGCAGGGATTGAGCAACCAAGTGAAGGAAAGATTTATATGAAGGAGGAAGTTCATTTTAAGAATACAATTGAAGCCAGACAGCATGGAATTGGGATCATTCATCAGGAACTGAGTTTATTTCCAAACATGAATGTATATCAAAATATTTTTATGGCGCACGAAGAAACAGTGGGAAAAGTAAAACTAGATGACAAAACCCATATTGAAAAGACAAAAAAAATTCTGGAAAAACTGGAGCATCCAATTGATCCGCATACGATTGTCGGAGATTTACGGGTAGGACAGCAGCAGATGATTGAGATTGCGAGAAATCTCGTGGCAGAGGATTTGAAAATATTGATTATGGATGAGCCGACCTCTTCTCTTAGTGAGCAGGAGGTGGAAGTTCTCTTTAAAATTATGAGGGAACTTACGTCGGAAGGGATTTCCATTGTATATATTTCTCATAGATTGGAAGAGATTATGCGTATTGGAGATCATGTTACCATATTAAGAGACGGTCGATATGTGGCAGACGCAGATGTCTGTGATATTGATGTTCCCTGGATCGTTCAGCAAATGACAGGCGGGGAAAAGTCATATCCGAAAAAAGAAAGAAAGATTGATTGGAAGAAGGCGGAAAAGGTGTTGGAAGTAAAAAATTTATGCCTTCCGAAAAGCGGTGGCGGCTGGCTGCTTGACCATGTGAGCTTTGATCTGAAAAAGGGCGAAATTCTTGGTATTTACGGACTGATGGGTTCCGGACGAAGTGAAACATTCGAATGTATTCTGGGTCTTAGACCGGAGCATACTGGGAATGTGTTTATGAATGGGAAAGAGATGAAGATCAAATCTATTTCTGAGCAGATCGATAAAGGCTTTGCACTGATTCCGGAGGATAGACAGGAGCAGGCATTGATTCAAACTTTGAATATTGAGAAGAACTGTTCTTTATCTGCGCTCAAGAATTATAAGAAAGGACCTTTCCTTGACAGCAAGTTAGAGGGAGAAAAAGTAGATGAGCAAATAAAAGATATACATATTAAAGTTGCAGATAAAAAACTACCGATTTTGTCATTATCAGGAGGTAACCAGCAAAAGGTTGTTATCGGAAAGGGTATTCTGACAGAGCCTAAGATTCTGCTGATGGATGAACCAAGCCGCGGTATTGATATTGGGGCAAAAACAGAAGTATTCGATATTATTAATCAATATGCAGAACAAGGTCTTTCCATTATTGTGATTTCCTCTGAGCTAAAGGAGATAGTATCCATTGCGGATAGAGTAATCGTACTGTCCAACGGGATTAAGACAGGTGAGTTTTTGAAAGATGAAATTAAAGAAGATACATTGGTAGTGGCTTCGTATAAGGGACATCATGGTCATTAATAGGAAAAGGAGAATGAAATTATGGCAGCAAATCAAAAATCATCAAATAATAAATTGGCGATGAACCTTTTAAAAGGCAGAACATTTATCGTGCTAATTGTATTATTAATTTTTTTCAGCTTTAAAGCAGATAATTTCTTAAGCATAAGCACCCTTATGATTGTTGCAAAGCACGTAGCTTTATATGGAATTCTAGCAATTGGTATGACGTATGTCATTATTACCGGAGGTATCGATCTTTCTGTAGGTGCAGTTGCAGGGCTTTCTGGAATGATTGCCGGCGGTCTTATTAATGAAGGTCTTGTACTTAAGATATTTGGAGTAACTCTTTACTTTAATGTTCCGGCTATCGTATTGATAGCAGCAATCTTAGGTGCGCTGATAGGCGTCATAAATGGGGTGATTATAACGAAATTTAATGTTGCACCGTTCATTGCGACATTGGGTATGATGTATGTTGCGAGAGGATTTGCGATGATCCGTTCCAACGGTGCTACTTTCTCAAATATTACAGGCAAAGAGGCTCTTGGAAATACGGGGTTTGAAATTTTCGGGCGAAATGTGCCGGGAACACTGATTCCGGTAGGTGTTATTATTTTAGTTATCATTGCCGTGATTGCTGCGGTCATTTTGAAAAAAACACCATTTGGATGGCATGTGTTTTCTATTGGCGGAAATGAAAGAGCAGCAAAATTATCTGGTATTAAAGTAAATAAAGTAAAGATTATGGTATATGCATTCTCTGGTTTTTGCGCGGCGATCGTTGGTATTATTGCATCCTCACAGTTGGTGGCAGCACATCCTGCAACAGGTGAATCCTGGGAAATGAATGCTATTGCGGCAGCTGTACTTGGCGGTACGTCGATGGCCGGCGGTGCTGGTACGATTGGAGGAACGATTGTGGGAGCCTTTGTTATCGGCGTGATTAATGACGGTATGGTTATGTGCGGAGTTTCTGAATTCTGGCAGATGGTTATTAAGGGTCTTGTAATAGTACTTGCAGTAATTATAGATCAGTTCCAGAGAAATTTGCAGGCAAAGATAGCGCTTCAGGCTCGCGATGAATACAAATAGTATTTATAAAAAAAGAGGTAAGTTATGAAAAAAAGAGGAATTATTCATGCTGAATTAGCTGGATATATTGCAGGATTGGGACATAAAGATATATTTATGATTACAGATGGCGGTATGCCGATTCCAAAAGGAGTGCCAATTGTGGATTTGGCGCTTTGCGGCGGTGTGCCCACGTTTAAGCAGGTCATGGATGCCGTGTTAGATGAGGTGGAAGTAGAATTTTATACATTGGCGCAGGAGATAGCAGAAAAAAACCCGGCGCTGCTTGCGTATATATATGAGAAGCTTCGGGATGTGGAATCGGAGATGATCAGTCATATTGAACTAAAAGAGATATCTAAAGATATAAAATTTGCAGTTCGAACAGGAGAATTCACACCGTATCCCAATATTATACTAAGAGCAGGGGTAGCTTTTCCGGCATAAAGGTTATAAAATATAAGAAAACTGAAAACGAGAGGAATTATATTATGAAGGTATTGAATTTTGGATCCCTGAATTTAGATTATGTATATTCCGTCGACCATATGGTGACGCCGGGGGAAACCCTGGCGTCTGATGGTATGCAGATATTCTGCGGCGGAAAGGGGCTGAACCAGTCGATCGCTCTGGCAAAGGCAGGAGTAGAAGTGTATCATGCGGGAATGATCGGAAAAGAAGGGAAGATTCTCCTTGAGACCTGTAAAAAAGGCAGAGTGAAAGCAGATTATATTAAAGAGAGTTCGGAAAAATCCGGACATACGATTATTCAGGTGGATAAGAGCGGTCAGAACTGCATCTTATTATATGGTGGTGCAAATCGGTGCATTACAAGAGAATATGTGGATGAAGTTCTTTCTTGTTTTGAAAAAGGTGATCTGTTACTTCTGCAAAATGAGATTAATATGCTGGATTACATTATTGATGCGGCGTATGCAAAGGGCATGATGATTATTCTAAATCCTTCGCCTTATGACGGTGCGCTGGATGTCTGCGATTTTCATAAAATCTCTATCTTTCTTTTAAATGAAATTGAAGGAGGACAGATAACAGGAGAAGAAGAGACGGAGAAGATTCTTGAAAAACTGAAAGAAATGTATCCGGATGCACAGGCGGTATTAACTCTGGGTGGGGATGGAGCGGTATATCAATATCGGGATAAACAATATCGCCAGGGAATTTTTAAGGTAAAGACGGTTGATACAACAGCGGCAGGAGATACATTTACCGGATATTTCATATCTTCTGTTATAAATGGGATGCCTATAAAAGAAGGGCTTGCGCTTGCGGCTAAAGCATCTGCGATTGCGGTATCCAGAGAAGGTGCAACGGTCTCCATTCCCTTTAAGGAAGAAGTGTTGACGGCAGAATTATAGAGAGGTGTCAAAAAATGGAAGAGAAGTATATTATCGGTATTGACCAGAGTACGCAGGGGACAAAAGCGTTGCTCTTTGATAAAGACGGAAGATTACTGAAACGTATGGATAAATCTCATAGGCAGATAATTAACGATAAAGGATGGGTCTCCCATGATCCGAAGGAAATTTATCAGAATGTGGTTGAAGTGGTAACGAGACTTGTTGAAGAATCCGGAATTGCCAGGGAAAAAGTTGCGGGCATAGGGATCAGCAACCAAAGAGAGACTTCTCTTGCCTGGGATAAAAAAACCGGGGAACCCATCGGAAATGCTGTTGTATGGCAGTGCTCCCGAGCGGCCGATATCTGTGAACGGGTGGAGAAAATGGGTGAAGCAGAGAACATCCGCAAGAGGACAGGAATGAATTTGTCACCTTACTTCCCTGCTTCTAAAATTGCCTGGATTTTGGAAAATGCGAAAGGCGCTAAAGAGAAAGCTGCTGCAGGCCGAATTTGCCATGGAACTGTTGATAGCTGGCTGGTGTACAAATTAACTCAGGGAAGATATTACAAGACGGATTATTCCAATGCGTCCAGAACTCAGCTGTTTAATATTTTTGATCTGAAATGGGATGAAGAAATCTGCGGGCTGTTTGGAATTGATCCAAAGAACCTGGCGGAAGTCAGTGACTCGGATTCTGACTTTGGAGAAACGGATTTTGAGGGGCTGCTTCCCCATCCGGTTCCGATTCATGCAGTGTTGGGAGATTCTCACGGCTCTTTATTTGGACAAGGCTGCTTAGAACCAGGGATGATTAAATCTACATATGGAACCGGATCTTCTATTATGATGAATATCGGGGATGAACCGGTATTAAGCAGTCATGGCGTTGTGACTTCTCTTGCATGGAGCATGAATGGGAATGTAAATTATGTATTGGAGGGAAATCTGAACTATACGGGAGCGGTGATTACCTGGCTGAAGGATGATCTGAAGCTGATCACTTCTCCGGGAGAGACACAGAGTCTTGCAGAAGAAGCGATATCGGATGATTCGGTGTATTTGATACCGGCATTTTCCGGTTTGGGGGCACCGTATTGGGACAGCCATGCCAAAGCTGCTGTTGTGGGTATGACAAGAACAACCGGAAGGGCGGAAATCGTAAGGGCCGCAGTGGAATGTATCGCATACCAGATTACGGATATTATAAGCGCCATGAGTGAGGATGCCGGTATAGAAGTAAAAACGCTTCGTGTGGATGGAGCACCAACCGGAAATGCCTATTTGATGCAGTTCCAAAGCGATATTTCTAAAGTGGAAGTACAGGTGGCAGACTTAGGAGAATTGTCCGGCATCGGAGCTGCATATGCTGCCGGACTTGCCCTAGGTATATGGAATGAACGTATTTTTGAGAATCTGGGTCGTAAGAAATACAGACCGAAGATGGATGCGGAATTACGCAATAAAAAGCTTGCAGGGTGGGGAGCAGCGGTTTCTGCCGTATTGTCTAAATAGTAACAGAACCCACCATGTCTATGCGCAACCCGATGTGACTTTCGTTTTTATGGAATTATATGGTCTGCCCCTCTTCGTAATTGTTTTCCACCATCCACCGTTCGGGAATGGCATTTTGTACTCCTCTCCACATTACGCTGAATCCGGCTGCATAATTTGCCATTTTCAGTGAGGTGTCCATATCTTTACCGTCTGACAGCATAACCGCCAGGCAGCTTATAAATATATCGCTGGCACCTGTGGCATCGATACACCTGTTTTGTGTGGGTTTGTAGTGGTGTATATGGTTGTTGCCTACCCAAAAGCATCCTTCGCTGCCCATTGTCACGACAACATTTTTAATTCCGCATGAGACTAGATTTTGTGCTTTCTCTTCGATAGAAGCATCAATTGGCACTATTAATTCCAGTTCATTTTTGTTTGGTACAAAAATTTCAATATTCTTATATAGTTCCGTTGGGAATATGCAAGATTCATTGGGTTTGATTATGACCTTTACAGAATGCTTGCGGCAAAGCTCGATAATGTATGTCAGAGTATTGATATCTGTTTCCGTTTGTATGAGACAGTACTTAGCGTTCTTAAACGATTCGGCATGCTTTTTGATATAACTGCGATTTAACATAGCATTGGCACCGACGTTTCCAATAATCAGGCTATTCCCATCCGGAAGCATATTGATATATGCAGTGCCTGTAGGCAAATCTTGACTAAATTCAATGTCACTTGTATCCACGCCTGCTTGCATTAGCTTCTCGTATAGTTGTTTGCCATATAAATCATTGCCCAATATACCGATCATATGTGCATTGCCGCCAAGTTTTGCAACACCGACGGCCTGATTGCCGCCTTTGCCGCCCGGTAGATAATGCAGGCTGGTTGCGTCCAGCGGTTTGCCTATCTCGGGATTGCTGGGTACTTTGAGAGATATGTCCATATTCATCCGTCCTATAACCAGTATGCGATTTGTTAGTGGGCGTATCTGTGACATAACGTTAATCTATTTCCTATTAAGTCTGCCAGCCTTTGTCCTATACAGCATATTTTTCATATATCCTCTTATGAATGGCTTTATATATAGTTTGCAGGATTGGAATGGTGTAGGGCGAGACAAAGACTTTGTGGGGATATCAAATTATATAACCCTTTTTTCTGATATCCGTGTAAGAAACACCCTTTCTTTCACATTGCGTTACACTATTGCGTTGCTTGTGGGGACTATAGTGTTGAGCATTACCATTGCCTTGCTGTTAGATTCCATTATAAAGGCAAGAGGATTCTTTCGAACTATGTACTTTTTGCCTGCCGTGCTTAGTACTCTTACGGTAGGACTCATCTGGAATCAGTTGTTTTCCAATGCACTTCCGCAGCTTGGACAGCTGATTGGATCTGAAAGTTTATCTTCCAATGTACTGGGCGATGTTAACCTTGCATTTTGGGCAGTTGTGTTTACGGCACTTTGGCAAGGGCTGGCAACTAATGTACTGTTGTTTCTGTCTGCACTGCAAAATATCCCAAAGGACTTAATAGAAGCAGCCAGCCTTGATGGAGCCAACAAGCGGCAAATATTTTTTCGTATAAAGCTGCCTTTTATTATACCTACACTTAATATTGTGACTATTCTCACGGCTAAAAATGGCCTCATGGCATTCGATAACATCTTCGCTCTGACTAGTGGAGGGCCGGCACGTACAACCGAATCTATTGGCATGCTGATTTATAAATTCGCTTTCGAGGAGTTTAAATACAGCTATTCCAGTGCACTTGCCATATTAATATTTGTGATAATCGGTATTCTCACGATTATTCAATTGCGTACTAGTGAAAGATATGAGGTGAAAGCATGAATAAAAGGCAATTAAAATATGATCGCTGGTTTTCCTATTTCGTGCTTGTAGTGGGATTGCTTATAATTGTGGTGCCTTTGTATCTCACACTTATCACTGCTTTCAAGCCCACCAAAGACAGTATTGCAAATTTTTTCGCTTTCCCCAAATCTTTATATTTGGATAACTTTATCACAGTCATATCCAATAGCAATTTTTTTAAGTTTTTTGGAAATTCTACCCTTATTTTGGCTGCTTCACTCATCGGCATACTTATATTGGTGCCGCTTACGGCATATGTTATTCAGAAGAATATTAGCTCCAAGTATTACAAATTCTTCTATTTCGCTTTTGTGGCAGGTATTCTTGTTCCGTTTCAG
>Ga0153983_1000015_pt1 | contig 33580 bp, 33 predicted proteins | sample TSGA067MetaG_FD_104693 | JGI IMG/M metagenome (GOLD analysis project Ga0153983, IMG submission 104693) | Attine ant fungus gardens microbial communities from Georgia, USA - TSGA067 MetaG | ecosystem: Host-associated > Fungi > Mycelium > Unclassified | place: USA: Georgia, Alexander Wildlife... | reverse complement strand
CGCTGTAATTTTCATATGCGTTGACTCCTGCATTTTTCTATTCAGGTAAAGCAAAGAGGTTACTTAGGAAAGGTTGTGATTTTATTATAATATAGAAGTGAAAAAGGGGCAATGGGAATTTGAGAAATAAAATTTTATTTCATAAAAACATTGACAAAGTACATTTATTTCATATACAATATAAATGAAAATAGCAAAACTAATAATGAATTGTGAGGAGGAAAGTTATGAAACTGAAAACGATCTTAAAAAAAGGTATTTCAGTACTCGCGGCGGGAAGTATGATTTTTGCATTGACAGCCTGTGGAGGAGGAAGTTCATCTGATGAAACAAGTGATGAAAGTACAGGAACTGACAGCGCCGATACTGAAAGCACAAGCACTGATGATTCCGGCGGCAGCGGTGAAGGGGTGACTTTGGAGTTCCAGCAATGGTGGGGCGTGGAACTTCCGGAAGGATTTCTCGATGAGATCTGCCAGGACTTTACGGATGAAACCGGTATCAACATTGAGTTGTTAAGCAATCCGTATGCAGATACGAAAACACAGATTGCGGCAGGAGCAGCATCCGGTACTATGGCAGATGTGGTAGGTCTGGATGGTTCCTGGGTATATGATTTTGCAAAACAAGGATCAATTGCAAATCTGACAGAACTGATGGAAACAAGTGGATATGATGACAGTCAATTATCTGATCAAGTGCAGTTTGAAGGCAATACATACATGATTCCGGTTGTAAACTTTGCATATCCCATGTATGTAAATATGGATATTTTAAATGAAGCAGGGGTAACAGAGGTTCCTAAAACACGGTCAGAATTTTTGGAAGTGGCCAAAAAGGTAACAAATCCTGACGAGAATGTATCGGCGTTTGCCATTCCGCTTTCGACTGAATCACCAAGTGGAATTCAAAATAATTTCATGAGCTGGTTATGGGCATCAGGAGGCTCGATGCTAAAAGATGGGCAGCCGAACCTGACGGACAATGAGGATATGACGGCCACTGTAGATTTTATCAAACAGCTTTACGATGAAAATCTCATGATAGCAGGAACTTATGCTATGGAAGAAGCGGATATGGTGGAAGAATTTACAAATGGGCGTGTTGCATTTATGATTGATTCTTTGGCGCATTTGCTGACCATTCAGGAAGGTGCTCCGGACATGAATATAGCATTTATGAAAGTGCCTGTCCAAGATGGATATACAGGAGAAAGCGGCATGGATGTTGCTAACTGGGGAATTGGTATTGCGGAAAATTGTGAATATAAAGAAGAAGCGATCCAGTTTGTTGAATATTTGATGAGCCCTGAAGTAAATGCAAAACTTGCAGTTGCGGCCAATGCATTTCCGGGAAATGTAAATGCAGAGCCGGATTATGCCGATGCGGATCAGCTGTTCATGGATGCGTATGAGCTTTTTCAGGAAAGCTATGCAATTAATGAGTTTACAGGACTTCCAACATCCGAAGAATTGATGAGAAGTTTTGATGAACAACTGCAGTTGTATTTGGATGGAGACACAGCTTCTGCGGAGGATATGCTTTCGGAAACACAGACTATCTGGGAAGAGGCATTCCAATAGGGTAAGTGCTTTAAGTATATAAAGGGCTGTGGATGATCCGTCTGCAGCCCCAATATGAAATGAAGGGAGGAAGAGGATATATGCGGGCAAAAAAAGTTTCCAATTTCAAGAAAAAAAGCACACCCTATCTTTATCTCTTGCCGACAATTATTTTGATGTTCCTGCTTCTCATCATTCCGATTGGTATGGTGGTCGGATATTCTTTTTTTGATAACGTGATTATTAACGACAATCCGAAGTTTGTCGGATTGCAGAATTATATTGAGATATTACAAGATAAAACATTTTTAATAGCAGTTAAAAACACGTTATACTTTGTCGGGGTGAGTGTCGCCGCACACTTGTTATTGGGGGTAGCATTTGCAATGCTGTTAAATACCAGATACCTGGGAACTAAGACGAAGGCGTTATTTCGGGTATTATATGTCCTGCCGTGGATGTTTACGGCATCAGTCATTGCGATTCTCTGGAAAATGATGTTAAATCCCAGTGGTATCGTAAACTATTTACTGGAAGTGCTGCGCTTATCCGGCAACCAGATCGAGTGGCTGGGATCCAGACAATTTGCGCTGCTTTCGGTTACATTTATTAATATATGGTCCGGATATCCATTTTATATGATCAGTATTTTAGCGGGGCTTCAAGGGATTTCGACAGATCTTTATGAAGCCTCTTCGCTGGATGGCGCCAATTCCATACAGCAGTTTTTTCGCATTACGATACCACAGCTAAAACCTATTTTAATCAGTTTGATTATGCTGGACTTTGTCTGGACCATACAACAGTTCGCGCTCATTTGGATGACTACCGGAGGAGGTCCTATCAATGCAACGGAAATGTTAAGTACTTATATATACAAACAGGGATTTAGTAAATATCAATATTCTATGGCTTCGGCGAGTGCATGCATTGTACTTGTTGTATGCACGATAATAGCGGTCTTCTATGTAAGGCATCAGAAAGCGAGGGATTGATTATGGCCGGAAAGAAAAAGTGGTATATTAAGCTTTTTATTATCGTTGCATTAGTTATGGGAGCTCTATTTGCAGCTTTCCCGGTTTTATGGATGCTTTTGAGTTCTTTTAAGCCGAATGCAGAGATTTTTGCATGGCCGCCTACCTGGATCTCTGAAAATTTCAGCTTTGATGCATATGCGGCAATTTTCACAAACCCGGAGCAGGTCAGATTTTTTCTTAACAGTTATTTTGTTGCGATGGTTGTTGTTGTCCTGTCTCTGGTAGTAGGGATTTTAGCTTCTTATAGCTTCAGCCGGTTTAATTTTCCGGGGAAATCTTTGATTAATACACTGATTGTAAGTGTGCAGGCAGTACCGCCAATTACATTATTGATTCCTTATTTGAGTTTGATAGTTACGCTGAAGCTTTACAATACCTATTGGGCGCTTATTTTAACGTATTTATTGTTTACGCTTCCTTATGCGATCCTGATGATCACCGGTTACTTAAATACACTTCCGAAGGATTTGGATGAAGCGGTTATGATTGACGGCGGCTCCAGGTGGCAGGCGCTTTGGAGAGTATTAGTCCCGACCGCAGTCCCGGGTTTGGTTTCAGTGGGGATGTATACATTTATGCAGGCCTGGAATGAATACCTGTTCGCTTTAGCGCTGACAAAGACGAATGATATGCGTACAGTGCCGGTAGGGATTAACTTATTGATGGGTCAGCATGCATATGAGTGGAATCAAATGATGGCAATGAGTGTTTTAGGATCTTTGCCGGTACTGCTCCTCTTTTTGTTCTTCCAGAGGTATTTCATTGCAGGGATGACGGCAGGTGCTGTAAAAAATTAATAACCAAGGAGCGTACGATGGATTTGATAAAAAAATATGAGGCAGCATATGCGAATCTTGAAACAGTAATCAAAGACAGAATTCAAAGCGGGAAATATATGGCACTGGGCTATACCAGTAATCTGGACTATCTGTGTGATTTCAGTGCAGACAGGATAAATGAGTTTTTGAAAAAATATCTGCCGGATGCAGAACTTATGAAACTGAAAGCTTTTCACAAGATCCATTCTATGGAAGAACTTCTTTCTACCATTGTTTTCTACTGTCTTCATGGGATTGGCGGAGAGGCAGAGATTTGTGATACGGCACTGATAAGACAAAATTTTAAATGGACACCCGGTATGGGAGGAACCGGAACACAGGCTGCTATGGCGCTGGCAGCCGTAGGGTGTCCATCAGTGGTGCATCTGACCGATGATTCCGAAGAAGTGTGCGGTATTTTAAAATCGCCGTACATCTATACGATATCCCCAAAAGGCGAATTAATAGGTACTTCTGAAGTGGAGCATACTGCCGAGCAGGAAGTACATTGTATCATTCAATTTAAAAAAGGCGATGCCATTTGTCTGGGAGATCAAATGGCAGAAATACCGGTTTCAAACCGGTTGATACTGACGAAAATGACTGTTAATGTGGAAGTACCATTTTTTAAGCCATATTTTACATACATTGAACAGCATGCACAGCAGTTTAGCAGCAATGTATTATCCAGTTTCAACGAAATATCTGACCAGGAATTGCTAATGGAACGGCTGGACTATGTGAAATCCCATATTCAAAAATACCGTAGAAAAAACCGGTCAGGAATCCTCTTTTTTGAAGATGCCCACTATCATGATTATGAGATACGCAAATTGTGCATTGAGCATTTGTATTCGCAAGTGGATATTGTCAGTCTGAATGAAGAGGAGCTTAAGTACACCTTAGAAATGTACGATTACCGGATTGATATAGAAGATATTGTTTCCTGTGTAAAAGGTGTAAAATACATCCGGGATAGATTTGCAGTGCAAAAAGGTATTATTGTCCATACGAAAGACTATGCGATGTATGTGGGAGAAAAGCTGAATGCCGATATTGAAACAGGGCTTATGTATGGCAACATGCTTGCGACAGCCAAAGCATTCGGAGGTTGGTATGGTACGAAAGAGCAGATTGGTGAGATTTTGAAATTTGCACTTAGTGAAAATGGTGTAAAAAGAAGAAATACTATTTCAGGAAGTAAGTATAATCCCGAAGTAGTGCTGGTCCCCTCAAAATATATAGATAAGCCCAAATACACAATCGGCCTGGGCGACTCTTTTGTTGCAGGGGTACAAATGTGTTTTTGACAACTAATATAAAACTTGGAGGAATAATTATGTTAATGAATATGAAAGAACTCTTGAAAGTGGCAAATGAAAATAATTTTGCCGTACCTGCATTTAATATTGCCGACTATGCTATGTTTAATGGCATTATGGAGATTTGTGAAGAAGCAAAAGCCCCTGTTATTATCGCTATTCATCCGGATGAATTGGAACATGTTGGTGTCGATTTGCTTAAGGCCATCAGAGAAAAAATATATAAATCATTTGTACCCGCCTGCATTCATCTGGATCATGGAGCGAATATGGATCAGATTATCCTTGCGATTCAGAGTGGTTATACATCAGTTATGATTGATGGATCCAGCCTTCCCTTTGAAGAAAATATTGCGATCTGCAAGAAAACAGTGGAGATTGCACATGCAGTAAATGTTTCCGTAGAAGGCGAGCTTGGAACTATTGGGTCTACCGACAAAGAGGCAGAAGCAGGTGCAAATCAGATTATTTATACCAACCCGGATGATGCGGCGAAATTTGTGCAGCAATCAGGGGTAGATACGCTGGCGATTGCAATTGGCACCTCTCATGGAATTTATCCAAAAGGGATGAAGCCTGAATTAAAACTGGATCTATTGAAAGAAATCAAGGCTAACGTGTCAATCCCTCTTGTGCTGCATGGTGGTTCTAATAATCCGGATGATGAAATCGGAGAGTCTGTTGTCAGAGGAATTAATAAAATTAACATTTCCAGTGACATAAAGGTGGCATATTATGATAAAATGAGAAAGGTACTAAAAGATGAAAGTTTAAGAGAACCGGGATCTATCCAGCCGCCTTGTGTACATGCGATGAAGGAAGTAGCACTTCATAAGATCAAACTGTTTCAGGCAGAAGATAAAGTACGGCTGTACTGATTTTACGAGCCGGATAGAAAACCTTAAGTTGTAAGAGGTGAAATTGTGAGTGAAATTTTAGAAAAATCCGTGATGGAGATTATTAATGAAAATTATGAAAAAATATTTTCCGCAGAAAAAAAGGTAGTTGAAGTTGTGTTAAAATGTCCGCAGGATGTAGTGAATATGAATGTGTCAGAGCTTGCGAAAGCCAGTGGAGTCAGTGATGCTACGGTGGTGCGGATGTGCCATCACCTGGGGTATAAGGGATATTATCAATTTCGCATTACATTATCCAGGGATTTGGGGCGTAAGCAGATGGCAGCGATTAAGCTGCCGGAGGAAACTGATGATGTAATGGGATTATTTCAGGAGTATGCCAATACCATGCTGGCGATTGGGGAAAACATGGATACAAAGGTAATGTGGGCATGTGTGGATTTAATCAAAAGCTGCAAGCAGGCGCATATTCTGGCAGCAGGCAATACGGCTCCGCTGGCTCAGTATATGGGTTTTCGGCTCGGAAGGCTTGGTGTGAAATGTACTTATAATATAGCCCCTGAATACTTTATGAACCATGTAAATCTGGCAGATGAAGGAGATATTGTTATAGCAATTTCTAAATCCGGAACATCAAAAACAGTTGTACAGGGGATCGAATTGGCTGCGGAAAAAGGGCTGAAGGTCATTGCAATTACAGCATACCGCCGTTCACTGGTGGCAGAACTGTCAGATTATGTATTGCTGTCAAACGGAATCGAAGAAAGCTTTGACTACTATAAAAATTACGCTCACCTAAAAGAAACAGCAGTCATTGATGCGTTGTTAAGTCTGGTCACCAATCAGGAAAAGATACTGGAAAGACGCGCCGATAAGCCGGAAATCATATTGGCTGAAACAAAATATTAAGTAGAAAAGGATTTGCCGCAGATGAAATACTTAATCTGCGGCAAATCCTTTTTATATGGAAAGAGGTACTTCCGGATTGTTATTTGCAAAGTTTTGTAAAATCACTAACGGTTCATATTTTCCGGTATTTTTAATAGTAATGCCCTTTTGCGCACGATCCTCTGAGATGAAAAATTCATCGCCTGAAATCTGACCGAAGCGCAATAATCCAGGTGCTTCACATGCAAATGTGCCGAATGTGCCGTGCCCCTGTACAACAAGCGCACAATAACAAGCGGCATCGGTTAATGTAACTTCAGAACCCGGCGCAATAATTACTTCCTTTGCGGCAATCCATTCATTTGCATAGGTAATCCAGAATTCACTGAGACCCTCTTCCGTTTTTGGAAGGGGTTTTTTGGGGCGGAAATATTTCTCACGATAATCTGGTCTGGTACTTTCTTCCCAGTCAATTTGATCAAATAATGCATTCACATCGCCTTTTTCTTCTTCCGGCTGACACCCGGTCAGCAGATCGATAGGATTGACCTCACCCATTGTAACATTTTCCATAATTGTATTGACATCACTGTTCCATTGAGGCTCGTATGTAACTAAAGAACCGGGAGCGTGAATGACACCTGCCGGAGTATACCAGCCGGTTCCGAGCTGCAGCCGGTATGCGCGGGACAATTCCGTAATTTTGGTATCGTATTTATCGTAATTCTCAATACATTTGCGGACATCTTCCTTTTTGGTAGACGGATCAAAGCCAAAATAAGTAGCGGAAACTTGCCTAAATAAGAATTGTATTGGTGGGGAAAATAGTAGGCTTCCGGTTTTCCATGCAGCCCGATTTTGTTTGCTTTTTCTTCCGGCAGGTGCAAATGGTGAAACAGCGGCTTGTCGTAGTCATACAGTTTTGCGAACGCAGGCCATGTGCCGTAGCTTTCCTGCAATTTTCGTCCGATAAGTCTGGCGCCTAATACTTCCAGGAAATCTGAAAAGAGTATTTTCTCTTCTGTCTTTGGATCTGCTAATACAAAGCTCAAGCCTTCGGTTTCCCCTGTTTTCGGACCGTTCAAAGCTTTTGTTATGGAGCCGAGCCAACGTTCGCAGATTCCGCCCCGGTCCATCCCAAATGCAAAATAATCGTCCGGGTGGAGTTTAAGTCTTTTGCCGGGTTCATTAAATCCGCGCGGCACCCAGGTGGGAGTTAGCTGTAAAATGCCGTTGCCTTTTTCAAATACCTCTGAGATTTTTGATTTGTTCATGTGAGAACCTCCTTAAATTATATATGTGAAAATTTATTTCGTGTCAATATGTAGTAATTTTATCATAAAACATATAGAAAAAATAGTATTTCATTGAAGTTATTTTATAGAAAATAAAATTTTATTCAAATAGATTTAAATAAACTAATAAAGAATGATTAATAATTGAAAGATATGGAAAATATTACCTAAAATCAAAAAAAATAACGTTATAAAATACCTAATATATTTGTTAAATACAAACAAAATATTAGGTATAAATGTATAAATAACGACTAAATAAACAAATAATGTTGACATATCAATCAATATAAGCTATCATGTAAATATTAAAATAACGTTAAAAATAATTATAAAAAATTAAAAAGGAGAAAAGAATGGAAAAAATGTTTAGCAATGTCAAGATTGGAGCACATCCAATTTGTTGGTGTAATGATGATATGTTAGATCTGGGAGATGAATATTCTTTTGAGGATATTGTGAACCAGGCAGCTGAGGCTGGCTATGTTGGAATTGAATTAGGTAGAAAATTCCCAAAAGACCCAGAAATAATGACCCAAGAGTTAGAAAAAAGAGGGCTAAAACTCACATCGGGATGGTGCGATACCATGTTTGCCTGCGCGGAACTTAGGGATAAGTATTTTGATATGTTTAAGGAAAAAGCGCGATTTTTAAAAGCGTGTGGTTGTGGTGTGGTAGTAGCTGCAGAAGGTACTGGATCAAGCTGCTGGGATCCAAGAGAATATCGTGCAAAAAAAGGAGTTCAAAAATTAAATAATGAGGAATGGAGCCTTTTTACTTCCGGACTCAACGAAGCCGGAGAATTCTGTAACAATATTGGGTTGAAATTAGTATACCACGTGCATACGGGTACTTGCTGTGAGACATACGAAGAGACAAAACGCTTATGTGAAAATACGGATTCAAATAAAGTGAATTTGCTGGCAGACACAGGGCATTTGCATTTTTGCGGTGTGGATATGGAACGATTCTTTAGAGATTTTGCTGAACGTATTAAATATGTGCATCTGAAAAATATTAGGGAATTAGTACTGGATGTTGTAAGAGAGTATCAAATTGATTTTAACTCAGCAGTAAAATGTGGAGTTTTTACAGTACCTGGTGATGGAGGAATTGATTATCGCCCAATCATGAAAATCTTATCTGAAAATGGTTATGAAGGTTGGATGATGGTAGAGGCAGAGCAATATCTTCCAAGCCCTAAAACAATTGAATTCATGAAAAAAGCACGCTCCTATATTAATGAAATCACGGGAGTTTAGTGGATGTCTATCATAGATGGAGAAAGGAGCAGGCTGCCATGGGCGAAACATATTCGAAAACACCTCTGCTGGAAATTACAGAACTTACAAAACAATTTCCAGGAGTCTTGGCATTGGATCATGTGAATTTAACAATTAATGAAAGTGAAATACATATTTTGCTGGGAGAAAATGGAGCAGGAAAATCAACATTAATCAAAAGTATCATCGGAGTAGTGAAGCCAAATGAGGGGAATCTTGTTTGGAATGGTACCCCGGTTCATACAAATAGTATTAGAGAAGCCTATAACCTGGGCATTGCTGTAATCTATCAGGAACTTAGCAATATTCAATGTCTGAGTGTGGTAGAAAATATGTTCGTAGGAAATGAAATTAAGAAAAATGGGCTGATTGAATGGAAAGAACAGTATCGACAAGCAGAATTATATCTGAAGAAGGTTGGATGTGACATTGATCCTAAAAATATCTGCGAAGAACTTGGCATGGGGCAAAAGCAACTGGTGGAGATTGCAAAGGCACTTCAGAGAAAAGCAAAATTAATCATTATGGATGAACCTACTGCATCCTTAAGCCGCAAAGAAATTGATGTTTTGCTAAAATTGATGCTGCAGTTAAAGAAAGAAGGGATTTCCATTCTGTTTATCACACATAAGCTGGATGAAGCGCAGAAGGTTGGCGATGTGCTTACTGTTTTAAAGGATGGGAAAAATGTAGGAAAAACTATTCCTGTCGAAGAAGCGGATGAAGATACTATTATTCACATGATGGTAGGGCGTTCTCTGGATGAAAAGTATCCAAAGAGGAAAGCGGTAATAAAAGCAGAGGCTTTGCGGGTAGAGCATCTATGTGGAAATGGATTTAATGATATTTCCTTTTCTGTTAGGCAGGGAGAAATTATGGGTGTATTCGGATTGGTAGGTGCGGGAAGAACGGAAACCATGAGAGGTTTATTTGGTGCAGATGAGATTAGTAGTGGAACTGTCTATATAAAAAACAGACAGGTTGAAATTCGCAATCCTAAAGAAGCAATTAATAACGGACTGGTGTTGATTTCGGAAAACAGAAAAGAAGAAGGGTTGATTCTGATTCATGATGTAGTGGAGAATGTGACACTCCCTTCTTTGAAAGAATTTGAAGAAAAAATAGGATTGCTCAATAACAAAACCAGGGAACAAAAGACTATGGAATATGGAGAAAAAGTAAACTTAAGACCACTGCACATACATAAAAACGCTATGGATTTCAGTGGTGGGAACCAGCAAAAAATTGTCATTGAAAAATGTGTTATGACAGATGCCGATGTCTATATCTTTGATGAGCCTACAAAAGGAGTGGATGTAGGTGCTAAAGTTGAGATTTATTCCATTATGAATCATTTGGCAGAACAAGGGGCAGCAGTCATCATGGTTTCTTCAGAAATGCAGGAAATTCTGGGGATGAGTGATAATGTGCTCGTAATGTATGAAGGGAAGAAAACAGGATATATAGAGAAAGGATCTAAGATGACTCACGAAAATCTGATGATACTAGGAACGGGAGGAAAGTTTGATGAATAATAGCAAAAAAAGCAATACCTTTGATTCAATAAAAGCATTTCTTGCAAAAAGCGGGCCTTTAGTGGCGTTGCTTATTATGTGTATATTTCTAACAATTCGCAGTCCTTCATTTTTGACATTGGACAATTTGTTAAACATATTACGGCAATCTTCCAGTCAGGCGCTGATTGCTGTCAGTCTGATGTTGGCAATCTTAACGGGTGGGATTGACCTTGCGGTTGGATCTACAATGGCTCTTTCCATGGTATTTATGGGAAAAGGTTTAGAAGCTGGATTTCCGCCTATTGTCTGTGCTCTTATTTGTATTTTTAGTGGGTTGTTTTTAGGATGGGTCAATGGAATTATATTGACAAAATTAAAACTTCCTCATCCCTTTATTTCTACGATGGGAACCAAGTATATTTTTAGGGGAATTTGTTTACTGCTTACCTTGGGAAGTCCTATTTCGGGTATGCCGAATGTGGTTAAGTGGGCAGGAAGTGCATTTATCGGGATTATTCCGGTTAGTCTTATTATTGTAATTGTGATTTATATTATTTTCGGAATATTTTTTTCCAAAACTACATTAGGACGTCATATTTATGCAGTTGGCGGGAACAAAGAAACGGCGAGATTGGCAGGTGTTAATATAGATTTTACGTTATGTGCGGTTTATGCGCTGAGTGGGCTGATGTGCGGAATAGCGGGCTTAATTCTGGCAGGGCGTGTAGATGCGGTATATCCTATGGCGGGTGTTGACTGGGAAAGTGATGCCATTGCGGCAGTTATCGTAGGCGGAGCTTCCTTCTTTGGAGGGAAAGGGACCATTAGTGGAACCTTTGTTGGTGTTATGCTGATTGCAGTGCTGAGAAATGGTCTGAACCTTTTGGGAATCACCCCGGATATGCAGACGGTAGTACTGGGTGTTGTTATTATCTTGTCTGTATTTATTGATGTGATCAGAAATGGAGGCTTTGCTAAAATTCAAAAACTGGATGCAAAAGCAGTAGCAAAAAACAATAAATGATAATGAGAAAGCAGGTGGTTCATTTGATAAAAGTAGCAGTGATCGGATCTGGAACAATGGGAAATATTCATGCCCAAATAGCGAATAGCTCAGGAAGGGCAAAAGTGGAATATATTTTTGATACGGATAAAGAAAAAGCAAGTGACCTGGCTGATAAAGTGGGGGCAAAAGCCATTGCAGATATGGACGAGTTGTGTCAACAGAACATTGATCTTGCCATTGTATGTGTGCCGAATAAACTTCATGCTATGGTGACTATTCAAATTTTAGAAGCAGAGATTTCTGTGTTCACTGAAAAACCCATGGCTACCAGAATAGAAGATGCACAAGCAATGGTAGATGCGGCAAAGAAATCAGGAAAGCGTTTGTTTGTAGGGCATAACAGAAGGTTTGCACCTGTTTATCAGGCTGCGAAAAAATCAGTGGAGCAGGAATCCTATCAACCGCACAATATTAATATGATTCAAAATGATGGTGATATGGGGGGAGAAGGCTCAATCTGGGCAGCTGATTTCGAAAATCTGGGTGGTTTTCTTTATGATACCACTATTCATTTTCTGGATATGGCAGAGTACCTGATGGGGGATATCGAATCCGTGTCAGCATTGGGGAAATCAGCGTGTTATCCGGTAGAAGATGATTTTGCAATACAGTTAAAATTTAAAAATGGAGGATTAGGGGCAATTACAACGTGTGGACATGCATCTTGGATTTTTCCGTTTGAGCGGGTGCAGGTAGTTGGTGACCATAAATCGGTTATTACAGAAGAATTGGATAGTTACCGCTATTGTCCGGGACTTTCCAGAACAATAGAGGCGTTCGATTATACAAATCTTTCCTTTGAAGAAAAATGGGGCTATGTACCAATGCATCATCATATGTACGATGCATTGGAAAAAGGAATTACTGCTATGAATGAGGGTGAAGTAGGACTTCGGGCAGTGAAATTAGTTGAAGCTTGCCATCAGAGTATTGCTCAGAATGGAGCAGCATGTAGAGTTGATTAATTGTGAAACACCAATTAAAATATACCGTTTGATCAGCGGTAAATAAAAAGAATGGAGGAACGGAAATGAAGAAAAGATTTATAGCAGCAGCGATGGCAGTGGTACTGCTACTGGGACTTATGATTGGGTGCCAAAAGAAAGAAGAAGCAGCAAATGATAACGGTGAAGCAGCATCAGAGGAAGGCGAAAATCAAGATGCAGTATCCGGCATTTTAATGTCTCTAAACAGTGATTACTGGCATATGATAGAGGCAGGAATTATTAATGGGGGCAACAAAACCGGTATCGAAACTACAGTTACAGGACCCACTTCTGAATCCGATGTAACAGGTCAGGTGGCGATGATTGAAGACCAGATTACAGCTGGGACGAAAGGCCTTATTTTGGCACCCAGTGACACGAAAGCCGTACTGCCGGCGCTTGAAAAGTGCAAAGAAAAAAATATTCCGGTTGTATTAATTGATATGGATTTAGATGAGGCAAATCAAGATTTACGTGCTACTTTTATTGGAACATCCGAATATGATGCAGGTAAAACAGTAGGTGAGTATATCGTAGAAAATTTCGAACCATGTAAAATTGCTGTTATTCGTGGCCTGGCAGGACTTCCTTCTCATGATGCCAGAGCAAATGGAATGAGAGAGACAGTAGAGGAAAAAGGATTTGAGGTAGTTACAGAGCAGCCTGCAGATTCTGAAAGAGGAAAAGCGGTTAGCGTTGCAGAAAATATAATGAGTGCAACTCCTGATGTGAAAATTATTTACTGTACAAATGACGAAATGGCGCTTGGTGCTTACCAGGCAGTGGAAGGCAAACAGTTGCAGGATTCTATTTTTGTTATTGGATTCGATGGAGCTCCGGATGCGTTAACTTCTATTAAGGATGGGAAGCTTGGAGCAACGCTGGCACAAAAGCCAATTGAAATGGGAGAGAAAGCCGTAGAAGCTTTACAGACATTATTTGAAGGTGGAACAGTTGAATCTAATATATATACATCAACTACAATGGTAGATAAAAATAACGTAGAGGAGTTTGAAGCAGATTTGAATGAGCAATTGAAAGAAGCCGAAAGTAGATAATAAGGAGAAGCCCATGAATGTTCTTGCTGTTGTAGCGCATATGGATGATGCCGAAATTTATTGTGGAGGGACATTGCGCAAATATATTGAACGGGATGATCAAGTATATGTATTGGTGGTAACGAATGGAAATAAGGGAAGCTTTGAACTGGAGCCGCAGGATCTTACAAATGTGCGGCGGACAGAACAAGCAGAGGCATGCAGACGCCTGGGAGCCAATCCTCCGATGTTTCTTAATTATGAAGATAATATGATGGTGGATTCTGTTGAATTACGCCTTGAGCTGATCGACAAGATTCGAAGTATAAAACCGGATGTTATCTTCACCCACGATCCGCATGATGGATCAAATGATCACAGTGCAGTTGGAACCGGTGTAATTAAGGCATTGATTGGGCTGCCATTCAAAAACATGCCGGTAGCAGCGGTGCCAATGAAAACGATGCCCCAGGTATTCTTTATAGAAACGGCGGGAGGAGTTGGTTTTGTACCGGAGCAATATGTAGATATCTCAGGCGTTCAGGAAAAAAAGGTACATGCCTTTATGGCCTATGAAAGTCAATATGCCTATGATCCGAGATACCTGGAGAACATTGAAATAGTGGGAAGATTCCGGGGACATCAGGTAGGATGCCAATATGCGGAATGCTTTAGGGCGCATCGGTTCTTTGGTTTTATTCCAGATTTTAAATTATTGCCATAACTAAGAAAGGAGTTGCTGGATGATATTAACAATTAATATCATCCGGCTCTTTTCGTGGAATGCATCAAAATAAATGTAGAAAAATGGAGAAATTTACTTGAAATTCCTATCAAATATGATAGAGTCATAGGTAGTAAGTTGCGGAAAGGCAGAATTGAGGATAATTATGGCGAAAAAGGTCACGTTAAAAGATTTAGCTCAGGAGCTGGGAGTATCACAGAATACAGTTTCTGTGGCGTTAAGAGGTCAGCCTGGAATTTCTGAAGCAACCAGAAAAATGATATTGGAAGCGGCAAAAGAAAAAGGCTATGAAAAACATTTTAAGAAGAATCATATGCCGAATATTTGTGTATTGACGACCTATAAAAATAATATGGATTCTTATTACTTCGGAAGGCTTCAAAACAGAATTGAATTTTATCTGAATAAAAAGTCAGACCAGACAATTACGGTTAATAATATAGAAACTTATTCGATAGAAGAAGTAAAAGAACTTTGTGTAACAAATGAAATTGAAGGAATTATACTGGTGGCAGACGTGGGCAGGCATATTATGGATCAGCTGTACAAATTGTCGATCCCTGTGGTTTGCGCAGGTTTTTATGTTCCGGGAATGATGGCGGACAGTATTCTGGAAGACAATGTAGTTGGGATTGAACTTTTAATTGAATGTTTGAAAAGCAGAGGAATCAACAGCGTAGGATTTATTGGATCGATTAGGACTGATCAGGGCTTTTTTGAACGTTGGATGGCTATGATGGCTATTACGGTAAAATATGGCATGGAATATAAAGCTGAAAAAAGTATTATCGATTTACCATATGAAGAAGTGTGTAATCAGCAAAAAATGTATGAGATATTTTCAAACTTTGAAGAAATACCAGAGGCATTTGTTTGTGCTAATGATAAAATAGCAATTACAGCAATTAAGGCATTGCAGCAAAATAATATAGCGGTTCCAAAAGACGTAAGTATTGTAGGATTTGACAACTGTGATGTCGCACAGCTTTCCACCCCTACTGTTGCAACGGTTGATAATTATCTTGATGAACAGGCGAAAAGTGCGGTTCACCGTTTATTTAGAAGACTCGAGATTCCAGATCTTCCATATGAACGGATTTTATGTCCAACTGCTTTTGTAGATGGGGAATCACTGAGAAAATTGTAAAAGTATTCTACTGGTAAAAAAAATGGGAGTTATGCTATTGACAAACAAAGAAGATATGTCTATAGTCTATATTATAAAAATATAATTTGCGATACAGGTACAGTATATCTATTATAAAAGAGGAAATAGAAGAAATGCTTACAGAAAATTCGGTGATATTAACACTTGTTGAAGCTATTGGATTAGCATTGTCAATAGCAATCATAGCGAAAAGCTTGTTTAAGATTCAACCCCTGTTAAAATTTCTGCTCTATAGTAGTTTATTAATAACTTTTTATGTTATTTGTATCTTTATTTATCCCCCAGCGTGCGCTTTGGCAGCAATGCTGATATTGACTGTTTTGTCTTATCGCGACAGTAAAAACTATCTTTATAGCTATTATCTTAGTACTATGTGTATTGCATTTTTTGCTTTTATCAACGGCATTTGCACTATAGGATTTCAGTTTATTATTCCCAACCGAAAGTTAATTCTTGCGGTTCCTCTATTTTTATATATTCAGATTATTATTATAAGTATTTTGATCTCAATATCCTTGAAAAAAGTAGATTTATCATTAAAATCGATATTAAACATGAAAATTCAGTCTTTGATTAATACTGTTTTTTTGATGTTTTATTTTATTATCATGCCCCAAATATATTCGTATAATGATGATTTTTCAACTGCACTATACTCACTAATGCTGGTTTCTTTTATTTTAAATATTATTATGACATTTGTTGTAAAGAATAACGAAACCAAGGTATTGATCGCTGAGACAAATAATAAATATCTGGATTACACAAAGCAAACTGCCATAAAGCAATATCGTGAAGCAATTATGTTTAAACATAATTATGCATATCGTTTTCATGCTTTGGCCTATTATATTCAAAAAAAAGACATGGAGGGACTTAACAAGTATTTTGATGAATACATTATGCCCATTCAGAATGCCAATTATAGTAACGATCAGATATTGGCAACCTTGGGAAATCTTAATGAAGGCATCATTCGTAACAGCATTTTCATGCTATATACTCAATGCTGTTCTTATGGAATCTGCCTAAGCTTACAGGTTTTTTTAGAATCCGAGGATATCCCAGCAAATATTTCCAATATAGACTTAGTGACTATTCTTGGGATCTTTTGCGAAATTGCATTTCATCAAGCGAACACATCCAAAGAATCCAGTATATCTGCAATAGTAGATGAAGAAGAAAACATAACTCGGATTTCCTTAGAAAATGTATTTCGGGACAAGAAGACGGGACAAGATATCGATGGTCAGTTTCATGATGAAATACAGATCATTGATGAGCTAAGAGATAAGTACAAAAACATCAATATTCATTTTATACAACAGAAAGACCGATATATCCAGAAGCTGCTGATTGCTAAGGAGAAAGTTTCATGAACTTGATAGACCGGATTGGTAGAAAATTGGAGCGCTTTTGTGATTGGCAAGTCAAGAAAGTGATGGATAAAGCTGAAAAATTAAATTTATTCCCTGATAATCGGTCTTATGTAATCGGAAAGTATAATGTTGAAGTGGTTTTTTTTAGCCTGTATAAACTATTGCTGATCATGATTTTATCGTTCATCCTGGGGATACAAAACTATTTCTTTGTTTTATTTTTCGCATGCATGCTAATTGCTGCATTTGCTCACGAACTGCATTTTGACAACGATTTATTTTGCTTGCTGTCGATGCTCTTTAATTACTTTGGCGGTATGTATTTATCGATTTATTTAGGGCGAATGATAAGTACATACCGAAGCAGTTTTCTTTTGACTGCTGCTATAGCATCGTTTGTTTTTGTTCTGTGTTTTGTACTGTTCATTTTTTACTCTCCGGCACAAACCAAAAAGAGACCAATAAAACCGAAGGAGAAAAAAAGAAAAAAGAAATACTCGCTAATCAGTTTGTCAATGATTTATCTTATATCCTTATTAATGCTATTTTTAGAAAAAAATCAATATGCAGTGCTGTTCATGTGGGCGATGGTGTATCAAACGATCTGTATATTGCCGATTACATTCAGAGTGTTAAAGCAGGAATAGACCGGATTAGCTGGCTGATCTAGGATATCGGGACTGGAGAAGAATGGTCAGGGAGGATATCCCTATCCGGTTTAGATATGTAACTACAAACGAATAGCATAGCTGCTTTAGCTATGACTATATCACGCAAGGAGGAAATGTATATGAATGAAATGAAAAGATTCATCCGGAAACAATTTAACGCTATTTTTTCACGTGTGTTCACTTCTTTTCTAATTAGTGAACCAAGGGCAAGAAGTGCGTTCCCTTTATCACAAAGGGAGCCGGAAATGCCTAAAGAAATTCTGGACTCGATTGACTGACAGTGGAGCATCTTGTCCTAAAATGTTTGTAAAGTACGTCTAAAAAGGGTTGATTCTCTAAGTCAGTGAGAACCAGCCCTTTTACAATTATTGGAGGTTATGAAATATAAATTTTCACTTTGATAGTTGACTTTGCGACACGAGTGTCGTATAATAATTAAAAAGAGACACAAGTGTCGCTCTAGAAAGGTTAACAGATATGGGGAAAAAGGGTGATGAAACAAAGGCTTTTATAAGAAATACAGCAAAAGCTTTATTTGCTCAAAAAGGCTTTAAAGAAGTGACAATGAAAGATATTTGCCAGCTGACAGGTCTTAGCCGGGGCGGTTTGTACCGGCATTATGACAGTACGCACCAAATTTTTTCTGAAATTGCAGAGGAGATGATGACGGTACAAAAAGATGAATTTGCTTCAAAAATTGAAAATGGTGTCCCTGCGGTTCGCATTTTAGAGGAGGTTTTAGAACGTTACAGAGTAGAGATGCTTGACAGTGAGAACTCATTAAGTCTTGCGATTTATGAATATTACAGCAGCATACCAATGTCAGATAATACTGCTTTGGCAAAACAATATGATAATTCGCAGGCGATGTGGAGCAATTTGATTCAGTATGGAATCGACACCGGAGAATTTAAAAATGTTGATATAAGATCGATTATTGATTTACTGGTATTTTCATATCAGGGGATTCGTATGTATAGCAAAATCATGCCGATAGAGGAAGAGATACCGCTGCGAATTATCAATCAAATAAAAGAAATCTTAATTTTAAAAAGGATGGTGTAAATGATGTCTACAACTTTTCATGAGTTTGATTACAACAAAACAGCAGTTCTCAATCCTGGCGATTTTACAAAACCTGTCGATGGATTTCCGGAGATTTGTGTCTCAACATTTTCAGAAGAAATTATTAACAAATTTGCCGCCATGGATCAAGTAGAAGTGGTATCGATGCTCTATTCGGCGAATGGTGCTTTACCGGTATATAAAATCAATTACAAGGGAAAGAATATTGCATTTTATTTATCCCGAGTAGGAGCACCGGCATGCGCCGCAGGTTTTGAAGAAATTATCGCTATGGGAGCAAAAAAGATGGTATTGTTCGGCTGCTGTGGTGTATTAGATAATGAAGCGGTTCAGGATAGAATTATAGTACCCACATCTGCTGTCAGAGATGAGGGTACAAGCTATCACTATCTCCCTGAGAATGATGAAATACCGGCAGATGACCATACAACCAATGTGTTGGTTTCCTGTCTGGAAAAATACGGATACCCATATGTAACAGGGAAAATATGGACTACGGATGCTATTTATCGTGAAACACCCGATAAAATAGAAGACAAGAAAAACCAGGGATGCATTGGGGTGGAAATGGAATATTCCGCTATGCTGGCTGTTTCGCAATTTCGGAATATTCCATTTGTGCAATTTTTATTTGGTGCGGACAGTTTGGATGAGAATGGCTGGGAAATAGGGGATTTACTGGATTATGGGTTGACCGGGGCAGAGAAATATATGGCAATTGCCCTTGAATGTGGCATAAAGTTATAGTATGTGGAATGTATGATTTACCCATGGGAGTATGCATATATGGAAGGTTATCGAAGAAAAGGGAAAAAGCGCTGGCTTGCCTGCGGGTATGGGGCAGTAAATCAAGATGATATCATGGTCTTTTGGTTAGAGAAGGGAAATCTGCAGGTTACTGCAGGCATCCGGCAGGGAGATGCCCCTTCTTTTGCCTGTGTATCAGCAGATAAAATGTTGTATACGGTCAGTGAGCGCAGCGAAGGGGCGTATATCTACCGTTATGAAATAGAAGGAGATTCTCCGGTTCTCCAAAAACGAATGAAAGTTCCGGGAGATGGACTGTGTCATTTGCATGCAGGACAGACAGCATTATTTGGCAGCTGTTATCTGAGCGGACATTTTTTTGCAGTGGATTATGCCCTTACAAAAATATTGTGGCTGTATCAACCGCCGAAGAGTAGTGCCATACCGCATGCACATTGGATAGAGACAACGGAGCGTCTCCTCTATGCAGCCGATCTTGGTCGGGATATTGTTCGGCGGTTTGAGCTTAAATATGGGATCCCGCAGAAAGAGCTTTCGCCGCTTCCTGCCGTATCCGGTGCTGGACCCCGTCAGCCGCTCTGCCTGGCCGGAGGAGGTCTTGCTGTGGCAAATGAGCTGAATAGTACGATCAGCTTTTACCGTGATACATATAAAAATGAAAAACCTCTTATCAGACCGGCATCCGCTAATACACAGCAGCCTAACTATCCGGGAGGTGCTTGCCAGACTTCGGATGGAACTATTTATCTATGCAATCGGGGGGCCAATACTGCAGCAGCATTTTCGACTGGCGGGAAGCCTTTAGGTGAGTGGGCTGTCGGGGATTGGCCCCGTGGGATTGCGGCTGACGAAGAGTGGGTGCTTGCGGCATGCCAGCGATCAAATGAAGTGTTGTGTCTACGGCGTTATGAACAGGAGCTCCAAAGAGAGGTACGAATGGAGCTGGCGGGGGCATCCTGTGTGATATCTTTACCTTTTTTTCTTCCGTAATACTCTGAAAATGCCCCACATCCCTTGTTCTAAATCATTTCGATAAGCACCGGAGCGATATGCATAATCGCCGGGATGCCGGTTGGCTCCATTTATAAGAGCCATATTTAATGCCGTACCTGTTGTGACAGCTCCTTGAACTGACACGATATTTGATATTCAGTTGGTACAAGTGTTGTTACACAAAATAGGTATTTTTGTCATCTGTTGGTTCGACAGTACGAAATCAGGTAATATAAGTTCTTTCTTTTTGTTATTTGCTGACGATTTATTAAAGTTTTAAATTTAGTATAATAAATTCATCAAAAGGCGAGAAATTAAAGGATAATTATCTCGCCTGACATGGCAAAGGAGGAAGATAAAAATGAGTGCATTATACCCTTTTCGCAGAAAGGAAGAATTAAAAGACGTGGGCATGTACAACGCGGTGCCTAAGCCTTATGGCGTCCCGGCATTTCCGATGAGAAAATTTAACACCCCAATTACACCGAAGGAAAATTTTTTTCTGGTATGCAGAAATGAGAAATCGGCATGGATGCCGAATGCCACTGTGGATTTTAATGCAATTCAGCCAATGATCATGCCGGATGCATACGCAAGAACCTACGGAGGCATTGACTGGTTTGGTATTGACTGGCAGTACGAGCCGTTGTCGAAAGCGGCTATGGTAAGGCCGGGCACAAGGAGGCTGTCGGATATTACCAAGTGGGAGGAGGAATTGATTTTTCCGGATTTGCAGGCGCTTGACTGGGCGAAGGATTATGAGAAAAATTATGCCTCGGTCATGGAGCCGGATCGTGCGACGTTGTTTATTATCGTCAATGGATGCTTTGAACGTCTGGCGGATCTGACGAGCTTTGAGGATGCTCTTTGTTATCTGTTGGAGGAGCCGGAGGCTGTACACGCATTTTTTGACCGGCTGACGGATTTTCATATTGAACTTATGAAAATTGCACGTAAGTATTATCATGCGGATGCGATTACCTTTCATGATGATATGGGCACTCAAAAAAGTTCTTTTATGTCTCCCGAGACCTTTAGGGAAATGATTCTTCCCCACTATCAAAAAATGAATAAGTCGGCTCATGAGATGGGGCTGTACGTAAATTTTCATTCCTGCGGAAGTGTGGCGAATCAGATAGAAAATTTCTGTGATGCCGGATTTGATTTTTGGGAAGGGCAGGATAATTGTAATGATAAAGCAGCTTTACTGGAACAGACCACAAATCGGATGGGACAGATAGGCGTCTTTCAGCCTGCGGCGGAATTAAGCGATGAAGAGCTTACAGAGTATGTGATAAATCATGTAAAGACCATGGGTCGTGCCGGACGCTATATTCCATGGTATGTAAATGTGGATCCGAATCGAAAAGTAGATGTGAATGAATTGATTTATGTAACAAGCCGTCAGCTATATGAGAATCTGTAAAACAACATTTACAAAAGGAGGAATTTCTTATGACAGAGACACGCAGACCCAAATATGGAATTGCGGTTAAGGCTGCGACCTTATCGGTAGCATTATTAATGTATACAACCAGTATGACTACACCGGCGCTTGCTGAAATTTCCAAAGCCTTCCCGGATGTCAGTGCGGAGACAGTAAAACTAATCAGTTCTATTCCATCGCTGATGTTATGTGTATTTTCACTGATTTCAGGAGCATTAACAAGAATGGTTTCGATTAAGAAGGCTATTTTGATTGCTGCGGCTTTGATTTTTATCGGTGTACTGCCTGCATTCTTCGGGAATATGGGATTTATACTGTTTACCAGAGTCGTATTTGGCGCCGGTTACGGTCTTGTATTTCCGCTGGCATCAGCAGTTGTAACGGATTTATTTGAAGGAGCTCAAAAGGATGCTATGATGGGGTGGAAAAGTGCTGTCGGAGCATTGGCCGGCGTTGTCTTTCAATCTCTTGGAGGTATCCTGGCGTCTTATAGCTGGCGTTATGCTTTTCTTGGGTTTTTACTGGTAATTCCCGTCGTACTTCTGATTGTATTTGTTTTACCGGATACCGGAGTACAGACAATTAAGAAAACTGCAGGCTCTGCAGCAAACGGATCAAAATATACGAAAGTATTGGCTATTTGCGGGGTAGTAGGATTCTTGCTGAATTCCGTGCAATTTTCCTTTATGCAGGACATGGCGCTTTTTATGTCTGCGGATGGAATAGGAAGTGCCCTGGATGCGGCTAATGTATTAAGTACATTTACTGCATTTTCTTTTATGGCAGGCTTGGTTTATGTAGGATTTGCCAGAGTATTCAAACGCTATACGCCGGCTATTGCAATTTTTTTAGTAGGTGCGGCTTTTGGTATTGCAATGATGGCTGATAGTCTTCCTATATTTTTTATATCGGCAGCTGTATTTGGACTGGGATTTGGATTCACCAATCCGGCGCTGACCTTAACGGCAGCTTCGGCAGTAACAGATCGCGCCTACACACCTATGGCAATATCCATATATGTATGCTGTACAGGTGTGGGACAGTTTTTGTCGGCGTATATTCTGAAGTTTTTAAGAGATTTACTTGGTTTGACAGCAACCAGGGCAGATTGGCAGATTGCGTGTGCGGCAATTCTTGCAGGCAGTATCATCGGTTTTGTCTGCCTGGTGCTGTCCGGTAAAAAAGAAAAGGAGACTGTGGGATGATTACAGCACGGGAGAATATTTTAATGGCTTACAGGCATGAAGAGCCTTTGTGGGTGCCATCTCAAATATTAGATCAAAATACATGTCTGCCTTCCTGTGTACCGGAAGGACCGGACGGCTTTGGAATTACAAACGATGTATTTGATGTATCCTGGACTTTTGAAAGAGGTATGGAAGGCCCTATGATAACAAAAGGAACACAAAGGCTAAAAGATATCAGTGAATGGCGGACAGAAATTGCATTTCCGGATCCGGAGAAATATTCCTGGGAAGAGGGAGCATATAAGGATACGAAGGACTGGGATAGAGATAATAAAATCAGCAGCGTCATTGTGGTAAATGGTATGTTCGAGCAGCTGCATGCCATGACAGGAATTGAGGATGCGCTCTGCGGTCTGATCAGTGAGGAAGAAGAAGTGTTTGCACTGCTTAGTGCAATAGCAGATTACCGAATCCGAGAAATCAAATGCATTGCCCGGTACTATAAACCGGATAAAATTCAGCTGCATGATGATTACGGTTCTAATGACCGGATGTTTATGTCCGTGGATACATGGAGAAGGCTGATAAAACCGAATTTGAAAAAGATTGTCGATACAGTACATAATGAAGGCATGCTTTATGAGCACCACTCTTGTGGGTATATAGCACCGTTGATCGAAGATTTTATAGAGCTTGGTTTTGATGCTCTAAATCCCCTGCAGCTGACGAATAAACCATATGAGCTGAAGAAAAAATATGCCGGACAGCTTTGCTTCGTAGGAGGTTTTGACAATCAGGGAAAGCTGGACAGGCAGGGGGCATCCTATGAAGAAAGGGTTGAGGAAATACGCAGACGGATTGCCCTGATGGCTCCGGGTGGGAGTTGGGTGGCTCATCCGACGATGATTGATCCATCTATCAGTGAGCCGTTAATTGATGTGTTGTATGAATATAATCAGCCGTTGTGGGAAACTGTGGGATATATTCCGCCGAAAAAACCAGAGCCTTTACAAAAAACTGTATATGCGGCGGCTGATTCCAAATCTATGTGAAAGGAGTTTTATATGAAATTATCAGATATTAAAGTGCCGGCAGTTTCAAAGCCAATGGAACCTTTTAATCCGGGCTTTCCAATTACACCAGGGGAAAATCTGATGCGGGCCTTTCATCATGAAAAACCTCTTTGGATGCCTCATCAATATCGCTCCACACAATTTGCGCTGTGTCCGGCTAATCAGGATATGCCAAGAAGCATGAGTTCGGCTACCGATGACTGGTTTGGAGTACAGTATGAATTTTCCAAATCCTTTGGAACGCCTACACCTGTCTCGGGTATGCTGGAAGATATCACTGAATGGAAAGAAAAGGTAAGATGGCCGGATATGGATGCTTATAACTGGGACGAAGGTGTTGAGAAGTTTGTACGAAAACCGGAACTGGCATTAGCTACACCTTATGGAAATGGAATTTTTGAACGGATGCATATGTTTTTGGGATTCGAAACTGCGCTTGTGGATCTTTTGACTGAGCCAAATGCATGTAAGGAATTTTTTATGGCTATGGCAGACTATAAAATCGAAATTTTCCATAGAATGTATGCAAGATATCCTTTTGAATATGTTATTTATAACGATGACTGGGGGACTGCAAAGGATGCTTTCTTTTCAGTAGAAACGATGAAGGAATTACTATATGAGCCAACAAAGAGGATTGTCGATGCGATTCATAAAAAAGGTGTGAAGGTGCAGTTTCATAATTGTGGAAAAATAGACCGTTTTATTCCTTATATTGTAGAAGGGCTGGAAGTGGATGCACTGGAGATACAATCGATCAATGATCTGTCCGGAATCTTAGATACTTATGGAGACCGCGTTCTGCTGGAGGTAAAAGCAGATCCATATATTATGAACGATCCGGATAAGACCGATGAGGAAATACGTGCTTATGCCAGAGAATTTGTGGATAAGTATGGTGCCCATAAGCATAAAGGAAGTGGCGCCGTCTTTTCTACTTCTTGCAATGACCCGCGGATATTTAAGGTATTTGAGGAAGAGGTTTATTATTACAGTAAAGAAATGTATAAGAAAATATAAAGTATAAAAGAAAAAAGCGCATTGTAAGACCGTAAAGTCTGCTGCGCTTTTTTGTTACGAGTCTGCTTGAGCAGGAAGTTGTTTTGGCTGATATTTTTTCTGAAATAAATCCATTATGCGGATAGTAGTTTTCATATAATCTCTGCAATAGATGTCCTCAAAATCATAGGTAAACAGCTGCATAATTTTGTTAATCCGGTATACCAGTGTATTTCTATGAATGAAAAGTTCTTTTGCCGTATGCGAGAAGGAGCGTTCGTTGTTCAGGAAAGTGCTTAATGTTTTTAGCTTATCGGAATCGTCCTTCAAATCAGATTCATGCAGACGTCGGATATCCGGATGACAGGCGCACAATAAATCATCTATGGAACTGGCTTCCAGAAGATAGTAAAGGGCATAGTCATAAAAATCTTTGATCAGCCGTCCGGGATGATAGAGAAGACCGTATTCGGCGGCGGCAATGGATTGACGAAAAAAGTATTTCAGATTTTCCATATTTTGAAAAGGAAGGCTGACTCCCATGAAAAGCCGGTTACGAGCTAAAATGTCTTTTAATTTTTCGTTTATTGCTGTTTTTTTTATAATTTTTAAATCATAAATAATGGTAACAACAGTATCTGCTAAAAATACATAGGCCTGTGGAATCTGCTTGCGAACAAGATTACTGATAAGAACCAGTACATCCAGATGTTTTATTTCTTCCGCACTGTGCAGTGTGGCAACCTGAAAGGTATCACGGGCATTCCATTTCATATACTGCATTTGCCATTGGAGTCTCTGATTTATAAGATCAGAATCATAAATGTCGTCATGTATCAGGCTGATGAAAATGTTATGTACGGAAATGTCCTTTTGCTGATTTTGTAAAGCGGCCATCGAGTAAGCAAGAAAAGGTGCCAGAAAATTCAGAAGCTGCCGGTCTCCGTAATTAAGTTCCCGGCTGTGCTGTACGATGTTCAGCCTGCCGCAGTAATCGTTCTGATGGTAAATTGCTATGGACATAGATACACTTTCTTCTATTTCCCTGCCTGTGGTAAAAAGCTGTGCTTTGTTTTTTACATAATAATCATTTGCTGCGTAAGAAGATTTGAAGTATCGGATGCAGTTTACAGAACTATAGCCATAGCGGCACAGGTGAGCCCATTCACTGTTTATCTCATCTTCGGTATACTGGGAACTCAGTGCCAGTACTTTGCAGTCAGCGCCCAGTAAAATTAATGGATTGTGGAAAATCAGCCAGCTTTCATCCAGTATCTGCTGAAAGTCTGCAAGGTTAACAGCAGCCTGGATTTTGGAATACCATTCACTATAGAAATCGAAAATACTCTGGACAATCTCAAAAGCCTGCTGGCTGCTCATGTCTTTTAGGATGATTTTGCCGCCTTCTCCGGCACATACGGAATGAGTTCCTTCCTGATACACGTGAACACAGTTGGTTGCATATGCACGCCGGGCGCTGTTTAAGCAAATCGGCGCATTTTCTTGAATTTGTAATTCACAATCTAAAGCACTTAGACGGTTAGCTATCATCCACATGCTTAATTTCATAAAATCCTCATCCCTTTCATTTCATGCAGGCACAAATCGCAATTTTTCCGTTCAACCGAATCCTCCTTTATAAGGGAAGAGACGGCTGATCTTGAATATGGATTTATCATAGCATAATTTAAGGGCACACTCAATAGAGTAAAATGAATTTTATGCTTGTCTAATGGATCGTTTTCAAGTAAACTAAGTAAGATGAAAACTATATTAAAGGAGACAAACAGATGACACAGGATTCAATACAAGTTTTGATTGCCATGTGCCTGTATATGTGTGCGGTAATTGGAATTGGCGTTTTTTTTGCAAAAAGAGCAAATCAAAATTCGGAAAATTATTTTCTTGGGGGACGTTCGCTGGGTCCCTGGGTAGCAGCTATGAGTGCCGAGGCCTCTGATATGAGCGGATGGCTGTTAATGGGACTTCCAGGAGTCGCCTATTGGTACGGGGTAAGTGATGCGGCATGGACGGCCATTGGGCTTGCCGCCGGTACATATATCAATTGGCTTATAGTAGCTAAAAGGCTGCGCAATTATTCAGTTGTGGCTGGAGATGCGATAACGATTCCGGATTTTTTCAGTAATCGTTTCAAAGACCATAAAAAGATACTTATGACGATTGCGGCAATATTTATTTTAGTATTTTTTTCTGTTTATGCAGGCAGCTGTTTCGTAACATGCGGCAAACTGTTCAGCAGTCTTTTTAACGCAAACTATCAGGTTATGATGATATTGGGTGCGGTATTTGTAGTTATCTATACATTTCTCGGCGGATTCCTGGCTGAAAGCGCATCTGATTTTATGCAGGGGGTTGTGATGATTGGTGCATTAATCATTATTTTAGTAATCTCTGTCATTGCCGGAAACGGGGTTTCTAATGTGCTGGGGAATATAAAAGAAATTCCTGGATTTTTGGACTTTTTTGGAATTGCATCACCCACTGTAGCAGATGGTGTTCAGCAGGTCAGTGAAGCAGGAAAGCCGCTTTTTGGAGAAGCGGGGAATTATGGTCTGTTGACGATCCTTTCTACTATGTCATGGGGACTGGGTTATTTTGGTATGCCGCAGGTTCTGCTTAGATTCATGGCAATCCGTAAGGCATCTGAGTTAAAGAAATCAAGAAGAATCGCAACGGTCTGGTGTGCGATATCCCTGACGGCAGCCGTGCTGATTGGTTTGATTGGCAGATCCTTATATCCTGATTTGTTATTAACAGCATCGGATGCCGAAAATATATTTGTAGTTATGTCCACGAATCTGCTTCCGCCATTAGTTGCGGGAATCGTAATGGCCGGAATTTTGGCTGCGACAATCAGTTCTTCGGATTCGTATCTTTTGATTGCGGCATCGGCATTTTCCAAGAATATATATCAGGGAGTCATTAACAAAAAAGCGACTGATAAACAGGTCATGAAGGTTTCCCGTATTACGCTTATGTTGGTGGCATTGTTTGGAATATTGATCGCTTTTGATGAAAATAGTGTTATTTTTAAAGTGGTTTCATTTGCATGGGCAGGGTTTGGAGCCACGTTTGGACCAATTATGTTATTTTCGCTGTTTTGGAAGAGAACCACACTAAAAGGAGCCATTGCCGGTATGATTTCAGGAGGTGCTTCCGTATTTTTCTGGAAACTGGTTATCAGACCATTAGGAGGGGTGCTAGATATTTACGAATTGCTTCCCGCTTTTCTGATTTCCTGTATATGTATAGTTCTTGTTTCCTTATTGTCTAAGGAACCCGGGCAGAAAATACAAGAAGAATTTGATAGAGTAAAAGCAGCATCAAAAATGGAATAGAGTAAAATTACGACAATATTCTTATCTTTATTTTCCGGTCGTATGGCAAGCTGGGTTTCTGCCCAGAGTGCGGCACCGGACGAAATTCCGATCAGCAGTCCTTCGGTTTCTGCCGTATCCCTGCTTGCCTGATAGGCATCTTCATTTTTTACTTTAATGACTTCATCATAAATATTCGTATCTAATATCTCCGGAATAAAACCGGCTACAACGATATCAACATGACCGTCGGTATCTTCCCATATTTCCGGATCGGTAGTGGATTTATGGATGGCCGGATTCGCCGGATTTGAAAACTGTCCGGGGATAAAAGAGTGTTTCATTTCTCCGGTAAGTTCCTCAGCTTTTTTAATAGCGCCTTTCATTCCTTTTGAACCTTCTGTCACGCCATATGCTTTGAGAAGATTACGGCGTTCCATGCTCATAGTTTTCGGCATCATTGATCATTGCAACTGCGACTCGATCCTTGATACTTCCGGCCGGGTTGAAATATTCAAGCTTTGCAATAAGTACAGCATTACAGGAATGTCTTTTAGAATAACCGGAAAGAGTCAGCAACGGGGTTTTGCCGATTAAGTCGGTTATGCTTTTTGCAATTTTAGCCATGGTAAATTTTCCTTATTATTAATTCATATTATACATATATGTTTTAATAAAATAATCATATAAATACTATAGTAATACGCAGGAATAGATAGTAAACATACAAGAATAATAGGAAAAGGAGGAAGCCTATATGAGAATTTCAGCAAAAGGCCGGTATGCATTGGCTGCTGTAGTGGATATGGCACGCAATGCGTCCGATACGCATCATACAACAGTCATTAGTATTTCTGAAAGATTAGGAATCTCCAAAATATATTCGGAATAAGTATTTTCCCTGTTAAAGAAAGGGCTCCGGATATTGAAAAAGCCATGCGTATATGTGCGTTTCAGGCAATGGATGAAGCTTTACACAAAGCGATGGAAGGTGTTACGATACAAACACTGATAGATGCGGCAAATGAATACAACGAGGATGAAAATTATATGTATTATATATGAATTGTCTTTAAATTTTTATTAATTGAATATTTCTAATGCAATGAAAAGAAAAAGTGTGCTATAATATTTCTGGTATTGTTGCCCTTACTGATTAAGGGTTAAAGACGGGAGTGGAAGAATGGCTGGAAAGAAGAACAGAAATCTTACATCTGAGGATGGCATGGACTTTAAAATAGAGGAAGCAATGGCTAAAATCGTTGAAGATACGGTTGGTAATGATACGATTTATGATAAAAAACTCAGAAAAAAGAAAAAGACTATAAAAATCACATGTATTGTACTGGGAGTAATGCTCCTTATTTTGGGAGCTGCATATGGAGGAATGACTTATTACTATAGTGATAGGTTTTTTAAAGGGACATCCATTAATCATATGAATACGGCAAACCTTACAGCAGCCGAGGTCGAGACGCTGATTGCCGATAAGGTGTCAGAGTATTCCATTGAATTACAATTTCGTGAAGAAAAATCAGAGGATATCTTAGGAGCAAATATCAGCTATGAATATGTTCCTGACGGTAGTATTCAGAAGCTTTTGGACAGCCAGAATCCATTTGCATGGATTACCGGGTATTTTAAAAATAATGAATATGAAATTGCAAATACGATAGAGTTTAGTGAGGATGAACTAAGAACACAGTTAGACACTTTAGATGCCATGTCTGAAGAGAATCAGACGCCGCCTCAGGATGCACATGTTGTCTTTCAGGAAACGGAATTTGTCGTTGCGGAGGAAGTGCAGGGGACAACGATAAATGGAGATGCTCTGTTTGAAGCCTTGAAAGGAGCAGTAACAAGTGGAGCTACGGAACTTTCCGTAGAAGAAGCTGGGGCATATGAGGTTCCTTCAGTTACAAAAGATGACGAAGGATTAAGTGCTCAGCGCGATCTCTTCAATACTTATGCAAAGGCAAGTATTACTTATACATTTGGAGAAGCATCCGAATTGCTGGACGGGTCGACGATTAAAGATTGGCTTGTCACAGACGAGGCGGGAAATATTACTTATGATGAAGCAGCTTTTCAGGAAAGCGCAAAGCAGTATCTGGTATCTTTAGGAGAAAAGTATAATACGGTAGGAATCGACAGGACATTTTACAGCACTGCCGCAGGTGCGGATATCACAGTAGGAGGCGGTTCTTTTGGTTGGAAGATTGACCAGGCTGGAGAATTAGAACAGCTTTTGGCTGAAATTACTTCGGGGACAGTTACCACCAGAGATCCTGTGTATGCTTCTACGGCAGTTACAAGAGAGGGAAATGAAATTGGGAATACTTATGTAGAAGTGGATTTGGGGAATCAGCATTTATGGTTTTACGTCAATGGAGAAGTAATCGTAGAATCGGATTTTGTTTCCGGCAAAGCATCTATGAAGGACCGTAAAACACCTGCCGGTGTCTTTTCTCTTTACTATAAGGAAAGAAATAGGGTATTGCGCGGCACGAAGCAGCCCGATGGTTCTTATGAATATGAGAGTCCGGTAAAATACTGGATGCCCTTTAACGGAGGGATAGGTTTGCATGATGCCAGTTGGAGAGGTAAATTCGGAGGTACGATTTACCAATATAGCGGTTCTCATGGGTGTATTAATTTGCCTACCAGTGCGGCAGCAACAATCTATGAAAATATTGAAGCGGGAATGCCGGTTGTGTGCTTTTACTAATATAGGACGGTAGTTAGACAAGAACTTATCTAACCGCCGCCTTATTTCTGAAGTACGAAATTTATAAAAATTCTTTTGTTAATTCATATAAGTTTTGAATGGTGTAATCAGGTGTATCTACAGAGCCAAAACCATAGGAAGCAAATACAAAAGGAACTTCTGCCGCTTTGGCGGCTTTGTAATCACCTTCGGTATCTCCTACGTAGACAGGAGCTTTGAGATGATGCTTTCGGATAATCTCTTTTATATTCTCAGCTTTGGGATTTCCGGTATCGCCCGGACAGAGATGATCATCAAAATGATGGTCAAGTCCGGAGGTCTGAAGAAATACTTCAATGTATCCGGTCTGACAGTTGCTGACAATGTATAAAGGATAGGAGGAAGAAAGAGCTTCTAATGTTTCTTCCAGACGATCGTATAGCGGGGCACAGGTCTTAAGCAGGATCTCATGTTCTATCTGGCAGCAGCGGTCGATTAATTGAAGCTGATGTTCCCGGGAACAGTCCGGGAATAGTGATTTTGCAATATCCGGCATCAATTGTCCGAAGAGTGGTTTTAATGTTTCGGCGGTAATGGTAAGATTGAGGTCGGGATCTTCCGCAATTGCCTGATTCCAGGCTTTGGCGACAAGCTTCGTTGAATCCCAGAGTGTTCCGTCTAAATCAAAAATAATACTATCAATGTTTGTCATAATTTCCTCTTTCCTGAGTAAAAAAGCTGATTCATTTACATGGAACATTGTATAGAAAAAAACCGATAAATGCAAGAGGGACTAAAAAACTATGTTGGAATTGATCGCAGAACCATTGTTGAAATGGTATGACAGCAATAAGAGAATATTGCCCTGGAGGGAAGATCCGACGGCATATCATGTCTGGGTATCCGAAATTATGCTTCAGCAGACGAGAGTAGAAGCAGTTAAGCCTTATTATAAACGATTTTTGGACAGCTTGCCGGAAATTTCTGATCTGGCTTCCTGTCCGGAAAATAAATTATTGAAGTTATGGGAAGGTTTGGGGTATTATAATCGTGTAAGGAATATGCAGAAAGCAGCTGTCGCAGTGATGGAAAATTATGATGGGATTCTTCCGGCAGATTATGAAAAACTGCTGAACCTTCCGGGAATAGGAAGCTATACGGCAGGAGCGATTTCGTCTATTGCTTTTGGAATTGCCCAACCGGCGGTAGATGGGAATGTACTTCGCGTGATTTCAAGAGTATTGGAAAAAGAAGAGGATATCACCAGGCAATCGGTTAAAACAAAAATGGAAGATGAATTGCGTTCGATCATGCCCACAGATCGTCCGGGTGATTTTAACCAGAGTCTCATGGAACTGGGAGCCACCGTATGCATTCCAAATGCAGTACCAAAGTGTCGGGAGTGTCCTTTAAGAGAGTTTTGTATGGCTTATTCCCATGACCGGATGACGGAACTGCCTAAAAAAACAGTTAAAAAACCAAGAAGAATTGAAGAGAGAACGGTCCTTTTGATTCAAAACGGAGAAGAATTTGCCATCCACAAACGCCCTGAAAAAGGGTTACTATCTGGCTTGTACGAGATGCCCAGTGTGACAGGGCATTTATCAAACGACCAGGTGCTGGAATATGTGAAAGCACTTCAGCTAGTGCCGCTTCGCATCCGAAGGTTAGAAGAAGCGAAGCATATCTTTTCACATGTAGAATGGCATATGAAAGGATATATGGTTCGTGTAGAGCCTATGGAAAAAAAGAAGTTTCAGGGAATGATATTTGTAAATAAAAAAGAAACCAAAGGGCGCTATCCAATACCGACAGCATTTGCAGCTTACCGTAAATACATTGAGGAGGAATTTTAATGAAACTATTGTCTATAGCAGTACCTTGCTATAATTCTGAAAACTATATGCAAAAATGCATTGACTCATTATTGACAGGGAAAAGTCAGGTAGAAATTATTATTGTGGATGACGGTTCTACAGATGGAACCGGAGCAATTGCAGACATCTATGCAGAGGAATTTCCGGATATTGTAAAAGTAGTCCATCAGGAAAACGGAGGACATGGAGAAGCCGTAAATGCAGGCATCCGTAATGCCAGCGGGGTTTATTTTAAAGTCGTGGATAGTGATGACTGGGTAAACGCAGAGGCTTATGAAGCTATCTTAGAAACTCTTCAAAATCTGCTGTCCGGGCCACAGACGCTGGATATGATGATTAGTAATTTTGTCTATGAAAAGATTGGTGCCAAAAGAAAAAAGATCATGCAATATAGGAAATCCCTGCCGCAGGATAGAATGTTCACGTGGGATGATGTACACTATATGCCTACAGGAAAATATATATTGATGCACT
>Ga0153983_1000014_pt1 | contig 34583 bp, 37 predicted proteins | sample TSGA067MetaG_FD_104693 | JGI IMG/M metagenome (GOLD analysis project Ga0153983, IMG submission 104693) | Attine ant fungus gardens microbial communities from Georgia, USA - TSGA067 MetaG | ecosystem: Host-associated > Fungi > Mycelium > Unclassified | place: USA: Georgia, Alexander Wildlife... | reverse complement strand
ATTACCAGCAAACAAAAGGAAGAATATTTGATATCCAGCGATTTTCCATCCATGACGGAACAGGTATCCGTACCATCGTATTTTTAAAAGGTTGTATCCTCAGATGCCGGTGGTGCTGCAATCCGGAATCGCAAAACTATGAAATCGAGACAATGAAAGTCGATGGGAAGGATAAAATCATTGGCCGGGCTGTAACCGTAGAAGAGACGATTTCTGTTGTTAAAAAGGACAGGCCTTATTACCGCCGGTCAGATGGTGGTCTAACCCTTTCGGGGGGAGAGAGCCTGTGTCAACCGGAATTTGCCAGGGACTTGCTCCGGGGAGCTAAAGAATCGGGTATCTCTACTGCCATGGAAAGTATGGCTGCGGTTCCCTATAAAACCATAGAAATGGTTTTACCTTATCTGGATATGTATTTGCTGGATATTAAACATACTGATGCAGCTAAACATAAACTGTTTACAGGAAAAAGCAATGAGTTGATGCTTAACAATGCAAAGAGAATAGCGGCATCGAAGCAGACGGAATTAGTGATTCGGGTGCCGGTCATTCCGACATTCAACGAAACAGCGGAAGAAATTAAAGCGATTGCAAACTTTGCCAACCGGCTTCCGGGTGTAGAAAGAATATGCCTGCTCCCCTATCACCGGCTGGGACAGGATAAATATGAAGGTCTGGGAAGAGAATATATGATGAATGATATTTCACCTCCCACGAATGAATACATGGAATCATTAAAGCAAATAGTAGAAATATCTACAGCTTTAAAATGTCAGATAGGAGGTTGAGCTTGGATACAGGTATGAAGCAGAGAATTGTACAGGAATTAGTTCCGGGTAAGCAGATAACCCTGGCTCATATCATTGCCAATCCCGATGAGATGCTCTATGAGAAGCTGGGGCTCAAGGCAGATATGAGCGATTTAGGATCGGCCATTGGCGTTATGACCATCAGTCCCGCAGAAACAGCGATTATTATTGGCGATATTGCAATTAAATCTGCCGGAGTGAATCTGGGCTTTCTGGACAGATACTTAGGTTCACTGATTGTAACCGGCACTGTTTCCCAAGTAGAAGCAGCGGTACAGGCCATTATTGACTATGCAGATGAGAAGCTTGGCTTTGCCATCTGTGATATCACAAGAACGTAACTCGAAGGTGAATATTAAGGAGGAAACGATATGCAAAACGAATATGAAATCAAGAAACAGATTTGTGAAATTGGCAAAAGAATTTATGACAGAAATATGGTGGCTGCCAATGATGGAAATATTTCTGTCAAGTTAAATAAGAATGAATTTCTATGTACACCCACCGGTGTTTCCAAAGGTTTTATGACACCGGAGTATATTTGTAAAGTAGATGCCAAAGGGAATGTGTTACAGGCGAATAAAGATTTTAAGCCATCTTCTGAAATCAAGATGCACCTGCGAGTGTATGAAAAGAGAGAAGATGTAGGTGCCGTAGTCCATGCGCATCCCACTTTTGCCACCAGCTTTGCAATCGCCGGAATTCCGTTGACACAGCCGATTATGCCGGAGGCTGTTATCGCTCTTGGGTGTGTGCCGATTGCTGAATATGGTACACCTTCCACAATGGAAATTCCTGACAATGTGGAAAAATATCTGCCCTATTATGATGCGGTGCTATTAGAAAGTCATGGCGCATTGACATGGAGCACCGATTTGCTGGCAGCTTATCATAAAATGGAATCAGTAGAATTTTATGCCGAGTTATTATATAAATCCAGAGCCCTTGGCGGTCCCAAAGAATTTGATAATGCAACTGTGCAAAGATTATATGAAATCAGAAGAGAAATGGGATTACAGGGAAAGCATCCGGCAGATTTATGCCAGAATAAGGATGGTCAAAACTGCCATAACTGTAATCAGTGTAAACCGGGGACAACAGCAGATCATAAAGGCAATGAAGATTTAGTTGCTGCGATAACCAAGAAGGTTATGGAACAGCTGGGACTTTAAACATGGATGATAAACTCATAACCAAGGTAGTTCGTTCAGTCATGAAAGAAAGTATAAAAGACAAAAAAATGACTTTACAGCTTGCCGTAGCGCTCATTGAGAAAGTAGAGAAGAGCGCGGCAGATATGGGAGTGCCTGTGGTCATCGCTGTATCCGATGCATCGGCAAGACCGGTAGCTATTCATTGTAAGGATGGCGCCTACATAGGAAGTTATGACATTGCACTTAACAAAACCTTTACTTCAGTCGGATTTAAAATGTCCACCGAGCAATTGGGAAAATTGAGTCAGCCGGGAGAACCGTTATATGGCATCCAATTTACCAATGAGGGGAAGGTGATTATATTTGGCGGGGGAGAACCGCTTATGGCAGGAAATACGATGATTGGAGCCGTTGGCGTCAGCGGCGGAAATGCCAGCCAGGATACATTTCTTGCTGCCAAAGCAAAGAAAATATTTGAGGAGGTGATCTTGTGCAGATAGATGAAAGTGTGATTCGCTCTGTTGTCAGAGAAGTGCTTGAAAAGATGCCCATCGAAAGGGTCTCAGATGATGCTCATGGGATATTTGAAAATATGGATGAAGCAATCGCAGCGGCGAAACGCGCCGGAAAAACTGTCAGGAAAATGACAATGGATCAAAGAGAAAAAATCATTTCGGTGATGCGCAGAAAAACCATTGAAAACGCAGAAAATTTTGCCAATATGGGTGTCAGCGAGACGGGCATGGGAAATATTGGACATAAAATTTTAAAACATCGTCTCGTAGCAGAGAAAACACCGGGAACAGAAGATATCACAACAACGGCCTGGTCAGGAGATCGGGGTCTTACCTTAATCGAGATGGCACCTTTTGGCGTCATTGGAGCAATTACACCCTGTACCAACCCCAGCGAAACAATCATTTGTAACACAATTGGCATGTTGGCAGCAGGAAATACGGTTGTATTCAACCCTCATCCGGCGGCCATTAAGACTTCAATCTATGCCGTCAATATGCTCAATGAAGCTTCTATAGAAGCAGGCGGACCGGATAATATTGCATGTACAATCGAAAATCCGACCATAGAATCCAGTAATCATATGATGAAACACCCAGACATTGCGTTGATTGCAGCTACCGGCGGACCGGGAGTTGTCACTGCGGTACTATCCTCCGGAAGGCGTGGAATTGGAGCCGGAGCGGGTAATCCGCCGGTCTTGGTAGATGAGACGGCAGATATCAGAAAGGCCGCCGAAGATATTGTTAATGGCTGTACCTTCGACAATAACTTGCCTTGTATTGCCGAAAAAGAGGTAGTGGCAGTTGAATCGGTTTTAGACGAATTAATGCATTATATGGTTACTGAGCAGGACTGTTATTTAATCTCCTTAGAAGAACAAGGAAAGCTCCTAAAAACAGTGATGACCGAAAAAGGTCTTAACCGAAACTGCGTAGGAAGGGATGCAAAAACCCTATTGTCAATGATTGGTGTGAGTGTTCCGGATACAATTCGCTGTATTATATTCGAAGGGGAAAAAGAGCATCAGCTTATTTCAGAAGAATTAATGATGCCGATTCTCGGAATTGTAAGAGCTAAAGATTTCGATGATGCAGTGGAAAAAGCAATATGGCTTGAACACGGTAACCGTCATTCGGCACATATTCATTCGAAAAATATAGATAACATTACAAAATATGCAAAAGAAATTGATACAGCGATATTAGTAAAAAATGCACCATCTTATGCCGCCCTCGGTTTTGGCGGAGAAGGTTACTGCACTTTCACCATAGCAAGCAGAACCGGCGAAGGGCTGACCAGTGCAAAATCATTTACCAAGAGCAGACGCTGCGTTATGTCAGATAGTTTGTGCATTAGATAGGAGGAGAGCCTAATGGAGACAAGTAATGTAGATATAGAAAAGATTGTAAAACAAGTACTGTCGGAAATGACGACCAAAGATGCTGCCCCAGGAACAGCACCTGGAATGTCAAAAGTTGCCATGCTTACCGCCCTTGAACATTATGAGATCAAAGAATATCCCATTCCGGAAATAGGAGATGATGATATTTTAGTTAAAGTAGAAGGCTGCGGGATATGTGGAACTGATGCTCACGAATTTAAAAGAGATCCCTTTGGATTGATTCCGGTAGTCCTTGGTCATGAGGGAACCGGTGAAATTGTAAAGATAGGTAAGAATGTGAAAAAGGACAGCGCCGGGAAGGATTTAAACCTTGGTGATAAAGTGGTTACTTGCATGATTTTCAAAGATAATCCAGATATCACAATGTTTGATTTGAATAAGCAAAATGTAGGCGGAGCCGATGTTTATGGATTGCTTTCCGATGATGATATTCATTTAAACGGTTGGTTTGCAGATTATATTGTTATTAGAAAAGGTTCTTCAGTTTTTAATGTAAGTGATTTGGATTTATACTCCAGGATTTTAATAGAACCGTGTGCAGTATTGATTCATGCGGTAGAAAGAGCAAAGACAACGGATATTTTAAGATTCAACAGTAGAGTTGTCGTGCAGGGATGCGGTCCCATCGGACTGATTTGTATTGCCATATTGAGAACGATGGGTATTGAAAATATTGTTGCCGTAGATGGAGAATCGGGAAGATTGGAATTTGCCAAAAAGCTTGGTGCCACAGAGGTTGTTAATTTTAAAGATTATCAGGGGATTGATGCTTTGGCTCAGGGTGTTTCTGACGCTTTATGCGGTCATTTAGCTGACTTTGCCTTCCAATGCACAGGTTCACCGGTGGCGCACTCCAATATTTATAAGTTTATTCGCAATGGCGGTGGTCTTTGCGAGCTGGGATTCTTTATCAACGGGGGAGATGCAGTGATTAACCCTCACTTTGATATGTGTTCCAAAGAAATAACAATTGTTGGATCATGGGTATATACCTTAAGAGATTATGCAACAACTTTTGATTTCTTAAAAAGTGCAAAAAGAATTGGTCTGCCGATCGATCAATTGATTACCCATACATATTCACTGGATGAAATTAATGAGGCTCATCAAACAAATCTGGCCATGTCAGGATTAAAAATAGCAATCATTAACTAGGTTTTAAAGGAGCCGGAATATGGGAGAAGCAGTAGGGATTTTAGAAGTCTATGGCCTTGTCTGTGCATTGATGGCAGCAGACGCCGGCTGTAAAGCGGCCAATGTCAGACTGGAAAATATGGATAAAAACAAACCCGGCAATGCGGATGCGTTAGAAGTACCTCTCTTAGTAACCATCAAGTTTAGAGGAAGTGTTGCCGATGTAGAAGCCGCCATGGAGGCCGGAGCCGATATGGCAGAGCAAATATCCGGCATTGTCCAAAAATATATAATACCAAGGCCAACAATAGATACAGAAAAGATGTTAAAGTTAAATGCATTTGATAAAAACTAGTAAATCATTAATTGAATGAATCAGGAGGAAAAAGAAATGGCACAAGAAGCATTAGGAATGGTAGAAACAAGAGGACTTACAGCAGCAATCGAGGCAGCAGATGCAATGACCAAGGCGGCAGAAGTTAAGTTGGTAGGAACCGAAAAAATTGGTTCCGGTTTAGTAACAGTGATGGTAAGAGGCGACGTTGGCGCTGTAAAGGCAGCAGTAGAAAGTGGTTCGGCAGCAGCAGGAAGGCTTGGCGAATTAGTAGCAACTCATGTCATTCCAAGACCTCATACAGATGTAGAAAAAATTCTGCCAACGGTCTAAAGAGGGAATAACTCATGGGGAAATCATATGGACTTATTGAGGTTTCCGGTGTAGTAGCAGCGATGGCTGCCCTTGATATCATGTGTAAAACGGCAAATGTGGAATTTGTCACATGGGAACGCAAGCTAGGCGGCCGACTGGTCACGATTATTGTTCAGGGAGATGTTTCGGCGGTTAAAGAAGCTGTTGAAGCAGCCATATCACAAGGAATAGCCAAGCCGGCAGCATCGGGTGTTATTTCAAATCCCCACACAGAAGTCATAAGACTGGTAAAAAAGAGTGCCAGCCGGCTGGCACCAACAAGCTAATGATATTACTTATATCAGGAGGTCCGGAAATATGGAAGAATTAGATGCAAAAAACATGAAACCCGTTATCAAAAAGGAGGAAAAACAAATGGCACAGGAAGCATTAGGAATGGTGGAAACAAGAGGATTAACAGCAGCAATCGAAGCAGCAGACACAATGTGTAAAGCAGCAAATGTCGTTTTAGTAGGAACCGAAAAAATTGGTTCAGGGCTTGTAACAGTTATGGTCAGAGGAGATGTAGGGGCAGTAAAATCGGCAGTTGAATCTGGAGCAAACAGCGCCGGAAGACTCGGAGAATTGGTAGCTACTCATGTCATTCCAAGACCGCATACAGATGTTGAAAGAATCTTACCGAAAATCAAATAGGTGTAAAACATGGGAATCAATCATTTAAGTCATGGTTTTGCGGTGCCTGTCGGGGTATCCGCAAGACATATCCATTTGACACAGGAGCATGTGGAAATATTATTTGGCAAAGGTTATCAGCTGACAAAGAAAAAGGAGCTGATGGGCGGACAATACGCAGCTAATGAAATGGTGACAATTGTAGGCATCAAATTAAGGGCGATAGAAAATGTCAGAATCTTAGGCCCGGTAAGAATTACTTCTCAGGTAGAGATTTCTGCCACAGATGCCATCAAGCTGGGAATCAAAGCGCCGGTGAGAGAATCCGGAGATATAGCCGGTTCTTCGCCAATTGCGGTGATTGGTCCTAAAGGCGCAGTGTATTTGTCTGAAGGCTGTATCATTGCCATGCGCCATATCCATATGTCTCCTAGAGATGCCGAAAAAGCAGGACTAAAAGAAGGCGATATGGTATCTGTCAAAGAAGAGAATGAAAGAGAAACGATATTTAATCATGTAAAGATTCGTGTCGATGAAAGCTTTACATTGGAAATGCATATTGATACAGATGAAGCTAATGCAGGTAAGATTGCAACCGGCGATTTTGTGACAATCCTGTAACCGCAGGACAACCGGCAAAAGGAGGCGGCAGATGATTGTAGGAAAAGTTGTAGGAAGTATTGTATCCACAAGGAAAAATGAAAAATTAGTCGGACAGAAATTAATGATTGTGGAACCGATTAAAATGATGGATGCCAATGTGAGCCGGCTTGTAGCTATTGATAATATCGGAGCCGGTGTTGGCGAATATGTTTTGGTTGCCTTTGGCAGCAGCGCAAGAGTTGGCTGTGGGCTTGAAATGGCACCGGTAGATGCAGCCATTATTGGAATTGTAGATGAAGGAGCCGGATTGGAGTAATCTATGGAAGTCAAAACATTAAGTAAACTAATCCAGAAATATGGCATAGTGGGAGCCGGCGGAGCCGGCTTCCCCACTTATATTAAAATTGATGAACGTGCCGATATCATCCTAATGAACTGTGCAGAATGTGAACCATTATTAAAATTACACCGGCAGTTACTTAAGAAGTATGCCTATGAAATTATAAAAACTTTTCAATTCATTGCCGATACAGTACATGCCAGGCAAGCAATTATCGGCATTAAGAAAGAATATAAAGAAACAGTCCGGGCTTTAAATCAATATATAGGTGAGTTCCCTAAGGTCAGTCTTAAGCTCTTAGATAGTGTTTATCCTATGGGTGATGAGATTGTCTTGATTTATGAGACCGTTGGAAAAGTTGTCAGACCGGGAGGACTTCCTATTGAAGAAGGCATTGCGGTATTCAATGTAGAGACTGTTTATAACATATATCAGGCGATAGAAAAAACGAATCCGGTCGTTAAAAAGTACGTCTCTGTGGTTGGTGAAGTAAGCTATCCGATAACTGCCAGGGTGCCCATTGGTGCCACCATCACCGAAACTGTTGCCCTGGCCGGTGCTTTAACAATCAAAGAGGCAGTTTATTTGACAGGCGGACCGATGATGGGCATCATCAAGGATGGGAAAGAACCAATTACCAAGACAACCAATGCCATTTTGGTCTTACCAAAAGATCATATACTCATACGAATGAAAAATAGAAATCCTTCTCTGGATTTAAAACGTGCGGCTTCCATATGTTGTCAATGTGAGATGTGTTCTGATTTATGTCCCAGAAATGCACTGGGGCACCCCATTGAACCTCATAAGTTCATGCGTGCGGCATCGAATAAAGACTTTAGAGATACCCATGCCTTTGTCAATACACTGTTTTGCAGCTCCTGCGGGATATGTGAATTGTATGCGTGCCCTCAGAGCCTTTCACCACGAACGCTGATGGCGGATTATAAGAATGGATTACGAAAGGCAGGTTTGCAAGTGCCAAAAGACAGACAGGCAGCTCCGGTAAAAGTCTCAAGAGAGTACAGAAAAGTGCCGGAAGAACGATTGAAAGCCCGTCTGGGTCTTACAGCTTATGATCAAGAGGCACCTCTTGATGAACAAGAAACTTCAGTTAATCAAGTGAAAATTTTGTTAAGCCAACATATCGGGGCTCCGGCCGAGAGTACTGTAAAAACAGGAGATGTGGTAGAATCAGGGCAGATGATTGCAAAGCCGGCCGATGGCTTGAGTGTAGCTATTCATGCTTCTATCAGCGGCAAAGTTATCGAAATGAACAAATCGTATATTGTGATTCAAAAGATGAGGTAGAAAGGACGGTGCTGTATGAATAAAGCAATTGGAATGGTTGAGTTCAAAACGGTTTCTACCGGTATTACGGCAGCAGATGCTATGGTTAAAACGGCAAATGTAGAAATCATCGAAGCGCAGACAGTATGTCCGGGGAAATATATTGCCTTAATATCAGGAGATTTAAGTGCTGTGATCATGGCAGTAGAAACGGCAAAAAAAGCATTCGCCGAGCAATTAATTGACAGTTTTGTGTTAGGGAATCCCCACGAAAGTATTTTTCCGGCAATTTATGGAGCAACACATATTGAAAAAATCTGTGCACTTGGTATACTAGAAACATATGATGCGGCGACTATCATTGTGGCAGCCGATATGGCAGCTAAGACGGCTGTTGTAGAATTAATCGAATTGCGCATTGCCAAAGGTATGTGTGGAAAGTCCTATATGCTGCTGACCGGAGAGGTCTCTGCGGTAGAAGCAGCGATAGAAAAGGCTAAATCATTTGTTGCCGAACAAGGAATGTACTTAGACTCCTCCGTAATCGCTCATCCCGATGAACAAATGTGCCGGACGATATTATAGTGCCTGAATTAACATCATATGGAAAGAGGTACAGAATGCTAGCTGTAGAGAGACGTAATATTATATTGGAAAAACTTCAGGAAGATAAGCGGGTGGTTGTCAGTGAATTAAGCCGCTATTTTTCTGTATCGGAGGAAACCATACGAAGAGACTTGGAAAAACTTCACAAAGATGGTTTGGCAATAAAAAGCTATGGCGGCGCCATCCTTAATGAGGATACTAATATTGACATGCCTTTTAATGTTAGAAAGAAGCATAATATTACCGGCAAGCAGAAGATTGCAGAGATGATAAGCGGCTTAATCAATGATGGTGATCACATTGCCTTAGACGGCAGTACAACGGCTGTTTTCATAGCGAAAGCAATCAAAGAAAAAGAGAACTTAACAGTTGTCACAAATTCGGTGGAAATATTAGTTGAATTATCGGATGTTGCCGGTTGGAATGTTATTTCCACAGGCGGAACAATTAAAGAAGGCTATCTGGCGCTGGTTGGTCCCAGAGTACTTGAGGTTTTAGCTTCATACAATGTAGATAAAGCTGTTCTTTCTTGTAAAGGCCTGGATATGGAAAAGGGTATTACTGATGCAAATGAATTGTTTTCACAAGTGAAACAAGGAATGATCAGGTCAGCCGGACAGCTTATTTTGGCAGTTGATCACTCCAAGTTTAATAAAACGGCATTTTCCAAAATAAGTGATATGAAATCTGCAGATATAGTCGTCACGGATGAAAAACCAGATGAAGGCTGGTTGGATTTTTTCGCAGCTCATGGGATACAATGTATATACTAGGCGGATCAACCGGTGGTCGGAAGCTTTAAAGGTGCAGTAGGCATTGACTCGGGATGCAGTTGAATAATCTGACATTTCTTAAGTTTTGCATATTCAATGATATGCAGCATAGTGCTTTGCCCTCCGCGGTAAGAGTCATAAATGATAAGTAAAACATCGGAGTGGTTGACAAGATATTTATTTGCATGCTCCTTATATTGTTCACTATCGGGAGCTTCAATTGTGGTAGAGTCGGTACATTGTTGGAGTATTATGTTATATTTATCGGTCAATTGTTTGGAGAAAAAAAGTTTTTGATTATCATTAGATTTGACACAATGTAATTTGATTGTACTATCGTGGCGCATCATTCGGATGATTTCTTCTGCTGCCCATATCTCAACAGCTGTCGAGCAGCCAATGATAAAGTCAGTAACACCGCCGTCATACAATAGTCTTATCTGCTGTGATAAAAGTGATTTGATTTTAAGACATCTTGGTTCGTGACCATCATAGCCATAGGGATATAAATTGAAATTCTGTCCTATTAAACCGCAATAACTCATCATCAATCCTCCTCTCAAAATGTATTTTCAATGAGATACATATACATATTACCAGGGTCGAGATACTACATTGCCAATGGAGAGTACTTTCGGTCAAGAATATTTACTTAAATTATATAGTATTTATAATCATCTGTCAATTTGATTGCCTATGTTGTCTATAGCATTTTGGCGTCATGCGGTAATGATTTTTAAATATCCGGTGAAAGTAGCTAGTGTTATCATAACCGACAATTGAAATAATATCTTCAACGGCCAAGTTCGTTGTAGAGAGCAGAAAGGCTGACTGGTTCAGTCTTTTTGTCTGTAGTAAATTTTTAAAGGTTTGGCCGGAATGTTTTTTAATAAGCTTTGAAATAGCATAGGGCGGCTGATTCAGCATATCTGAAATTTCTCCTAAAGTGGCAGTTTTGTAATTTTCCTCAATGTATTTTAAGACGGTAAAAACAATCGTTTGTGCCTGCATAGAAGGATCAGAGCGATTAATCCTGTCCGTATAGTTTAGCAATTGCAAGAATAAGAGCCCCATTGTTGTCTGATTGATATTTCTGCTGTTAGGCTGTTTGTTGACGATGGACCAAATCATATTTTCAATGAGGTTTTGAATGGGAAGAATGTTATTGACTTGAAAATGGATATAATCTATCATGCTTTTTGAATGCTTTAATGTGCCAACCAGAAAATCCCACAAGACATTCTCATCTTTTATCATTGAGAACGTATGGTCAAAAAATTCTGGTAAGACAATAAAATTAACAGCAATATCATCTTCTGCGGCCGGCAATATTTCCTGGGAAGCATTCTGGTTTAAAAATAATAAATCACCTGCATTAAGGTTTACTGTGGTAGAGTCATTAATGATATGGGTGGTAGAGCCGCTGCACATATAGATGATTTCAATATAATTATGCTTATGTCTGGGGAAATGGATGAAACGGGTATGAGGTCGGATATCCATAAGCTTCCCCTTTTTAAGCATCTTTTTGCTGTCAATAATAAAATGTTTGTCTTTGGTGTAGAGCTCTTTTTGGACATCCTTTTGACCATTCAGGATTAACTGCTCTTCCTCGGTCACTATACGCAGTCAATCTAATAATTCTTTGTTCATACCGTTCGTCTCTTTCTAATTTGCTTTTGTAATCCCCATATCTTTGCATTGAAATATGTTATTCCTTTATTGTGCGATGACTGAGATGGTCAATCTGGTGGAGTTTAGCCCTAAATCGCTTCAACCGATATGGGTTATACAGTTACAAACTACCAAGTCAAAACTTATATGGTGAAGTCGAAACCAGAAGTATCTGTGCACCCTGATCACTTATATTGACCCATCTGTGACCGATGTGATTAGGATAGTACAATGTATCATATTCGTTTAGCATATAAGGCTCACGCTTTTCCAAATCATAAATAATGGAACCTTTTAAGACAAAAACAAACTCTTCACCACCGTGTCGGGCATAATTACCTGAATCGGTTTTTGCGGGAACATCTACGATAGCTGCCCACATTTCATTGTTTCCTTGCGTGATCAGAGATTCAACCAAGTTTTTTCCATTACTTATGTTCCGTACGAAAGTCTGTTGTTCATTCTTTTTAACTAATCGGATATTTTCATTCTCTTCTTCCAGAAATAGAGAAAAAACAGGGACGTTTAGGGCATCACATATTGCTTTTAAAGTTAATAAATTCGGAGATGTCTTTCCAGTTTCAATTTGACTGATTGTACTTGCTGCTATTTTTGATTTAGTTGACACATCCCTGATTGATAAATTTTGCTTAAGCCTATGATTCTTTAATGTATTTCCAATCTCTTCCAGATTAATATCAGACATTTTTATCACCTCAAATTTTATTTTTTATTATATCAAAAAAATTATGGTAAATCAAACAAAATTAATGAATCTACCTTAATTATCTAATTTCTAGGCAATAATAGTGATTGACAAAACGAACAAAATTCATTATAATAAACAATATAAGATATCCTTTGATGGTTCAATCATTATGATTTATGGCAACACCGGTGGGTAGCGAGTGTTAAACACCTGAAGTTTAAGGTAACCTGCGGAAATAGGGCCCGTTTCTGCTTAATGTATATAAACAAAAAAAGGAGAAGTTCTTATGAAAAGTTTAGGATTAAAAGTCTGCAAAGGGGACACAGATGGGTTCCTGGGTGTATTCGTTGATAATCTATCTGTCTTTCTTTTAATGATTTCATTGAACCTTTACGTCGTCGGTATGCCGGCTAACATCGTCTTCGGGCGCATACTGCCCGGTGCGGCAATTGGCCTATTAGCAGGAAATATCTATTATACTTTTATGGCTATTCGGCTTCAAAAAAAGGAAAAACGCAACGATGTCACAGCATTGCCAAGCGGAATCAGTATAGTTTTTGTAATTATATACACAATGGGCATCTTACTTCCAGTCACTAAGATAACGGGGGATCCCGAAATGGCTTGGCGAATCGGTCTGGCAGCAAATATTATTGGTGCCATAATTTGTTTAATCGGGGCTTTTATAGGTCCGTGGCTTAAAAAATTTCTGCCTCCTGTATCCATGCTTGGTGCACTGGCTGGTTTGGCTGTTATATTTATAGCAGGTTCGGGACTAAAAGACATTTTCTCTAATCCTATCATTGGCTTTAGTTCTTTAGCTATTATTATTTGGGGATACCTGGCAAATGGAAAATTACCATTTAAAATACCGGCTGGCATATTTACATTGATGATTGGTGCAGTATTGGCTGTTTGCATGGGGCAAACAGCAATTAGCATGAATAATGTGGGCATATACGCACCATTGCCCTGGATTTTTAAGGTCGGTATCCAGGCTTTTAAAGAATGCGCTCCTTATTTATCAATCATTATTCCGATAGCAGTCATTAATTTTATCAGCACACTGAATAATGTGGAATCTGCCAACAGTGCCGGAGATGAATATAACATCAAAGAAACGATGCTAGTTGATGCAGGCGCCAGTGCACTCGGAGCCGTATTTGGCTGCTGCTATCCAAACTGCGTATTTATTGGACATCCGGGATATAAGCGGATGGGGGCAAGAATTACTTACTCTTTAATCAGCGCCATTACTTTAAGCCTGCTTGCCGTATTTGGCTTATTCGGTCTTATTGATTCAGTGATTCCGTTGGCAGCGGTTACACCAATACTGATTTTTGTTGGTATTGTCAATATCGAAGTGGCTTTTACCGCGATTCCAAAGCATCATGTTCCCGCTGCGGCTGTTGCTCTTCTGCCATTTGTCTGCGAATTCGGGAAGGAACAGATTGATTATGCGTTAAGTGCTGCAGGAACATCGGTCTCGGAAAGTGGAATAATAGATGCACTTGTGGCACAAGGTGTTAACTATCAGGGATTTAATGTCCTGGCTTATGGAACAATCATTATTGCTATGCTTTTGGCTGCAATGGTTGTCTTCGCATTAGAACGGAAAATGATGAAATTATGTATATCCGCAGTGATTGGTGCTGCCTGCACTTTTGTTGGTTTGATTCATTCTAGTGAGCTTGCCTTCAATGCAAATTCTCAATTGACAATTTCATGGCTAATCATTGCTGTCGCCGCATTAGTTATGCATTTTTACGGTGTAAGGGAAAAGGAGGTTTTATCACATGATGAACAACAAAGTAATTGATGTGGCTCTTGGAAGGGCCCCCGCGGACATGGTTATTGAAAACGGAATGTTAGTAAACGTTATCACTGGTGAAATCTATGAAGCAGATATCGCAATCGCTGATAAAAAAATTGCTGCTACAGGAAAACTTGAATCAGGAATGATTGGGCCTAACACAGTAAGAATTGATGCCAAAGGCAAGTATCTGGCTCCGGGTTTTATCGATGCACATATTCATTTTGAAAGCAGTATGCTTACCTATACAGAATTCAACCGCATGGTATTGCCACACGGAACGACGGTGATTGCAAGTGATTTAATGGAAATAGCTATTGTATCGGGAATGGAAGGTATAAAAGAGACTATTAAAGAATCTAAGAATCTTCCAGTGAAGCTGCTTTATCCGGTTCCCTCTTTTATGGGAGAAGAAGGAGATCTACAGACTATAGGTGCTGCTCTATATCCGGAGATGATTGAGGAGTTACTCAAGCTTCCTCAGACCGTGGGGCTTGCCGAGGTATTATATCCGCCGATTCTTGCAAAAAATCCTCTGTCTGCACGAATATTAGAAATGGCTGCTAAAATGGGGAAAACTGCAGAAGGTCATGCCCCGGCACTATATGGTGCGCCACTAAATGCTTATGCATCCGCAGGTATCCGCTCCGACCACGAAAGCACCAACCCGGCTGAAGCCATAGAAAAATTACGTCGCGGTTTAAGAGTCTTGATTCGTGAAGGCAGTGCTGCTGCTGATTTGGAAGCATGCATCGAAATCATCACAAAGAACCACGTGGATCCACGCCACTGTTCATTAGTCAGCGATGATATCGATATGCTACATATTTATGAGAAGGGGCATTTAGATCATAAGGTGCGCATGGCCGTAAAAGCTGGATTAAGTCCTATAACGGCCCTCCAGATGGTCACAATTAATCCTGCCCAAAGCCTAAAAATCGATGATAAATATGGATGCATTGCCCCGGGAAGATGTGCAGATATTGTAGTTTTATCAGACCTTAATAATTGTATTGTGGATAAAGTCATTGCAAGTGGCCAATTGGTCGTAGATAACCATGAGCTTATCGGTTCTTTAAAGGCAACCAAATATTCGGCGGCTCTACTTAATACTGTAAAATTGGCTAAGCCAGTAATAGCTGAGGATTTAATAATTAAAGTCGATACCTGCGCTAAAGAGGCAGTTGTCAGAGTCATCGGAGCTAATCCAAAGAGCCTGCTTACCGATAATCAGGAGGCAAGGCTTCGAGTTGAAAATGGATATATCAAATCGAATATAGAAAATGACATCCTATCAATTGCATGTGTAGAGCGACATGGTAAGAATGGAAATATCGGAAAATCATTTATCCATGGTTTCGGTATAAAAAGTGGTGCAATTGCAACTTCTGTCGGCCACGACCACCATAATATAACAGTTATCGGCTCAAATTCAGAAGATATGGCTCTGGCCGTAAACCGGATAGGCGAATTAAATGGTGGCATTATCATTGTAGAAAATAAAAAAGTGGTTTGTGAACTAGCTCTGCCGATTTGTGGTCTGTTGAGTAATCAGTCTGGTATTAAAGGGGCAAAAATCCTTGACCAGATGCAAAAAGCCCTTAAGGCGAGGGGCTGTACAATGCAGTCACCTTTTATGACATTAGCATTTATTACCCTGATTTTCATACCTATGTATGGCATTACCGACAGAGGGTTGGTAGATGTCCTTAATTTCAAGGTCATTGACCCTGTTATATCTATTATATAAGGAGGCCTGCCTATATGAACAACTCACAAATATATATTAAAAATGCTTATATTGTATCTATGAATAAATTAAAACAGGTTTACAAAAGTGGTGATATTCTCATTGAAAATGATACATTTAAAGCAGTTGGATTTGTTAATCCAGCAGATATCCTTCCCTCGGCCCAAGTTATTGATGCAAAAGGAAAAATCATCTTGCCCGGACTCATCAACACCCATGTCCATACTTCCCAACAGCTGGGAAGGGGACTCGGCGACGATGTAGATTTGATGACATGGCTGACCGAGCGAACATTTCCATATGAATCAAGCCTGACCCCCGAAGACTCTTATATATCAACATTGCTTACGCTTATTGAACAAATTCGTTCAGGGGTGACAACCTTTGCTGAACCAGGAGGGCAATTCGTACCAAGCATGGCAAGAGGTGTCAATCAAGCTGGAATTCGCGGGATTTTGGCCAAATCCTCAATGGATTGCGGCGGTAATCTTCCTAAAATATGGCAGCGCACTACCCAGGAAGAATTGGACATACAGGAATCCTGGTTTAAGGCTCATCATAACACTGCAAAAGGACGTATCCGTGTTTGGTTTGGGTTGCGGACTCTATTCAATAATTCAGATGAACTAGTAGTGAAGACAAAAGAATTAGCAGACAAATATGGTGTAGGTGTCCACATGCACGTTGCAGAATGCAAGTCAGAGGTGGATTATATTCAATCTATTAAAGGTGTCGGGAGTGTGACCCACTTGAATAATCTGGGTGTATTAGATAAGAATTTTTTAGCTGTTCACACCGTCTGGCTGACAAATGAAGAGGTGGATATGTTTGCCGAACATCAAGTCAAGGTGTCTCATAACCCTGCGGCGGCAATGCGAGTACTTGGATTCGCTAAAATCCCCAGGATGCTTGAAAAGGGTATCTGCGTAACAATTGGAACAGATGGGGCACCATCAAATAATCGTATGACACTTATTGACGAAATGTGGCTAACTTCTCTGATACATAAGGGATGGCGTTTGGACCCTACAGTAGTTAAGGCAGAGGAAATTATTGAAATGGTAACAACGTCAGCTGCCAAGGCTTTAATGTGGGAAGACGAAATTGGCGCAATCGAACCAGGGATGAAGGCTGATTTAGCAATAATAAACCCGGACTCTGCATCAATGCTGCCTTTGCATGATCCCATCGCCAACCTTGTCACGTCAATGCATGCCTCAAATGTGGAATCTGTCATATGTAATGGACAGTGGATTATGAGAGATAAAGTGATCATCACTTTAGATGAAAAAGCAATTATTGAAGAGGCAAAATTACGGTCAGCGGATATCAGAAAACGAGCCGGAATTACCCTGCGGGACCGTTTCCCTATGATCTCATGACGTCAAATAATAATAGGTCAATAGAATAACCATATGTGGGCATTGGTAGAGAAGAGGAAATACTCTTCAATTAGATTTTACCGTACCGGTTAGTACGACTACAGATTCAGCCGCATCAAGTGAAGGCAGAGAACTTACTTGATGCGGCTGAATTTTAATGTAAAGTAATGCATTCTTCTTCAAAATATTTTATACTGTTAATCAATAGAGGACACCCTTCATTTGTGCGTATTTTGGTTGTAGTTAATACTTTATTACAAAGTGAGGTTCTCTTTTTATTTATTTTCTTTTAATCCGAATAAAATTTTATGTTAGCTGCAAATAAGGACGGTAAAATAGACAAATGAAGTCCTAAAAAAAGTGATGGAGATACGATATAATATTACAAAAGTGCTGTGTTCGAAAGGAGAGAGAAGTATGAGTATTTATTACCTTGCCATTGATATAGGTGCTTCTAGCGGACGCCATATTCTAGGGAGTGTTACCAATGGCAAAATAACTTTAGAAGAAATTCACCGCTTTGAAAACGGGATGGTAAACAAAGACGGTCATTTATGCTGGGATTTAGACTATTTGTTTGGGGAAATCAAAACAGGACTTAAGCGATGTAAGGAAATAGGCAAGATACCTGTTAGCATGGGAATTGACACTTGGGCAGTCGATTATGTTTTGCTGGACAAGGACAATCGGATACTGGGAAATACATATGCATATCGGGATGGACGGACAAAGGGGATGGATGAAGCGGTATATCAATTAATTCCTTTAAATGAGCTATATGCCCGAACCGGTATTCAAAAGCAGATTTTCAACACAATTTATCAATTAATGGCAGTTAAGGAACAGGAACTTAAGAACTTATCGGCGGCAGAAACTTTCTTAATGCTCCCGGATTACTTTCATTTCTTGCTGACAGGGAATCAAGTATCTGAATATACGAACGCAACATCAAGCCAGCTGGTGAATCCAAAGACTTACCAGTGGGATATGGAATTAATTGAATTGCTGGGTTATAAAAAGAGTATATTTAAACCCCTTAGTATGCCGGGAACAGTCGCGGGAAGCTTTTCAAAGGAGATTGAAGCAGAGGTTGGATTTTCCTGCAAGGTTGTATTACCGGCTACGCATGATACGGCATCGGCAGTGATGGCGGTGCCGGCAAAAACAGATGAATGTTTATACATAAGCTCCGGGACATGGTCTTTAATGGGTATTGAAAATAAAACAGCCATATCCACCATGGAAAGTATGGAGAAGAATTTCACCAATGAAGGCGGATATGATTATCGCTACAGATATTTGAAAAACATAATGGGTCTGTGGATGATACAATCAGTCCGTAGTGAGTTAAACCATCCCTATACATTTGCCCGGCTGTGTGAAATGGCTGAAGAAAATAAATCCTTTTCCTCCAGAGTGGATGTTAACGATGGTGCTTTTCTCGCTCCTAAAAATATGACATTGGCAATTCAAAGCTATTGTGAGAGGACAAATCAGCCGGTTCCCGAAACAGTAGGTGAGATTGCGTCGGTTATTTATCAAAGTCTGGCAGAAAGCTATAAGGATACGGTGGAAGAAATAGAAGGCTTATCGGGCAAAAGGTATGACAGTATCCACATCGTCGGCGGAGGAGCTAATGCCGAGTATTTAAATGAGTTAACGGCTATCAAGACAAGGAGAACGGTTTATGCAGGACCGTCAGAAGCAACGGCCATAGGTAATCTGGCGGCACAGATGATTAAGGCCAACGAGTTTGAAAACCTGAGAGAAGTAAGAGAATGTATTTATCATTCTTTTGCGATAAAAAAATATAATTGAGGAGAGATTATGATGACAATGAAGGAACGTTATGAATCAGCAAAAGAAACATATGGCACTTTAGGTGTCGATACAGATGAGGCAATGCGGATATTAAAAAGTATTCCAATATCCATGCATTGCTGGCAGGGAGATGATGTGACCGGTTTTGACCACGATGGTCCTCTAAGCGGCGGGATTCAGGCGACGGGGAACTATCCGGGAAAAGCAAGGAATCCAGAGGAGTTGATGGCAGATATTGATAAGGCATTAAGTTTAATCCCGGGCACTCATAAAATCAATCTCCATGCATGCTATGCAATCTTTGAAGAAGGGGAGCATGTTGACAGGAATAAGATTGAGCCGAAACACTTTGCGAAATGGGTAGAGTTTGCCAAGGAAAGAGGCTTAGGTATTGATTTTAATCCTACATTCTTCTCCCACGAAAAGGCCGAGAGTTTTACGCTTTCAAGTCCTGATGAAGAGGTACGCAGCTTTTGGGTAGAGCATGGCAAGGCGTGTATCCGGATTTCCCAGTATCTGGCAGAAGAAACAGGTCTACCCTGTGCCATGAATATATGGATACCTGACGGATTAAAGGATGTACCGGCAGACCGTCTTGGACCGAGAGCCAGATTTAAAAAGTCATTAGATGAAATATTAGCAGAAGATTATGACAAGGAAAAGGTGCTTGTATGCCTGGAGTCTAAAGTATTTGGCATCGGTATGGAATCTTATACGGTTGGTTCCGGTGAGTTTACCCTGAACTATGCAGCTAAAAATGGCGTAATTAGCTTAATGGATAACGGGCATTATCATCCAACGGAGCTTGTATCGGATAAGATTCCCTCGATGCTGCTGTTTAATGATAAAATTGCCCTGCATGTGACGAGACCTGTGCGTTGGGATAGCGACCACGTTGTTCTCTTTGATGATGAGACCAGAGAGATTGCGAAAGAAATTGTCCGCAATGATGCCATAGACCGGGTACTCCTGGCACTTGACTTCTTTGATGCCAGCATTAACCGAATCTGTGCATGGGTCATTGGAATGAGGAATATGCAAAAAGCTTTACTGTATGCCTTACTGACACCTAATAGACAATTAAAAGAGCTTCAGGATAAAGGAGACTATACAAAACTGCTGATGCTTCAGGAAGAATTAAAAACTTATCCCCTTGGAGATGTTTGGAACTATTTCTGCGAACAGAATGGTGTTCCGGTACAGGAGAAGTGGTATGATGTGGTTAAACAGTATGAGGAGCAGGTATTGGTAAAAAGATAAATTGAGTGATTAAAAGTAAAGTTTGTAAAATTCGTTTTATAAACTTTACTTTTAAAGCGCAATATGATAAAATGAATTTATAAAAACGGAGACACGAGGTACAGGCAATGATAGAACGCAATGAATATCTAGAGGACTTAATCAGTTTTAAAGATAAAAATTTGATAAAGGTTGTCACAGGGATCCGCCGATGTGGTAAATCTACTATGTTTGAGCTGTACCAAGACTATCTTATACAAGACGATGTTAGCAGTGAGCAGATTATCGCTGTCAATTTAGAAGATGGAGATTATCGCGATATACGTACATCTGAAAAACTGTATGAATATGTAAGTAAGAAGCTTATTAAGGATAAGATGAATTATGTATTTTTGGACGAGGTGCAGCAAGCGGAAAATTTTCAGGAGGCTGTAGATTGGCTTTATGTAAAGAAGAATGTAGATTTGTATATCACAGGATCTAATGCTTTTTTATTATCTGGGGAGCTTGCTACTTTATTATCGGGAAGATATGTGGTAATAAAGATGCTGCCGCTTTCGTTTAAGGAGTATGTTTCTGCCTTCCCTAATCAAACAAACACTGCTGAATTATACATGAATTATTTGTCAAACAGTTCCTTTCCCGGTACCCTTGAACTTACAAGAAAACAGGATATACGAACTTATCTTGAAGGGATTTATAATACCATTTTACTGAAAGATATTGTCACAAGAAAGAAAATATCTGATCTGGCTATGCTTGAAAGCGTAGTGGAATTTATGTTCGATAACATTGGAAACATGTGTTCTTTCACGAAAATTGCGAACTCTATGACATCAGCCGGAAGAAAAATAAGCGTTCCAACGGTAGAAAGCTATTTGGCGGCACTGACTGATAGTTATATTCTGTACAAAGTAGGAAGATATGATATTAAGGGTAAACAATACCTGGCTACAGGCTCCAAGTATTATATTGCGGATATTGGTCTCAGATATTACCTGTTGGGTTCAAGACAGACAGATGGGGGGCATATCTTAGAAAATATAGTGTATCTTGAACTTATCAGACGGGGATATGAAGTTTATGTTGGAAAGGTTGGCGATGCAGAGGTCGATTTTATTGCAGTAAACAGTGAGGGTGAAGAATATTACCAAGTTTCGCAGACGGTTATGGATGAGCAGACCCTAAAAAGAGAACTCTCTTCTTTAGAAGCAATAAAAGATCACAATCCCAAATATCTCCTGACTATGGATTATACACCGTTCACTTCGCACAACGGAATTAAGCAAATTAACGTGTTGGAATGGCTATTGGTAATGAGGTCAGGCATATAAGAGATTATAGGAAGGTATAAAATTAAGAATCAAAGCAATCGAGCATTGCGCTTATAGTTCAGGATTTCCTCCGGCATTTTGCCCAAGAGCTTGATACGCTGCTTGAAATTGCGGGAGGTATGGTCAAACGGATTGCGTTGGCGGACTTTACATCCAAACTGAAAAAAATATAAAAATAAAAATCATATGTTTATTAAACCGAAAAGTGTTGATTGCTTTTGATATTCGTGTTAGTCTGTAAATAGAGGTGATGAAATGAAGCAAAGACCAATATATATGAAAAAACTAATACAGTCAAAAGATAATGAGTTTGTAAAAGTAATCACAGGGGTAAGGCGAAGCGGAAAATCTTCATTATTGCAATTATTTGCAGAACATTTGAGGGATTCAGGCGTAAAGGAAGATCACATTCTGGAAATAAATTATGAAAAATATGAGTATAAGAACTTAACACAGGGGGATGAATTACACAAATATTTGATTAAAAAAATATCAGATAAGGAAACATATTATTTACTTATGGATGAGGTGCAGGAAGTTGAAGAGTGGGCAAAGGTAATAAACAGTATACGGGTAAGTTTTCCGGTTGATTTGTATGTGACGGGCTCAAATTCACGTATCTTTTCAGGGGAGTATCTGACTTATCTTTCAGGAAGATATATTGAAATTCCGGTATATCCACTATCATTATGTGAGTTTGTTGAATTTCGGGGATATGATAAAGAGAAGCCTTCGGAAATGTATTTTAATGAATATTTGAGAAAAGGCTCTTTTCCGGCAGTCAGCCTTACAGACAATGAAGATTTGATTGATACAATCACATCAGGGCTGTTTGATTCCATTTTTAGTAGAGATATTTTGTTGCGCGGAAAAATCAGGGATGAAGGAAATTTTTATAAAGTTGCAAAATTTGTATTTGATAATATTGGGAATAATTTATCTGCAAACTCTGTTGCTAATACGCTAAAGAGCGAAGGTCATAAAATATCGGTGGATGCAGTAGATAATTATCTAAAACAGATGTGTAATGCTTATATTTTATATCAGTGTGAGAGATATGATATCCGAGGTAAGGAACGCCTGAGGACCAACGGGAAATATTATGTGGTTGATTTAGGATTGCGAAATAAGCTGATTGGATATCGTACTGGTAATCTGGGACATGTAATTGAAAATCTGGTGTATATAGAGCTACTTCGACGGGGGTATAGCCTCAATGTTGGAAAAAATGGAAATACAGAGGTGGATTTTATTGCATTGAAAGGTGACCAGAGGCTTTATATGCAGGTAAGTGCTTCCATTTTAGATGAAAATACGGCAAAACGTGAGTTTGAACCATTTTATTCTATTGCCGATAATTATCCTAAATATATTGTGACAATGGATCGGGTAAATATGTCAAAAGATGGAATTCTCCACCTTAATCTTTATGATTTCCTTATGGGGAAAGAGAAGTTTTGAATGATATAAATATGAAAAATAGAAACCGTCTTAAATCCAAAGAATAGCGGATTTAAGACGGTTTCTTTAGCGAAAGCACAACAGTCTCTGACTTATAATATCAGAATATAAAGTCAGGCCGGTCGTCTCTGTCAAAAAGATGACTTCTTCCCATTCTCTTTCCTCAGGAAGTAGTTCTCCCAGCAGGTTTTTCAGAACCAGAATCTTCTCGGGCTGAAATATAACATCCGACTCTCCCTCAAAAATCGCAGCATAAAATATATCCGATTCCACGATGTCCTGGAAAAAGTGACTGCCGAAAGAAAGCTCCGGCATGAGACCCGCCTGTTTATAAGATACCTCACAAATAGCAGCCATATTGCATAGCTCAGAGAAATGGACCGGAACGCCAAGAGAAGGTGTTGTTGTTCCCCATCTGCCAGGTCCCATAAGTAAAACGTTATAATTCTTCAGTTTTTGATTTAAGATACCTATGGTACGGGCAACCTGATATTTCCCTCGTTCTGAAAGCTTTAAATAGGTCTCTGCCTTGACAAAGATAACATATTCCAAAGGTAATCTAATGTTACCACCCATGAAATTTCCAGTGGTGGAAAAGAATATATCCTCGTGTTTGGGATGCGGGATCTCAATAGCCTTGCCAAGTCCTTTCGTCTGCAATGGGCGGCATTGCAGCAGATTAAATTTGAAATTGCCATCTTGACTTAGATTTGCAGTGAATTCAATATCAACCGGATAATCATAGGCGCTTTCTAAGGTGGCGAGTACTGTACGCATAAGCTTTGGAAAATCAGACTTGGTTAATAAGTTTTTGAAATCTAAAATCTTCGGAATGATGTTGCTTTGGCGCCCCATTTCCCTTAAACGGGACACTGTAGCCAAATCAATGCTAAAAAATGCTTTTTTATCAGTTCCTAAATCATAATCGGATAATGTATCAACTGAAACCTCACTCAGACGATTTTCACGCAGGTTTAAAACCTCAGCACTGTGTTGGGAAAACTTTTTTTCATCGCCATAATTAATGGGAGGTCTGCTTGCCGGCATGTCAAGGGGAACTATTCGAGCATAATCTCCTGAAATACGGTCTACAGCATGAGTACCCAATCCAAAAACCAATCTCAGCATACCGGCATTCGGATTCATTTCTTTATTCCAAACATAAAGATTTGAGGAGTTCGCTACCCCCGCGATGTGTGGGAAAAATAAGTCTTCATAGTGATCACCGGATACCCGTTGTATTAAAATGGCCATCTGCTCGTCTTTATTAGTCAATCCCCGGCTCTGCCGATAAGCGAGAGCATTCTCGCTCATGGTACTGGCATACACGATACGAAGAGCCTGTTCGAATGCGTCATAGCGCTCTTCCGGAGAACCCTGATTGGCACAAAATACACTTTCATATTTTCCGGCGAAAGCATTGCCAAAATTATCTTCCAAGAGTGAGCTTGAACGAACAATAATAGGTGACTGTCCATAACGCTCCAACATTTGCATTAATTGTTCTTTAATAGTGTCAGGAAATTTTCCACGTAGAAGCTTTTCCTGTAATTCCGGCGCCAGAGTAAAATAGCCTTCTGGTGTCTTTTGTTTTGTATGTAATTCCCACCAGCCGTTTTGGACGATATAGGTATAGAAAACATCTGAACCCAGATAATATGAGTCATGAGGTTCCCAGCGATTTTTCAATGTGTCCCAGGCATTTGTTTCCAGAATTGCCCTGGCTAATAGCATGCCGACACTTTTTCCACCGATAAAGCCGCTGCCAATTTCTCTGGAGGCGATATTTAAAAGGTCTTGCAAGGTAAAGTAGCGTTCACTTAATTCTACGATGCGGGAATCCTTCCCGATGATTAGGCTTATTAATAATTTTTTTACCTGATTCTGGGTTTTCTCATCCTTTTTAAGGGAAGCACAGGCTTTTTCCATGGTGATTTCCCAATAATCCCTTGAACGGTCTACTTGTCCAAGGCCGGAAAATAATTCGGCTGCTTCGGCACTGGCGGTGATGGAAATAGCCTCATCACCCGATATCAGATGCGGGAAAAACATGGTAGGCGAATAACGTTCCCATACCTTAAGGGGATGGATATAAGTTTTATCATTCAGCGTATATAAATCTAGCAGCAGCTGGGTGGTTTCCCGAATACGGGCGATTGTGCTATGCGTATGAACGCCCCGTAAGATGGCGAAATAAGCAATTGTATCCAGTTGATATAGAAATGGACAGGTGACTCGGAAAAAATTTCCAATCATTAAGTCTGAATACCAGAATTTCAGCAAGTCACTTAAACAGTCGAAGACATAGAATGCTTTGAAACCCTCCTGTTCAATGATATTGTGAATTTTAGTTGCAAAACTTTCAAATCCCTGGGAAGCGTCAATCTCATAAAATGCGGCAGCTTCATCCCTGGTCATCAGGGGTAGATGACTGCCGAATCGGAAATAAATCAGCTTGCGGTTATCCTTTTTGGCTTGCTTAATATATGGCTCTACAATTTTAAAATAATCCTGGATGGATTCCACCTGCCAGACAACATTGTCGCCTAGTCTTAGCATGTCTATAACCTGGTCAAAGCCAGAAATTCCAGTACTTACTTTGTTACTTACGGACATATAAATTACTCCTTCCTTCATAGGGTATATAATTTTTTTAATGCAGGAAATCGCTTGCTTAAAAATCCCGCACCTAATCCCGTAAAAAAGCCGGTTAAAATACCACTAACCAATAGAAAGGGCAAGTAGTATAATACATAGGCTGACTGAAGAATTGCCAGAGCCACGAGGATTTGACCGATATTGTGGCATATAGCGCCGATAATACTGGTAAACCAGATGGTTTTCTGTTTTAAAATTCTATTTGTCAAATACATGGCGATAAGGCAGAAAATCCCACCCACCAAACTATAAAAGAATGTCATCATTTGTCCGGCAAAGATACTTCCCAGGATAATACGCATGACTAATACAATCAGCGCCTCTTTAAAACCCCAATATAAAATTAAAATCAAAGTCACAATATTGGCCAGCCCTAATTTAATACCCGGGATAGGAATGGGAATAGGAATAGCTGATTCCAGGACAAATATTGTTAATGCAATTGTTGTAAACATGGATAGAAGAGTAAGTTGTCTGATTTTATTCATAAACGCTCCTTAGTATGCCAATCCATCAACCTCATCACCGGAGTCATTCACGTTAGTACTTTGTTCAATCTGTATGATTATATGATTAGGCAGACAGGTGATAGGCAGCAACTTATTGTGGATATAGCCGGCATTGACGCAAAGCTTATCAGGACAATTGGCATGGGTAATACCAATCTCCCCAGGTCTGAGGCTGATGGTATTGGATTCCCCCTGCTCACCGGTAATCACAATTTCGTAAGGCTCATCAATCTCATCTAAATTAATGGAATATAAAAGTTCGCCATTCTGATAAATCTTAGCAGTTAAGTCATCCGAAGCATTAAATAAAATCATAATGCATAAGGAAAGACTTATAAACAAAAGAGAAAACGTAATCAGGATACATATTTTTGTTATTTTATTCATCGTAATTCCTATCTTCGGTGTTTCTTGTGACGGGGCAAAAATGACCAACACACAATACGGACAACCATAATGCCCAAAAAGATGCCAATGCTATCAATCATTACGTCTCTTACCAAGGGTGAACGGCCGGCTACAAAAGACTGATGGTATTCGTCCAGAAAAGCAAAGCCTACACACAATGAGCCGGCTAAAAGTAACAGCGGAAATCCCCGCAGCCGATATACATATAAGGGAAAGGATACAGCCACTGCTAAAATAAAATATTCACTTATATGGGCCAATTTTCTGACAGGAGCGTGAATTTTTTCACTATAATAATCTATCTGCTCATCAGAGAGGTCTTTGTCAAGAATCTGATTGCCGATGGTCACTATTTGATGACTTACCCGATAGCTTAAATGAGAGGAGATATCTCCCTCTTGTCCTGAAAAAGTAAAGATTAAGTACATAATAGCAAGTGCCGGTAAAAAGGATAACGGTTTTAGTAAGAAGATAAAAAAGCGTTTCATAAGTATAGTATTACTCCTTTGGTTATTTACTTTGATTCAGTTACTTCGTCCGGAAGAATTGGTCACGGTAATTACGCGGAGTCAACCCAACGCCTTTTTGAAAAACCTGTGTAAAATAACTGGGGCTTTGAAAGCCGCAGGTCATTGATACCTCCAAGACAGACATATTGGTTTCCCTCAACATCTCACAGCTTTTATAAATACGATATTTTGTCAAATAGGTGTTTGGCGTTTGACCGACGTATTCATTAAAAAGTTGACAGCATTTGCTTCGGCATACTGAACCTGCCGCTGAAATATCGTCAAGCGTAGTCCTGTTTGCGTAGTTCTGATGAATAAATCCGGTCATTTCCCAGACGGTCATCCATAAATTTTCATCAGCCTGATGTGTGGAAAAAGGCTGTAAATGATCCGCTATACAGGCGCAAAGCGATGCGGCCATAGACAGCAGGCGAAGCGGATTGTTTTCAGTGCTGTGCATTTCGTCATATATCCGGCTTATAGATGCTAATAACTCTCTCTGCCAATAGGTTTTGGGGGTCAGCAAAATATAATCTTCGGTATTAGCGCCAAACTTCGATTCTAAAAACGTCTTGCTCACATGGGTTTCCCCACCCAGCAGCGCAGGGTGAACAACGACAACGAGAAAAGAGCAATCGCAGTTATCTTTGGAATAACCGTAATGCAACCGCTTGCTGTTGACGAAAATACCCTCGCCCACTTCCATACGCAGCGTTTGTCCATTAACAAAATATTCCATTCCGCCTTCCAAAATGAGGATAAATTCTAAACCGGGATGCCAATGGCAAGCGGCGGCATATCGTTCAAACTGACGCAATTCGCCCCTGCGTACATACAGGGGAAATCCCGGGAAATTATAATTCAGTCGTTCGGATAAATCCGAAAAAACTTCAAGTGCCATATTGGTTTTACCTCTTAACAAAAAATACGATTTTGATAGTATTATATCCGATAATTAAAGTATAATCAAGTAATACATGATACTATAGTGATAGCATATATTTAAAACGAAGGAGTAACTTATGATGAATCAAAAAGATAGAATGCTTGCGGGGCTGCCTTATAAGGCTTGGATGGACGGTTTGAGCGAAGAAAGAATGGCGAACAAAATAAAAATCTATGAGTACAATTCACTATGCCCGAGTGAAGAAGAAAGAATGGATCAACTGATTCGGCGTATCCTTGGAAAAGCGGGTGAAAATATTCACATCGAAGCCCCATTTCGCTGCGATTACGGCTGGAATATAGAGGTGGGTAATAATTTCTACGCCAATTACAACTGCATCATTCTTGATGTCGGCAAGGTAGTGATTGGAGATAATGTTATGTTTGCGCCTAATGTATCCATATTGACCGCAGGACATCCAATTCATCCCACGCCAAGAAATTCAGGCTATGAATATGGAATACCGATTACCATAGGGGATAACGTCTGGATCGGCGGCAATGTTGTCGTCAATCCCGGCGTTACGATAGGAAACAACACCGTTATCGGCTCGGGCAGTATTGTGACCAAAAATATCCCAGATAATGTAGTCGCCGTTGGGAATCCATGCCAGGTTGTTAGACAAATTGATGAGCAGGATAGTAAATACTATTATAAGGACAGAGAAATTACCAAAGAAGATTTGGCAGTCAAGGAGGAGAGGACACTATGAAAAAAGTAATCATAATGGATGTGGATGGAACTTTACTAAACAGCTATAAAAAGATTCCTGAAAAAACGAAAGCAGAATTATTGCGTGTACAGAAGGAAGGTGCGTTATTAGTTCTTGCCTCCGGCAGACCGGTTAGCGGATTAGCAGATTTTGCCAAAGAGTTGGAAATGGAGAAAAACCAAGGGCTTTTAGTTGCTTTTAATGGCTCAAAAGTGGTAAATTGCCAGACCGGAGAAACTATGTTTGACGAAACCATTCCAGTGGAAGAAGGGCAAGCCGTTTTGGAGCATATGAAAAAGTTCGACGTTCGGCCAATGATCAATAAGGGCGAATACATGTATGTGAATGATGTGTTTAACAATAAAGTTCATATATATGGTGACGAAGTAAATATTATTCAATATGAGTCAAGAGGCGGAAAATTCAAACTATGCGAAATAGATGATCTCGCGAAATTTGCTGATTTCCCCTTAAACAAGATACTGACAGCCGGCGAGCCGGAGTATCTTGGGGCCCATTACAAAGAAATGATGCAGCCATTTGTGAACAAATTAAGCGCGATGTTTACATCACCGGTTTATTTTGAGTTTACCGCAAAAGGCATTGATAAAGCCAAAGCATTAGACTGTGTGCTTAAAACGCTTGGTTACGAAAAAGATGACATGATTGCCTTTGGCGATGGCGAAAACGATTGTTCAATGGTTGCGTACGCCGGTCTGGGGGTGGCAATGGCGAATGCCGTAGATGTACTTAAAAATGTCGCCGATAAGACCACGTTGAGCAATGACGAAGACGGTATTGCCCAAATTTTGAAGAAACTTTAGGCATACCCTGTTAGTCAGAAAGGTGATACGCCGCCGTGAAAAAGAGAAATGAACCAATTGACAATTTTAGCAAAAGCTTTAATCGCGCCTTGATATCACTCGTGGCACCTATTGCTCTGCAAAACCTAATTTCAGCGACTGTAAGCTCGGCGGATATGGTGATGCTGGGTATGATAAACCAGTCCGCCATGTCCGCCGTATCCCTCGCCGGACAGATAACCTTTGTCCTGACGTTGTTTTATATGGGATTGTCCATGGGTGCGGGTATTCTTACCGCCCAATATTGGGGAAAAAAAGATAATGGTGCGATACAGCGGGTTTTGAGTATAGCCTGTATGTTTTCGGTTTGCATATCCATCATTTTTTTAATAGCCTCAATATGCATCCCGAATACTTTAATGCGTGTTTTTACCAATGACGCGGCGTTGATTGCATACGGTGCGAAATACCAGCGGGTGGTTTCGTTTTCATACCTTGCGATGAGCCTTTCCCAAATGTACCTTTGCGTAGCTAAAAGCATGGAAAAGGTACGTTTCAGCACAATCGTCAGTTCAGTGTGCTTGATTTTGAACATTGCATTGAATGCTTTAAGTATCTTTGTACTTTTCCCCGGTATGCCGGAAAAAGCCATTATCGGCGTTGCGATGGCAACTGTAAGCGCACGTTTGATCGAGATCACATGTTGCGTTATCCATTCATTGAAGCAAGGCAGTGTCCGATTTTGTCTGCCGCTGCGTGATAATGCGCAAAAGCTGCTTTTAAAGGATTATCTCCGTTACACAATGCCTGTCCAGGCAAATTATATCGTATGGGGATGCGCCATGGCAGCAATGGCTGCCATCATCGGTCATGTTAGCTCCGATATGGTAGCCGCAAACTCCATTGCCACGGTAGTCAAAAATCTGGCGGTTGTTTTATGCATCGGCATTGCTAGCGGTGGCAGCATCCTTGTTGGAAAATATCTGGGCAACGGCGATATGAAAACGGCGAAAAGAGCCGGTAACAGATTGTATTTGTACGCACTCCTTTTCGGAGTGTTGGCAAGCGCGACGATATTATTGATAAAACCATTGGTGTTTAATCTGGTTGAATTAAATGATAGCGCACGGGATTATCTAAACGGAATGCTTTACATATGTGCCTATTATTGTGTCGCAAAGTCGTTAAATACCATGTCTATCGGTGGTATATTCTGTGCGGGCGGCGATGCTAAATTTGGCTTTTGGTGCGATGCTATTATTATGTGGATTATTATTATGCCACTGGGATATTTGTCTGCGTTTATTTGGCAGATACAACCGGTCATGTTGTACATGGTGCTTAGCCTTGACGAGCTTATTAAGCTTCCTGTAGCCACGATTCGATTCCGTAAATACAGGTGGCTCAATAATATTACAAGAAATTTATCTTAAAAAGAAAGGATGACTAATATGACAATTAAAGAACGTATGGCGTGCTGTCAACTATTTACCGACGAGGACGCAAACTACCCTGAAGAAGCGGCGGAACTTGCGCGCGCACGTCAGCGCGGCAAAGTGCTCTGTTATGAAATCAACCGCCTGCACCCCGACGATATCGAAGGACGTATGGCACTGATGAAAAAGCTGTTTGGCAGTATGGGCGAAAACGTGTGGTTAGAACCTCCTATCCACATGGCCTATGGCTGCAATATAACACTGGGCAATAACATATACATCAATTTCAACCTGACCGTAGTGGATGATTACAAGGTGACGATTGGAAACAATGTCATGTTCGGCCCCAATGTGACCATTGCTGTCACAAACCATCCTGTGCATCCCGACTTGCGCGGAAGTATGTTTGCCTTGCCGGTAGTGATCAAAGACGATGTATGGGTTGGCAGCGGCGCGATTATCGCACCTGGCGTCACGATTGGTAAGGGCAGCGTTATCGGCGCGGGCAGCGTGGTTACGAAGGACATACCTGATAATGTGATTGCCATCGGGAATCCATGCAAGGTACTGCGTGAGATTACGGAGCATGACAGGGAGTATTATTATAAAGACATGCGTGTCGATCAGGTCGAATGGTGATATGTTTGCAAGAAGCCATTTTTCTATTGCAGTTAGCGGAAACTCAAGCCCTCAGTTGACAAAATTTCCCCTTCATCAGTAATAAAAATGGCTTCAACATTATCAAGGGCTTCAATCAGTTCCATAGAAGTGTCTAATCCCATGACAAACGTAGCCGTTGATAAAGCGTCGGCATCAATGGAGCTATCGGTGATAATTGTGCTGCTAATTAAGCCGTTATCAGCCGGGTAGCCTGTGGCAGCATCTAAAATATGATGATAGCGGATACCATCTTCTTCAAAATACCGTTCATAATTACCGCTGGTGACAACGGTTTGATTAGTTATAGAAATAGTGGTTATCGATGATGTTGGTTCATCAGGATTGGCAATCCCGATATTCCATGGTGAGCCATCAGTTTTGCTGCCGATGGTAATTACATTGCCGCCAAGATTAAGCAAAGCTGAGGTGACATCATAGTTTTCTTCCAAAATACGCTTCATTTCATCGGCCACATATCCTTTAGCAATAGCTCCTAGATCCAGAGAAAAATCATCAGAAGTAAAGAAAACCGTCTGCTCATTTTTGTCTAAAACGACATTTTCATAATTGCGCTGATTAATATAAGCCTCTAGGCTTTCTGAATCAGGGACAGCGGCATTCTCCGTACCAATCCCCCATAAGCTAATAAGATTACCCAGAGTAGGGTCAAAGGCACCGCCAGTCAACGTTGCATAATACAGACTGCTTTCTAATACGGTGTATAATTCTTTTGAAATCTTTACCGGAGCACTAAATGCAGATTCGTTGACGATAGTTAGTTCACTGTCAGGAAGTTTGGCAGAGAATATAGCTTCTAATTCCGTGGCTCTGTCAAAAGCAGCGTCTAAGGCAGTCATCAATTGATCTTCATTTTGGGTACCGTAGATGGTTCCGGTAATGATGGTACCCAGAACTTCTTCCGTGCGGTTGGCTGTATTGACTTTTTTCTGGCAACCAGAGAGCAGACATATAGTCATTATCATGATACACAAGAAAGCTGGTTTAATATACTTGAACATGAATTGTATATCCTTTCATCGGAGGATGCTAATCGTTATTTATTATAAAGGTTTATCTGTTGATTTGCAAATGTGCCATAATTCTTCCACTTTTTATTTTTTGGGGGAGGTAAGAGCTGTTATTTTCACGGTTTTGTGGTAAAATATCTATACACGTGCGAGAGACATTTAAAAAGGCTAAAAAATCGGGGTAGGTGATTGTATTGGAGTTGATCATTGAGAAGTTACGTCTATTGTGTGAAAAGAGGGCGATAAAATGGACCGCCCATGTATTAATGAGATTACAGGAAAGAAATATACAGCCCAGTGATATAAAGAGGTGGTTTATGATGATGAAACAGCCATGAAATTAGAGCGGATCATAAAAGCTATTCAACCGTTAACAGAGGTTGCAATTATAGACTATAGTAATAAAATTGCATAAATTTTATGGCGATATGCCGCTCTTGAATAAATTTTTCTGTCATGCTTTCTTTGTCCCATTTTGTCCCAATTTCCCATACTGTCATATTGAATCTCCTAAAGATGTTTTGTTGTATATTTTCATTGTGAAATATAACCTCTTGTCTAATTATACACTGATTTTAACAAACATTAGAGACCTTAATAGAGAGGCATCTTTAACTGTTTACTTGCAGCAAATAAAAAAATAAAAATTTACTAACTTTTTTAGATGCTGAATTGTTATATATATTAGATAGACGAAGAGCATTATGTGAAAAATCTGATATAAGGAGGTTGAAACAAGTGAAGAGATATAAACGAAAATTCCTAAAAAATCCCGTAAAACGAGTTTCCATTATTCTCTTACTGCTTATTTTAGGAATCATGGTTTTCCGAACCAGTATGAGTTCCATTAAACAAGATGAATTCCCATTACTGAATAAATTAATCAATGGAACAAATAAGGCAGATACTTCTTTGGGATGGAATTTGATTCTGATTAATAAAGAGAATTATGTTCCTGATAATTATGAAGTGGCGCTTACAGAATTATCAAATGGAGAAAAAGTGGATTCCAGAATTTATCCAGAATTACAGGAGATGTTTGATGATGCAAGAACTGATGGTCTGCACTTATTTGTAAGAGAGGGATATCGAACGCCGGAGGAACAGCAGCAAATAATGGATGATAAAATCAAAGAATATCAAGAAAGTGGTCATTCAAAAAGCGAAGCAAAAGTACTTGCAGAAGAATGTGTTGCAATTCCCGGCACGAGTGAACACCAATTGGGAATTAGCGTTGATATCAATGCCGATACTTCCCAATGCTCTTCGGATGCGGTTTATGCATGGCTTGATGAAAATGCACATAAATATGGGTTTATCAAACGTTATGCGGCGGATAAAACGGATATTACAGGAATCAGTAATGAACCTTGGCATTATCGCTATGTTGGGAAAACGGCTGCAAAAGAAATGAAAGAAAAGGGAGTTTGCCTGGAAGAATATATAAAACAGCTAGAATCATAAGCTTATTTTTTATTGATATTTAGAAAAAATATAAAAAATTGGTTTTAGACTAACTTTTTATGATGGTCAGTTGTTATTATATACATAGGTATACTGAGAAAGACGAAGGAGAATCGAGATGTATCCTGATTCCTTGTTAATACAGAAAGTAAAAAGTGGAAAAAGTGAAGCTAGTGAACAATTAGTCATAAAATATGGTGGTAGTCAATTAAATCGTTGATATTATTTAATTCAGTATTACAAATCGAGCAAATTACTCATCTTTAGCGATTGGTTAGAAAAATAGCAGTTTTGTATATTGTCGACAAACAGGGCT
>Ga0153983_1000012_pt1 | contig 35843 bp, 37 predicted proteins | sample TSGA067MetaG_FD_104693 | JGI IMG/M metagenome (GOLD analysis project Ga0153983, IMG submission 104693) | Attine ant fungus gardens microbial communities from Georgia, USA - TSGA067 MetaG | ecosystem: Host-associated > Fungi > Mycelium > Unclassified | place: USA: Georgia, Alexander Wildlife... | reverse complement strand
ATCGGATTTGAGAATATCAAGTACCGGTTCTTCCTCCTCATAGTCCACCACAATACTTTTTCGGATGCGTTCCGTTTCTTTTTCATCCGGTCCAACCACCATCAGAATTGCTTCTCCGATATACTCCACCTTACCGTCTGCGTATACCGGTGTGTCCGCATCCACAATAGCCACTTTATTCTCTCCGGGAACATCGTCTTTATCTACGATTGCATATCCTTGGGGAAGTTTGGGAATATGTATGTTTTTAATCTTCGCTTTAGCAAACGCCGACCTCAGAATCTTTCCATAAAGCATACCATCCATTTTCCGGTCATCTACATACAATGCCTGTCCCGCAATCTTGGAATCATGATCCTTTTTCTTAACCGATTTGCTGATATTCTCCATAGCATTTGCCTCCTTCTATTCGTATCCATGATATAGCTATATAATATATTATAAAATAAGATACACTTTATAGCAAATATAATTGGCAAAAATATGTGTTAAGCCTTTATTGGCAGATAGCCAACATGTATTCACCCGCACTTTTAAAACATACCCCTCATGAAAATTTAACATTTGACATAATGAACTGCCAATGCTATGATAAAAATCAGAAATCGAAAATTACATATGGATTATCAGCGGGGGGACTGTTCGCAGTTGAGAAGGTAAAACCTGACCCTTTGAACCTGAATCGGCTAATACCGGCGGAGGGAAGCATATTATTATTTTTCTGCAGAACAGAAGCGCTTTCCATAATTGGCAAGCGCTTTTTATGTATACGAAAGTAAAAACAATGATTGTGTTTAATGCTTGCCTGATTTGGGTAAGCTTTTTTAGTCTTCCTCGCTGATTGCCCACAACAGGAGGAAAAATAATGGATGCAAAAAACAAACATGTAAAGAAACTGGCAATCGCCGGGATATTCGTTGCTCTTGGAGTCGTCTGCTCTCCTTTTCACATTCCCATCGGAGCTTCAAAATGTTTCCCCATACAGCATATGGTGAATGTATTGGCAGCCGTGCTTTTAGGTCCTTTTTACGGTGTCGGTATGGCCTTTGTTACAAGCTTTCTGCGTATCCTGATGGGAACCGGAACTCTGCTGGCCTTCCCGGGAAGTATGTGCGGTGCTTTTTTATGCGGCATTGCATATAAATATTCTAAAAATCTATATCTTGCCTATGCCGGGGAAATTATCGGTACTGCTGTAATAGGAGGACTTATCGCTTATCCTGTCGCAGCCATCCTTATGGGCAAGGAAGTCGCATTGTTTTTCTATGTCCTTCCTTTTGCGGTCAGTACGATTGGAGGAACTGCTATTGCGGCTTTACTCATTGCCGTTTTCCGGAAACTGAAGGTGCTGGACAGCCTTCGCACATAATCAACGAAAGGAGCTATTATCATGAAAACTGCATTAACGATTGCCGGTTCCGACTGCATCGGCGGAGCCGGAATCCAGGCTGATTTAAAAACTTTTTCTGCACACGGCATTTTTGGAATGAGCGTTATTGTATCTGTGGTTGCCGAAAATACCACCCGGGTCATCGATATCCAGGATCTATCACCAGCTATGATTGAGAAGCAAATAGATGCTGTTTTTGAAGATCTTCCTGTAGATACGGTGAAGATCGGCATGCTTTCACAGCCCTGCTGCATGGAAGCTGTTGCCGGAAAAATAAGGCAGTATGCACCTGAGAATGTTGTCATTGATCCGGTAATGTATGCCAAAAACAGCTCCCCCTTGATGCAGCCCGATGCCATCCATACCTTTATAAAATCAGTACTTCCGTTGGCAGACGTTCTGACCCCTAATATTCCTGAGGCAGAAAGAATTTCCGGAATCAAAATCAGTGATATGGATGGTATGAAGAAAGCAGCGGTTGTCATCCATAAAATGGGATGCCAAAACGTGATTGTAAAAGGCGGTCACTCCACCGGCGATGCATCGGATATCCTCTTTGACGGAAGCACATTCCACACATTTTATGCCAAACGCATTGATACGAAAAACACCCATGGAACCGGCTGCACCTTTTCATCCTCCATAGCAGCGAATCTTGCATTGGGGCTTGATTTACAGGAAGCGGTCCAAAAGGCAAAGGAATATATTACAACAGCGATCCGGCATGCTCTGCCTCTTGGCAGAGGTCATGGACCCACACACCATTTTTATCAACTATATAAAGACGGAGGACTTCTATAATGAATTACAAAACACAGATGGAAGCTGCTAAAAAGGGAATTATTACAAAAGAGATGGAGACAGTAGCAAAAAAAGAAAGCATGGATCTGTACAAGTTATGCGAACTTGTTTCCTGTGGGCAGGTATCTATCCCTGCAAATATCAATCATCTGTCACTGTCTGCCGAAGGAATCGGCAGCGGATTAAGGACAAAAATCAATGTAAATCTGGGAATTTCGGGTGACTGCAAAGATTATTCTGCGGAAATGGAAAAGGTGAAAATGGCCGTCGATTTTGGCTGTGAAGCGATTATGGATTTAAGCAATTACGGCAAAACCAATTCTTTCCGCAAAGAGCTCATTGCTATGTCTCCTGCCATGATCGGAACGGTTCCTATGTATGATGCCATTGGCTATCTGGAAAAGGATTTATCCGACATTACGGCACAGGATTTTTTAAAAGTCTTAGAAGCTCATGCCCGGGAAGGTGTTGATTTCATGACCGTGCACGCAGGACTGAACCGGCGGGCGGTCGAATGCTTCAAAAGAGAGAAACGGCTGACCAATATTGTCTCCCGGGGCGGTTCTCTCCTCTTCGCCTGGATGGAGATGACGGGAAATGAAAATCCATTTTTTGAATATTACGATGAAGTATTAGACATTTTGAGAGAATACGATGTAACCATTAGCTTGGGCGATGCCCTTCGTCCCGGTTCTATTGCCGACAGTACGGATGCCGCACAGATTGGTGAACTGATTGAACTGGGGAATCTGACAATGCGTGCCTGGGATAAAAATGTACAAGTGCTTGTAGAGGGACCCGGGCATATGGCCATAAATGAAATTGCTGCCAATATCACACTGCAAAAGCGTCTGTGCCATAATGCACCTTTTTATGTATTAGGACCGTTGGTAACGGATATTGCACCGGGCTATGACCATATCACTTCCGCTATCGGCGGAGCGATTGCCGCAGCAAGCGGAGCAGATTTTTTATGTTATGTAACTCCGGCTGAGCATCTGCGCCTCCCTGACGTTAACGATGTAAAAGAAGGCATTGTGGCAAGCCGGATCGCCGCTCATGCAGCCGATATCGCAAAGGGAATTCCTCATGCCGGAGAAATCGATAATAAGATGAGCGATGCAAGGCGTCGGATAGACTGGGAAGAGATGTTTCAATATGCAATAGATTCTGAAAAAGCAAGGCAATATTATGAAAGTGCTCCTCCTGCTGAAAAACACACCTGCTCCATGTGCGGAAAAATGTGTGCAATGCGTACAACAAACCGTATTTTAGAAGGGAAAACAATAAACTTTCGTTAATGGTATGGGATAATGTATAAGCTCTGACCCATAAACTGATAGTAAGAACCTTTTTGGAGTAATTGAAATTGGGAAAAAAACGCTCCGTAAAAACTCATTCCTCTAAGAGAACTGCCGCAGTCCTGATGCTTTCTCTGATAGCGATTGTTCTCGCCGCAGGTGCCGCTGTATACATACCCCAAATTGCATCGGTAAGCACCAATTCAGACGGAAAAGAACTTGCCATTCACTGCATCGATACAAAGAAGCCCCAGGTAGCACTAAGCTTTGATGCTGCAAGTGAAAGCGAAGATTTACAAACCATACTGGATATATTAGCCAAACATGATGTAAAAGCCACTTTTTTCATGACCGGACAATGGGTAGAAAGCTATCCTGATGATGTGATGAGAATCTATGAAGCCGGTCACGACCTTGGTAATCACGGTGAGACACACAGCAGTATGTCAGAACTTTCTGTCGATCAGCGCACCGAGGAATTGATGAATGTCCATGAAAAAGTAACAGCTTTGACCGGTGTAGAGATGGAATTATTCCGTCCTCCCTACGATGAATATACAAATAAAGTCTTAAAAGAAATAGCTGCAAATAATTACTATACGATTGAGTGGTCGATTGACAGTGCGGACTGGAAAGATTATGGCGCCGATTCTATTGTTCAGACAGTGACACAGCATAAAAATCTGGAAAACGGTGCGATCATATTAATGCGCATCGGCACCAAATATACGAAGGATGCACTGGAAGGGATTATTACCACATTGCAGGATCAAGGATATGAACTGGTACCGGTTTCTTCGCTGATTTATAAAGATAATTATTATGTAGATCCTGCCGGCAAACAGATACGTGAGTAAAAGACCGTCAAACTATATAAGGCGAAACTTCGCAGTCGGAAAACTGGAAGACTGCGAAGTTTTGCTCATACCTATTAGAAGAAATATAATGTGTGTCTAGAAACAGTCCGGTCAATGATATCGTTGCTGCTAGTACTAAGCCAGTAAGCTTCCGGCCGGCAGCCATTTTTTATATAGCGCAGTACCGACCATGGATTGTAGATATCCAGGTTTCCAAAATAATATCCATCGTACCAGTCTTTGATTTCATCCATTTTGTCTGTACAGGCATAGTCCCAGGTCAACTTTTCAACCTCGTCCTGTGTAAAACCAAAGTATTGGCGGAATGGTTCTTCCAAAATCGTGAATACTTCCAGATTATTTAAACCGCTAAAAATACTCTCTTTAGCGACTCGTAAGATTCCGGTCAATGCTGCAAATTTTAAATCTGTATTCTCTTTTAATCCTCCGGAGAGCCAGTTCCTCATAAAAGATATTATTTCCTGATAAAAACCTGCCACATAGCCCTGCTGTATGGGAATGTCATACTCATCAAGCAATAGGATTGGTTTTTCTCCATAAATTTTATAGAGGAACCCGGTCAACCGGCTTAAAGAGCGCTCAAAATCGACTATGCTTCCTGTTTCTTCACTGATTACACTTAACATCCTTTAACGTCAGAAAGATAACAGGGTATACGCCTTGGTCCGGAGAATAAAAAAGCTTTTGACTTCGTGTCCAATATATCTTTAATTAACAGAGTCTTATCAATATAATAATACTCTGATACAATTTCTTTAAAGTCACTTGTCCCAATCGGAACTTGCTTTCTTTCACTAATTCCCATAATCACAAACCTCTTGTTCTTAGTATACTTTGTTCTTTTGCTCCCCGCAATACTATTGGCTGAAATTTCTTCTAAATATTTAAGCCAAGATTACTATTCAGACGGCAGAGACCGGGGTGTAGTGTGGCTGCCGTCTGAATAATATAGTTAGTACAATGAAGCCTCATTCGCCCCTTCTGTCACCGGATCTTTCATCTCATAAATCCGGTAATATTCTTTCGTTTCCTCATTTTTCTCTGTTACACTGCGATTCTGATACAAAAATCTGGTCAGTTCATAGCAGTTTACCCAGATTTCATTTACCCCTTCTTTTTGCGATTCATCAAAAATAAGCTGCAGTCCCCAATGTAAATGCGGCGTTTCAATGTTATTTACATTTTCATTGGCACTATACCCGGTTCTGCCCATATAGCCGATGACATCTCCGGCAGTAACGATGCTTCCCTCTTCTAAAGACTTGTTATAGGGAAAGTCTTTGCGCAGATGAGCATAATAATAATAGCGCTTTCCGTCAAAGCTTCGTATTCCCAGCCGCCAGCCACCGTACTGATTCCAGCCAATGGCTTCTACATACCCGGATTCAATGGCAATCACAGGAGTACCCACCTGCCCCATCATGTCATGCCCCAAATGCCGCCTTTTGTAGCCGTAAGATCTGGATACGCCAAAATCATCGGAATCAAAATACTCATACCCTTTGGCAATCGGCGAAAATGCCTTCAGCCCGTATCTCTCTTCCCATACTGTTTCCTCGGAACCTTCTTCCTTTTGCACCTCTATTTCATACTCTCCTACCAAACCTCCCAGCACAGCCGTATACGCTTCTTCATAATAGGAATACTGTTTCATATCTTCGGTCAGCGTCTCCATTGTCTCAATCTGGGCGGTCAGATCTTCTGCAATTTCCTGCAGATCCCCGGAAGAAAAACGGGAGAAATCGCCCCCATATTTTGTTCCGAGATAAGCCAGCAGCGGGATCCATTCCAAATGCACTGCCTGATCATATGTACTGACATCTAATTCGTAGGCCTGCTGCATAGCTTCAGAGGTAACACCAAAGTCAACCCATTTGATATAATCTTCGGTGGTGCTATTCGCAGAGGCAATCCCCTGGTATACAAACGGAATGCATAGAAGCAGCAGCAGGATGCATTCAATCCTTATAATCAGTTTATGTGAAATCCTTTTCATACGAAACCTCAAATCAGGAGTCGTATTTATTATATGTTTACCAAGCTTTAATCATTCATTGACTAATACACGAATCGGGTCAATTTCCCAGGATCATGCCCAGTGCTCCATAAGATACAAAGGACATAATAACGGCGGCAATAAAAATTCCTAATAAAATAGCCGGTATCGATTTTTTTAATTCTACCTCCAGTAAAGATGCGATCAATGCTCCGGTCCAGCCTCCTGTACCCGGAAGCGGGATTCCCACAAAAACTACCAGACCCCAAAATTCCGCTCTTTTAATCTTATCGCTTCTTCCCATTGCACTTTTTTCCAATTTTTCAATCAACGGCCGGAATATCTTAATTTTTTTCATCCATTTAAAAATCTGCTTAATAAATAACAAGATAAACGGAATCGGAATAATATTTCCGATGACACATATCGGCACCGCCCGCAATAATGATATCTCCAGGAGGCGGGCTGCCAAAAGCCCTCCCCGCAGCTCCAGGATCGGTATCATGGAAATAATAAATACCGCTGCTTCCGGTGATAAATATGCTGATAAATTTTCAGTAAACCACTGCACTATTGCGTCCATATATCCTCCATATACTGTCCTAAGAACCGGACAAGTGTCTCCATCTCTTTTTTTGTTCCTATCGTAATACGCAGATAATCAGAAATTCTCTTCTTTTTAAAATAGCGTACATAGATATGCTCTTTGCGAAGAGCTTCGTACAGTTCTTTTGCCGGGCAGCTTTGATGCGCAGCAAAGATAAAGTTTGCCTTTGAATCTTCAAACGAAAAGCCGAGCTTCTTCAACTCTTTTTTCGTCCATTCTCTGGTTTTTGTTATTTTTTTTAGTGTTTCCTGAAAATAGATATCATCCGCTGCTGCCGCTGCTCCCGCAGCTAAAGCGGTTTGATTCATTGTATAAGAATTAAAAGAAAACTTCACATCATTTAAGTATTGAATCAATGCCGGACTTCCCATCGCATAGCCAATACGCATGCCTGCCATAGACCGGGATTTTGAAAAGGTCTGGACGATGAGCAAATTGTCATATGTCCGGATGAGCGGTAATGCGGATGTGCCGCCAAAATCAATATATGCTTCATCTACAATTACAATCACATCCCGGTTATGCTTTACTATCTCTTCAATAAACGAAAGAGATACCTCTACTCCCGTTGGGGCATTGGGATTTGGAAAAATGATGCCGCCATTATCTGTGTAATAATCTTCCCCCACGATCCTAAACTGCTCATCAAGCTCAGGCTGCCTGTAGGGAATACGAAACAAATCTGCCCACACATCATAAAAGCTGTATGTAATATCAGGAAATACTATCGGTTTTCCGGAATTGAAAAATGTCAGAAAGCACAGCGCCAATACATCATCTGACCCCACCCCGGCAAATACCTGATTATCGTCTAACCCATAATACTCTGCCAATGCATGAACCAGTACGTGAGCCCCTGGATCGGGATAAAGGCGGAGTTTCTCCTCATCCATCGCCTGGATTGCTTTTTTTACTGCGGGAGAAGGAGGATACGGATTCTCATTTGTATTTAATTTGATCATATCCGGATGATCCGGCTGTTCTCCCGGTACATAGGGAGTTACTTTTCGGATATTCTTTTCCCAGGTTTTCATCAGCCTTACCGACCTTTACCGTATTCTTTTGCCAATGCTTCAAAACCGGGCATTGCATTGACAATCGTCTCATATGCCACACAGTAGGCAATTCGGACAAAGCCCGGACAGCCAAAGGAAGAGCCCGGTACAATTAAGATATTGTGTCTTTTCGCGGCTGCGCAAAATTCCTTTTCATCGGCCACAGGAGATTTTACAAACAGGTAAAATGCGCCTTCCGGTTTAATGCATTCAAATCCCAGTTTTAGCAGCCCTTCATACAGTGTGGTTCTGTTTCTGTCGTAATAGGGAACATCCACTTTCGCATCCAGACACCGGGCTACTGTTCTTTGCATCATAGAAGGTGCATTGACATACCCCAGAATACGGTTTGCAATCCCGGCTGCAGCAATCACATTTTCACTGTCTGCTGCTTCATCGGGAATCACCAGATAACCGATACGTTCTCCGGGCAGAGATAAAGATTTGCTGTAAGAATAACCCACAATTGTATTTTCATAGTAGTTTGTCAGCCAGGGGACGTTAACTCCGTCATAAGCCAGCTCACGATAAGGTTCATCAGAAATCAGATAAATATCAATGCCCAGCTCCTGCTGCTTCTTTCTTAAAATATCGGCCATCTTTTGGATGGTCTCCTCAGAATATACAACTCCCGTTGGATTATTCGGCGTATTAATGATGACTGCCTTCGTCTTTGCGGTAATTTTCTCTTCAAATTCTGTCAGGTTCGGCTGGAACGTTTCCGTATTGGGCGAAACGGCGATTAACACACCGCCGTAATTATCCACATAGCTCCGGTATTCTACAAAATAAGGAGCAAACGTCAATACTTCTTCCCCCGGATTTAGCAGTGCTTTCAAAATTACATTCAGTCCCCCTGCCGCTCCTACCGTCATCAGGATATTATTCACTCCAAAAGCAGTCCCGAATTTCCGGTTAAGGGACCCGGCAATCGCTGCACGCACATCCTCAAACCCTGGATTGCTCATATAGCCGTGCACCATAAGCGAATCTTCTTTATCAAGAATCTCTAACATCGCTTCTTTGACTTCTTTTGGTGTTGGAACATTCGGATTCCCCAGGCTAAAATCATATACATTTTCAGCTCCATATTCTTCTGCCAATTTTTTTCCATCTTCAAACATGGCCCGGATCACAGAATTGTTCTTTACATACTCTTTCATTTTATTTGCTATCATAAATTCCGCTCCCTTTCTATTTCATCTATTCATTACCAACAGATTTATTATACTAATTATTGTTTTGCATTACAAGCCTTAGGAAAAAGACATCTCATAAAGGTGAGCGTACAGCCCCTGCTGATCCAGCAGCTCCTGATGGCTTCCCTCTTCGGCGATCCCGTCATCTGTCAGGACCAGAATTCTCTGTGCTTTTCGAATCGTAGACAGCCGATGGGCAATGACAAATGTTGTCCGGTTTTTTGCCAGTTTTTCTAAAGATTCCTGTACAATCTTTTCACTTTCATTGTCCAGAGCGGAGGTCGCTTCATCGAAAATGAGGATCGGCGGATTTTTCAAAAACACTCTGGCGATAGACAGCCTCTGCTTTTGTCCTCCCGATAATTTTACGCCCCGCTGTCCGATATCCGTATAGTAAGTATCTTCCATACTCATAATAAATTCGTGGGCATTGGCTGCTCTGGCTGCCTGAACAACTTCCTCATCCGTTGCATCCGGCTTTCCGTACCTGATATTTTCCATGATGGTTCCGGCAAACAGGTATACATCCTGCTGTACAATCCCGATATGACTGCGCAGGCTTTTTAGCTGTATGCTGCGGATATCCACACCATCTAATGTAATGACACCGTCACTGACATCGTAAAATCTGGGGATCAGACTGCACAGAGTTGTTTTTCCGGCACCGGAGCTTCCTACTAAAGCCACATATTCCCCGGCATTTACATTCAGATCCACATGATTTAAGACCTCTTCCTGATTTTCCTCATAGTGGAAAGAAACATCGTTAAATACAACTGTTCCCTTTACATCCTCTAATGCCACCGCACCTTCCTCATCCTTAATATCCGGTGCAATCGCCATAATCTCCAGAAATCGTTCATACCCGCTGTATCCGTTTTGAAACTGTTCGGTAAAATTAATCAGTTTATTGATCGGCTCCGTAAAATTGCTGATGTATAGTACAAACGTGATCAAATCGGAAATCGCCATCTGACCGTCAGTGATAAAGATCGCCCCGGCTATGACTACCCCACAGGTAATCAGTGTCGTAAACGCCCCCATTCCGGAATGATAGGTCCCCATATACCAGTAGCTTTTTTTCTTGGAAGCTACAAACCGTGCATTCCCCTTTTTGAATTTTTTCATTTCCACTGTTTCATTTCCAAAGGATTTAACCACCCGGATGCCTGAAAGGCTGTCCTCAATCTGCGTATTGATATCGGCAATCCTCGCCCTGTTATCTTTAAATGCGTGTTTCATTTTGCGGTTAAAATAAATCGCATAGATAATTAAAAAAGGAATAAAAAGAAATGCCACCAAAGCCAGTTTTGCATGGATAAAAAACAAGATGAGAAATGCACCGGCAAACTTAATGATGGAAATAATCAAATCCTCCGGTCCGTGATGGAGCAGTTCGCTGATATCAAACAAATCACTGGTAATGCGTGACAACAGCTGCCCTACCTTTTGATTATCAAAAAATGCAAAGGATAATTTCTGATAATGCTCAAATATTTCATTTCTCATATCATGTTCAATCCTTGCCCCCATGATATGTCCGTAATAGGCAATAAAAAAATTACAAAAAGCCTGTATCAGGATCAGAAAGAGCATAAACAGCCCTGTTTTCAAAATCATTTGAAGTGCGGCGCCGGCTTCCAGGTAAATCACATCATTGGTAATATAACGTACCAAAAGGGGAATTACCAACGTAATTCCCGCTCCGATAATTGCTATAAATAAGTCTGAGAAAAATAGTACTTTATATGGTTTGTAGTAGGCCGCCAGTTTTTCTAATTTTTGTCTCATAAAAAATCCTCTTACTATATCATCGGTAGTCGATTTATTGTAGCAGAAAAATTCCTAATATACAAGACATGTTCCTAATTTAGAGGGTGCATATTTTAGAATAAGCTTGCCAAATCAAACAGGAAAACTATTGCGCAAACACAGCGTTCCAAACCCCAGCCGATTATTCGGATAAGTCTCTCCTGCTGCTTTTCTGGCTCCTTTTCGAAAATAAGCTTTTACCTTCTCTCCGTACAAATAGGGATCATTTCCATTTATAATGCCCCATTCCATCATCAGAGCTGCGGAACCCGTTACAAAAGGCGTCGCATAAGATGTGCCTGTAAATACTCCATATCCGCCGCCAACTGCTGCCGTCTGTATATCTACTCCCGGAGCTACCAGATCAGGTTTTACCTGATTCAGCAGCCTGGTATAACCGCGTCCCGAAAACTCTGCAAATGATTGATATCTGGAATTATATGCCCCTACAGAAATCACACGTTCCGCAGTAGAGGGTATGGTCAATGTAGTTTCTGCCCTCGGCTGATAAAATCTGGTATCTTGATTTGTTATTCCCCCACCCGGAAGCCACATATCGAACTGACCATTGATAATATTTCTCGTAACCAACCGGATCATCCAAATACCGCTTTCAATATACGTATCATTCGGTATAAAATCCACAAAAATTTCCTGCGAAACACTGGAAGGACTGGGTTCCCCATAATAGATCAGTAATTTTGTAGTACCAACAGTAAAACGCTGAGATCCTAATATTTCCGAAATGGGACCAACTATCTGACCTGCCGGATTTACCAGCGCGATTTCTATTTCATCTTCGAACTGCTTATAAATCTGAATATTAATACCCGTTTCATACCCGCCGACCGCTAACTGCACATCCATACTGCTTCTGGATTCCAGCATCCCTGAAGTATGTATTCCCGTACTGCCTTCATTTCCCGTGCCCACACAGATGGTAGTTTTTCCAAGATTAGCAACTCCGTCAATATAACGCGCCAGCAGAGATCTGCCGTCATGGCTTCCATAATTATTTCCAAAACTCAGATTCAACGCTACCGGCTGTCTAAGCGATATCCCTTTGCGGATCACATAATCTATCCCCTGCATTAGTTCGGTCGTTCTTGGAAATCCCTCTTCCCGTGCAACTCCCAGCTTGACTACCAGAATATCACTCTGAGGTGCCACCCCTGTATTGGTGCCTCCGGAAGCCCTGCCGTTCCCTGCGGCTATACCAAGCACTCCCGTTCCATGCCCAGAAATATCTCTACTCGGTACAATTGCATATCGTTCTTCCGAAGTTGACTGACTCAATGCTTCGTTAATCTGTTCTCTCGTATATTCTGTTCCTATTAAGTAGCCTTCCGGCGGATTTCCCGGTATGGTTTGATCCCATATGCTTATGATACGCGTCGTTCCATCTTCATTTATAAAATCCGGGTGTGCATAATCCACACCCGAATCCACACATGCTACTAAAACTCCGCTGCCATATAGCGAAACTCCCAAAGGAGAATTGCGATCCTGCAGTATGTTAATACAAGACATTGCCTTCCCCTGATTTAAAGAAAAAAACAGCCTTTTCGGTTTTTCGATAAACTCCACTTCCGGTATATTTGACAGTTCCCCAATAAGCCTTTCCGGCAATGTCACTATGGCATATTCCGTTAATAAGGGCACTACCTGAACATTCTCGCCGGCTATGCGGGTAATGTCTCCGGTATACTGCACGATTAAGTCCCAGGTCTGTTCCTCAGGATTAAATCCGATTTCCAAAATAGATGATCTTTCTCTTTCCTCCGGAGTTGCTTCTAAAGATAAATTCAATAAATTTTCTAATTTTTGATCAGGCATTATAGTTCTCTTAATAGTTTTTATCATTGTATGACCAGAATAAACAAATTATTTATTCTATATTTTCAAATATTTTCCTGCTTATAAGGCGGATGGAACGAATTACAAAAATTGCTGAGATTGATACCTCCGATATAAAAACGATTGGAGCAATAGCATTATCAATGTTTGCAGAAGACATGTTTCCGTCTGTCTAATTATCCATACCGAAAGTTCGTTTTAATAAGTCTCCCGCAGGATCTATAAGGTCTTCAAGCGAGTCAAGAGTATACTTAATATTTCTAAATTCCTCCCCTGCAATTCTTCCGGCAAAATAGTCCGCTTTCACCTGATCCTCCAGTAAATCAATCCTGGCTTCCATTTGGTTCATTTCCCGGTGAAGTGCCAAAAATTGGCTGTGCTGTGCTCCCCTTGTTCCGGTAGGTGCGACAGATTCAATGCGGTTTACCAATTCATCAGCTATCTGGATTAACTCGTCTAAGTTATATCTTGCATTTTCTGCATTTGCCATTGCCGACACCCCCTCAGGCAATTGTGATTTTGCATTATAACACCAAAACCAATCCTTACAATCAAGACCCAAATCCTCAGGATTTTGTTTTCGGTCAATAAGTTGGCTATGGGTTTGCGGAGGCGAAACCATCGTTGGCTGACCCTGCTGCCAGTTGGCAGGGGTAACTGCCTTATATTTATCCGAGGTTTGAAGAGCGGTCAGCAGCCGAAGTATTTCCTGTACATTACGCCCATTTGTCATTGGATAAATAAGGATTGCTCTTATAATTTGTTCCGGATCAATAAAAAATACGCTGCGAACCGTTTCCTGATTGCTGACATCAGGTGCGATCATTCCGTACAGTTTGGCAACATCTCCCATTCTATCCGCAATAACGGGGAATGGAATTGTAATCCCGGTTATCCTGTCTATAGCATCGACCCATGCAAGATGTGAAGGATTGCTGTCGATGCTCAAACCGATAAGTTGTGCATTCTTTTGATTGAATTCCTCATTTGCCTTGGCAAAAGCAACAAATTCTGTTGTACAGACCGGAGTGAAATCGCCCGGATGCGAAAACAGAATAACCCATTCCCCTTTATAATCCGACATTTTAAGGGGACCTGTTGTTGAAGCAGCAAGGAAGTCCGGTGCTTTCGAACCAATATGCAGTTTATTATTTTCCATAAATGAAAATCCTTCAATCTATAACTATTTATTTTATAGTATATGGTACTAAAGAAAATTATGTTCTTACGGTTGCTTCTTTAAAACTTTAGTAGATTTATATACAATTATTGTGTATAATAAACATGGATATTACTGTAAATGCATTAAATTAAGACGGATTATTAAACCTGATGGTTTTTTAATAAAGTACATAAAGACGAGGGAGGAACTCACAATGACATTAATGAATTGTCCCAGCTGCGGAAAGGAGATATCCGATCGGGCAGTGCAGTGTCCCAATTGCGGACAGCTAATATCTCATGAAACTCATGAAGTTGTAAATGAGCAAAAAGCAGACGATACTCAGGCAGAGCCTAAAACAGAAATACCAACGCATATGCAGGACGCATATACACAAAATACGTATACACACGATATGTATACGCAGAACACACAAACAGAGTCTTACAATGAACCGCCGCAAAAACAATCTGCCGGATTGTCGATTGCCTCTATGGTTATTGGCATTATAGCTCTGATTTGTATATGTTTTCCATATGTAGGGATTGTATTTGCAATTATTGGACTGGTACTTGGAATTATTGTATTAGTAAAGCATAAACCAGGAAAGGGGTTCGCAATTGCAGGGGTGGTTATGTCCGCACTTTCGTTAATTGTATGTATACTGGCATTAATTGGTGTTGCCAGTTTAAACTCTTCCATAAATGGCAATCCTTTATATTCAAACCTGCAAGAAGACACCCCTGTAGAAGAGATCACTGAAGAGCCTACCGAAGAAGTCACTGAAGAAGCTACCAAAGAGGACAATAAGGAATCTTCCGAAGAGACTACCAAAGAAACAGGCGCAGAAGAAACTACTGAATTAGGAAAAAGAAGTAATCCCGTCCCATTGGGAGAGACAATTACATTTTCTACTAATTATTATACCGATGCGGAAGATAAAATCCCAGCATCAGTATCTATGGTTTTATCAAACGTTATCAGAGGAGATGATGCATATAATTTCCTAATGGAAGCGAACCAATTTAATGAAGCTGCACCGGAAGGATATGAATGGATAATTTTTGACGTATCCTTAAAGCTGGATGAAGGAAGTGTTGATGATCCTTACCGTGTATCCAATACTTTCAATGTCATTGATTCCTCAGGTTCCGAAGTTACCCAAAGTGGATATGCCTCTTTTGCAAATGGGGAAGAATTTGGATGGGTGGATATTTATGAAGGTGGTAAAGCTACAGGCAAAACTGCTGTAATAGCTCCTGTTGGCGACACATCTTTAGTTGAATTTTCAGATTGGAATACAAATATATTTTTTGCATTGGAATAACTTAGGTGCTTACTCCTTAATTTATAAGTCATAAAATTCAAACTTCGCACATCAAAAACCCGGCACCAATAATCCGGAAACTAAAAGTCCGGCTTATTGGTGCCGGGTTTTCTGTGCTCAGGGCTGGTTAGATTGATTTATATATTCTTGGAATAATCATTCCATTTCTGCCATAGGTGTATAGAGTTTACGACAGCGTATGTTGCCAGGGAAATATCCTTGTTTTCTAATGCATTTAATAAAAGTGTATGATTTTCGATAGTTGTTTCCGGTGAGCTTTGCACTTGTCCCTTACCGTAATTGCTTAACATATAAGGCGAAAATAAACTCAAAGAAACAGCATAGACATCAGCCAACAGTCGATTCTTGGAGGCTTTTCCCAAAAGATTGTGGAACTGAATATCTAAATCATGTAAAACCAAGGGTGATTTCTGATTGTCATCCTTAATGTATTGGGAAAAATTAGAAAGATTATTCTTTAATTCGTTTAAAATGTCTTCGGTTACATTTCTTATCGCAAGACGCATGATGCCCATTTCCAGTTGGATTCTATAGTCTACTATTTCCTTGAAATCAATATCCTCTAAAACGATTTTATATAACAAAGCATCAAAAGCCTTATTCTGACGGACATCGGAGACGTAAGTACCGTCACCCCGGCGAACGTCCAAAAGACTGATGGCTTCAAGACGTTTTACAGCTTCTCTGACCGAACCGCGGCCGACGCCTAATTGCTCACAAAGCTCAGTTTCTGTTGGAAGTTTGTCGCCAATACTTAATTCTCGATTGAGGATAAGGTTGCGAATATAACTAATGACTAATTCGGTCGGAGATTGGGGGTGAGCTGGATTTTCGGAAGTGTTTCGAAATGTGTCGGTAATATAATTTTGCATGTGTTTTCCTCCTATAGTATGAATGTACCTTAAAGTGCGGAAAAATTCAAGTGGAAAAATAAAAATAGTGCACAAAACAGCTATAGATATTATGTGACATATGATGTATTTTTGAAAATATCAGAATATAAATTGAAATATTAAGATAAATGTGATATTATTTCACTAAACATATGATGAATATATTTAAAACATCATATAAATATCCTAAATTTTAAAGGAGGAAAAAGGAATGAAAGCTATTTTAAAGGCTGGAGCTATGCCGGGAATCGAACTGAAAGATATTCCGGAGCCCAAGCCAGGCGCCGGAGAAGTTCTGATTAAAGTTGAGGCGGCAGCAATCTGCGGAACAGATATGCATTATTACCACTGGAATCAGGCAGGGCAGGGATTTGCTTCAAAATTTAATGTGAAATGGCCGCTGGTACTCGGGCATGAGTATGGAGGTATCATTGTAAAAGTCGGGAAAGGTGTTACAGATCGTAAGGTCGGAGACAGAGTTGCTGTTGAAACGCATATTCCCTGCGGGAAGTGCTTTAATTGCCAGAATAGTATGGCACACAATTGTTCTGATATGGCTATTTACGGAACCAGTACAAATGGCTGTTTTGCAGAATATGCATTGGCTCCCTCGAAAGTTACCTTTGTTATTCCCGAAGAAATGAGCTTTGAAGAAGCTGCCCTTTTGGAACCGGCCGGTGTTGCTATGCGCGCAATTGAAGAAGCCTGCGTACAACCAGGTGACACGGTAGTGGTAAATGGCTGCGGGCCAATTGGTCTGCTGGCAGTGTTGATTTTAAAAGCCGGAAATGCAGCCAGGGTGATTGCTGCTGATTTGGATGGTTATCGCTTGAATCTGGCGAAAAAATTGGGAGCAATTACGATTAATCCTATGAAAGAAAATACTGTCGATAAAATAAAAATGCTGACAAAGGATCGCGGCGGTGCGGATATTGTGATCGAAACCAGCGGTGCTGTTCCGGCTTACAAAACAATTTTTGATTTTATCCGCCTGGAGGGCCGACTGATTACCGTCGGACATCCCGGTGGTGAGATACCTGTTGACATTGCGGGAAATATTAATACAAAAGGTCTGTTTATAAAGGGGATTTTTGGACGTCGGATTTGGGAAACCTGGTGGAATCTTTCTTCGTTGATTTCTTCCAAAAAAATTAATGTGATGGATGTGGTGACACACAAATTCACCTTGGGCGAATATCAGCAGGCATTTGAACAATCTGAAAAAGGTTCCGGAAAGATTCTTTTTGTGAATAAATAATTTTAGGAGGCATTGGTTTTATGGCTAAAATAAAAGATATTACTGATTTGCGGGAGAAAGCGCGCCTTGTTCGTAAAGGAATTATAGAGATCTCGCACGCGTGCGGGCGTTCTGCTCATCCGGGTCCGGCATTGAGCTGTGCGGACATCGTTGCGGCATTGTATTACGGATTTATGAATGTGGATCCGAAAAATCCGGATAAAGAGGATCGAGATCGATTTATTCTGTCGAAAGGACATGCTTGCCCTGTTTTGTATTCAGTATTGGCTGAAAAGGGATATTTTCCAAAAGAGTATTTTCCGACCTTGCGTCATCTGGACAGTAAGCTTCAGGGGCATCCGGTGTACGGGAAAACCCCAGGTGTGGATATGACAAGCGGGTCGCTTGGAAATGGACTTGGCATCGGACTTGGTATGGCATACTATTTGAAAAACTCTGGGAAAAAGAGTAAAGTATTTGTAATGCTTGGCGATGGCGAGATGAACGAAGGAACTCTGTGGGAGGCTATCAATATCGCTCCCGCTTTAAAGATGGACAATTTAATTGCGATTGTGGATCAGAATTATTTCCAAAGCTGTGGTTCTACACAGGATATTTGCCCGATGAATAATATGGCAGAGCGTTGGCATGCATTTGGCTGGAATGTGCTTGAAATTAATGGTCATGATATGGAAGAGTGTGTGAGTAAACTGGAGATGGCGGTCAATCATCACGGTACACCAACCGTTATTATTGCTCAGACGATTAAAGGGAAAGGCGTTTCTTTTATGGAACACGACAATTCCTGGCACCAGAAAGTAATCAATGATGAGCAGTATGAAATTGCTATAAAAGAACTGGAGGAAGTCTAATATGAGTGTAGTATTTGATAAAGAGTCCACGCGGGTTGCTTTTGGTAATGCATTACTTCGAATGGCTGACGAAGATGATACAATCATGTATGTTGCTGCAGATACCCTGAAATCCGTTGGCGGAACGCAAATGAAACAAAAATATCCGGATCGGGCATTAAATATTGGTATTGCAGAGCAGAATATGGCTTTGATGGGAGCCGGTATGGCTGCCAGCGGAGCAAAAGTCTTTGTGGCTACTTATGCTGCTTTTGCATCGATGAGAATTTGTGAGCAGATTAGAACATTTATTTGTTATCCAAATCTTGATGTGAAAATTGTTGGCGGGTTAAGCGGGCTGTCAGGCGGACAGGAAGGCACTACACATCAGGGAATTGAAGATGTGGGGGTGCTGCGCTCTATCCCTAATCTGGTAATCGCAGAACCGGCAGATGCGGCATCTACGGAAGTGATTACGGAGGCAATTACAAAATATAAAGGACCTGTATATATGCGTATAGGACGCAACGCATCTCCGACAGTGTTTGATGATACTTATAAGTTTGAAATAGGAAAAGCCAACTATCTTATTGATAAGGGCAAAGATGCGGCAATCTTTGCCACCGGAGCGGCCGTAAAACGTGCTCTGGATGCTGAGAAAATCCTTGCTGCTGAGGGATATAAGATAAAAGTGATTGAGATGCCATGTATTAAGCCGGTGGATGAAGAAGCTGTAATTGCAGCTGCAAAAGCAACCGGATTGGTATTTACTGCAGAAGACCATAATATTATTGGCGGACTTGGAAGCGTTGTTTCCGAAGTGCTGTCTGAAAAATATCCAACGAAAGTTGAAAGAATTGGAATTAGAGACCGGTTCACAGAATCTGCCGATCATGAAGAGCTGCTGGATAAATATTGTTTGCACCCGCGCGATATTGCAGATTGTGTAATTGCGGGAATCAAAAATAAATAAATCAAGGAGGCATTATGAAAACAGGAAAACGTTTGTTATCTATTATTCTCATTGTCACAATCCTCTGCATGACGCTGACCGGCTGCGCGGACGACTTAAAAAAGGACAGCGTGACACTGACCGTTGCACACGTTCTCAATGAAACCCATCCATATCATTTGGCCTGGACGAAGGTTGCGAAGCTGGTAGATGAACGTACTGATGGGGCAATGCAAATTGAGGTATTTGCCAATGGCGTTCTCGGCAATGAACGCGATATTATTGAGGGTATGCAGTTGGGCATCGTGGATATCAGCTGCATGTCTACCGGAGCACTTGCAAGCTTCTCTCCCTCCTTCATGGCACTGGATCTTCCATTTCTATTTGACAGCCGTGAAAATGCCTACAAGGTGGTCGATAGTAAAATTGGTAAGGAGATGTTGAATAGCTTAGGTGATAATATGATGGTTGGTATTGACTTCTGGGAAAATGGTTTCCGTAACATTAGCAACAGCAAGCGAGATGTGGTTGTCCCTGATGATTTGAAAGGGCTGAAGCTGCGGACTCTGGAAAATGAGCTTCAGATGAACACCTTTACCACTCTCGGTGCCAATGCCATTCCGATGGCCTGGGGAGAAGTTTATACTGCTTTACAGCAGGGAACTATCGATGGTCAGGAGAATCCCCTTGCGACAATTTACCTTAATAAAATCCATGAAGTTACGACTCATATCTCTTTGACCGAACATTTTTATGCTGCGGCTCCGGTTGTTATGAGTAAGAAGACCTACGATAAGCTTAGTCCCGAAAATAAAAAGATCCTGGTAGAGGTTATTCAGGAAGTAACTGATTACGAACGTGAGATTAGTGCCCAGAGCGATGTGGAATATTTGGAAGCACTGAAAGAGGATGGTGTAAAGATTATTGAAGATATTGACAAGGAGTTGTGGCGCGAAACCTGTCAGCCCGTTTACGATGAGTATCAGGAGCAAATCGGTGAGGAACTGCTTCGGCAGATCCAGGAGAAGCTTTCACAGAAAAAATAATGAAAGAAAAGGTGAGTCTCTCAGAGGCTTACGTAAAAAGAAAGGAGTTTGTATATGAAAAAACTGGATTCTTTGCTGGACAAGATCGAAGGAATGCTGTGCACGCTGTTTGCCTGCGTCATGGCGGTTGCGATTCTGCTTCAGGTCATTAACCGTAACACGCTTCAGTTGTCCTTTACCTGGGGAGAAGAGCTGGCTCGTTACTGCATGGTGTGGCTGATGTTTATCGGCATCAGTGTTGGTGTAAAAAAAGGGGCACATATTGGTGTGGATGCGTTGGTCAATATTCTGCCGGCGAAAATCAAAAGGGGTATTCAGATTATTTCCAATCTAATTGTGACGGTAATTTATATTTATTTAACGGTTCTGTCAGTTGAGATTACCTTTGGCATTTGGGAGACTCGTCAGGTATCCCCAGCTATGCAGATACCTATGTATGTTGTCTATGCAGGTATGATTGTGGGCATGCTTTTCAGCGCCCTGCGTTCGATCCAGGTAACAGTTAACTGTATCTCCAATAAGACTCTGATTTCAGAAGGAGGTGACGATACATGAGTATAGTTATGTTTGGCGTTCTGATTTTGTTGATTGCAATTGGTGCACCGATTGCCGTAGCTCTTACAGGAGCAGCGCTGGCAGCCTTGTTCACTACCGATGTTTCATTCCTTGTGGTCGTTCAGAGGTACTTCACCTCAATGGATTCATTCTCTCTTATGGCAATTCCCTTTTTCATGATGGCGGGTTTGCTGATGGAACGTGGTGGTATTTCTAAGCGTCTGATCAATCTGGCCAATCTGCTGCTGGGTAATATGTACGGCGGACTTGCAGTTGTTTTGATTATTGTTTCAGCCTTTTTCGGTGCCCTGACCGGATCTTCGGCGGCAACCGTTGCAGCCATCGGCGGTATTATGATTCCGTCTATGATTAAGCAGGGGTATGATGAACGTTTTACTCTTGCCACCAGTGCAACCAGCGGTTATCTTGGCTGCATCATTCCACCCAGTATTCCCATGATCACCTATGGAGTAGCAACAGGTGTATCCATCGGTGCAATGTTTATGGCTGGTATAATTCCGGGAATCCTTTTGGCACTGGGAATGTGCTGCTATGCACTTTATGAGGGAAAAAAACGCAACTATAAAGCACATAACGGGCGTGCTCCCTTAAAGGAAATCGGCATTGCTTTCCGCGAAGCTATCTGGGCGATCTTCATGCCGGTTATTATCCTTGGCGGTATTTATGGAGGGATTTTCACCCCAACCGAAGCTTCCTGTGTGGCTCTGTTCTATGGCTTGATCGTCGGCATTTTTGTCTATAAGGAGCTGAAGATCAGCGACCTGCCGGGTCTGATCAAACATGCAATGGTAAACGCTGCAATGGTTATGTTTATCATCGCTGGCGCAACAGCTTTCGGTTACCTGATGGCTCGTGGTGCAATTCCTACAAAGATTGCAACAGCAATCATCAACCTGACCGATAACCGCATGGTGTTCTTGCTCATCGTCAATGTTGTACTGCTGATTATGGGTACCTTTATGGAAACGAATGCAGCTATCATGATTACCGCACCCATCTTCCTGCCGATTGTTCAGGCATTAGGCATTGATCTGGTCCACTTTGGCATGGTTATGATTATCAATCTGGCAATCGGTCAGATTACACCACCTTTGGGTGTCAATCTATTTGTAGCAGCAGGTATTCATGGCGGTGCTATTGAAAAGGTTGTCAATAAGCATTTGCTTTGGTATCTGATTATTTCGATTCTGATTCTGCTGTTGATTACCTACATTCCAGGGATTTCACTGATGCTCCCTGGATTTCTAAAATAAAATATATATTGTAATCGGGTAGAAGGCTAACCATTAATTGATTAGCCGGCCTCCCACACCACATATCCCGACTTTTTAGATATCCCGAAAACTTTTGGCAAACCAATAGTTTCAGGAGTTACCGCACCAGAAAAGTCGGGATAACTTTTTATAATAAACCATACAGCTTCTTTATCATTTCATCGTCTTCCTCCCAATGGATATCCGGATTATCTTGAAACAAAGGATTCGATCCTATGGTTGCTTTGTCAATGGCGTCCCTTTTCATTTTTATATCCGCACGTGCAAGCGTATCTCATATTGATGGTATTTTAAAAGGCATTATCTGATTTTTTAATATCAAATAATTGATCCTCTGGTTTTAACTTAGTTCTATTTTCATCATAAACATAGTTAACTAATCCATCTCTCCCATCTGAAGCAAAAGCATCTATTTCATAGTAAATTTTTAGTCCCAATTCATTTGCAATTAAATCTGCTAATTTAACGAATCCTTTTATAACCTCTTCCATCTTTTCAAAAATAAAGAATCCACCTAAAGACTGTTTTCCTAAAACAATATTAGAAAGACTCCCTCGCATGCCTATATAATTTTTTTATAGTGAATCATTTCAATTTTTTCATCAATACTGCATTTTAGTAGTTTCTCACCATTGTACTCCATACAACTTGATAGAATAGTATTTAAAAAACTTTCAAAAAATACATTTAATTGAGTAATTATAACAAACCCATTTTTCATATTATTCTTTAGCTTTCATCATCTAAATAATGTTCATCCCAATTATTCTCTTTAGTCATTAATCTCAAATGTTCATTTGCGATATTTAACGAAAGTTTTTCCATAATCATATAGTACCCAAATGCCCTCTTTTTCCTCCCTTTATTATATTTCTGCATTGCTCTTAATTACAAATCCCCTGACCTATTGGTAAATTCAATGTTGATTAGATTTGCAATTTTCATCTAACTATGTTAAGATAAATATACAAAAAAAGTAACCGCCCACAAAGTGGTGCTCCCAAAATAGGTTTCTGCTCTTTAAATGAGCATGCCTATCCTGTTGGCCGACAGGGTAGGCATTTTTTTATTTTCGCTTGTCTATGTAGGCAAGCAGTACAATCAGAAAACTTCCGGCTACAAACAATAATGTAAGTATCTGGTATGTATCCATTTGCACCACCTCCCCTCTTTTAGTATTAAAATCCGGGAGGCTACCATCCTGCACACGGTTACCCTCCTATTATATCTTTAAAAAATCTACTCGCCACGTATTTCGCTCCCAAACCACCAAAAAATCGCATAAAATAAAACACCATCCCCGATGCTCTTTCGTCATCGAAAACAGTGCTTCAAAGTACGCGATCAGGGGTTCGAACCCTGGACACCCTGATTAAGAGTCAGGTGCTCTGCCAGCTGAGCTAATCGCGCCTACTTATTGATTGATTTACTTTTATAGCGCAAAATTTATTATAATAGAAGAAACTAGAAATTGCAAGCATATTTTTAATGAAATATCCATATAATTTGGGATGGCAGATCGCCATCCCAAATTATATGGATTGTATATCATTGAAAATTCACATATTTTTATCAATCGCTTCAACTAATTGTTCTTTTGGCAGTCCACCCACTAATTTTTCTACCACTTCTCCATCTTTTATCACAAGGAAGGTGGGAATCGACATCACACCATATTTTTGTGCCAAAGACTGATTCTCATCTACGTTTATTTTTCCGAAAAGTACTTTTCCGCTGTAGGCTTCTGATAATTCTTCAACTACCGGTGCCATCATCTTGCAGGGACCACACCAATCCGCATAAAAATCTATGAATGCCAATTGTGATGCCTTTAATACTTCATTGTCAAAGTTTGCTTCCTCATATACATGTACCATAACCAATTCCTCCTTTATTTTCCTGCAAAAGCAGGATGTCTACTTTGTTTTCCTTTTCTCGTTTAGCTGCTTACTCAATTCATTCACAGATTTCATCACTTCGGAAATCTTACTACCTGTTTTTTTATTCTGATAAGCCCAATGAGTCAGAGTCGTTTGCAAATTATTTTTTTTAGCCATACACGAATCTCCTCATATACACATTCTCTCACTTATATAATATGAAACATTTCCCAAAAATGCAAACTTTATTCTAATACCTTCTATATTTTATTGTATCATATTTTATTGATGAATTCTATTAATGGCATCCGTTCCAGTTTCTTTCGTGCGAATACGCATTACATTACGAAGGTCATAGCTAAGTATCTTGCCATCTCCATATCCCCCGTATAAGCTGCTTTTTGAATCGTATCAATTGTTTTTTTCTCCCATTCTTCATTTGAAACCAGGATTTCTAACTTGATTTTTGGAAGCATATTGAGATCAACCTCTGTGCCGCGGATAATTTCCGAATAGCCTTTCTGGGCACCGCAGCCCATGACCTGAGATATCGTAATACCATTTACTTCAATAGCATTCAATGCATCTTTTATATCTTCTAATTTTTCTTCCTGAACAATCGCTTCTACTTTAATCATACTCAATCCTCCACATTATTAATCCAGACCGGTCACTCCGGAACTGATATGTACAACGTTACCTCCGGCAAAATCCACGGCTTTCAGCCAACCCTCTCCAAGCAGCCCGCCTTCTCCCCATACCATATGTGCCAATGGATAGTAAACCACAATTGACCATAAAGCTATAAAAATAAAAAAGGCCTTAAATCTCATTCTGCCTGCAACAGAGCCGCTTATCAAAGCCGGAGTGATTAGTGCAAACATCATCTGAAAAGCAATAAATACATAAGTGGGAATTGCATTCAGTAGAGAACCCACATAACAGAACAAAGACCCATTATAAATACCAGACATGTGCATAGTATCATAAAGCTTGTGTCTCCTGAATTCATCATTCCATCTCCTTTTAAATAAGATTTTCACATAAACAAAGAGGTTCGAAAACCGTCATGGTCTTCGAACCTCTTTGTTCTGAAACACATATCATAACAAACGAAAGAAAAAGCAAGTTCAAATTTAAAAAGTTTTAATTCAGATTAAATATCCCCGATCGAACCCTTTTATTTCACCGCTGCATAATCAGCTTAAAAATTGGATTTCCCATCCTGGCAAATTTTTCTTCATATTCCGTCATTACATTTGTCTCCATGCTGTCTGCATCACTGTGGAGATCTGTCGTATAATTTACGATCTTCCACTGAGCCTGCTTTGCTTCTTCCAGCGAAAATTCAAATAGTTTCTGATTATCTGTTTTAAACTCTACGACACCTCCAGTGTCCAGCACCTGATCATAACGCTTTAGAAATTGTCTGGATGTCAAACGGCGTTTTGCATGTCTCTCTTTTGGCCACGGATCTGAGAAATTCAAATAAATCTTCGCTACTTCTCCGGGGGAAAATACAAGCGTCAGCTCTCGGGCATCCATCCTTAAAAACCGAAGATTGGGGATGTGCATCTCTTCCTCCTCCATACTTTGAAGTGCCCGTAAGAGCACACTGTCATACATCTCGATTCCGATATAATTTATGTTCGGAGACAGCTTTGCCATATCCATTACAAAACGGCCTTTTCCCATCCCCACTTCAATGTGAATGGGATTTTCATTTTGAAACAATCGTATCCAGCTCCCTCTTTGCTGCTGCATTTCGTACACCACATATGGACTATTTAAAATGGCTTCTCTTGCACCCGGAATATTACGTAACCGCATTTTTATTCATTCTCCCTTTGACATATTTCTTTTAAAGAATAGCATAAATTCTCCAAAAACGCCATGGTATTTATATCTTACGAAGAACCCCAATAAAATTAGGATTTGACATTTTATTTTAAATAGTATAATATGATTTTGACAAAGATGTCTGAAAATTCTCTTCAGGCATCTATTCCTTTTTTTTGAGTAGAAATGTTCAAAAATCAATATCCTCAACCGTCTATTTTTTGTCAGATTGACTATGGTATTTTTCGTTAAAAGGTGTATGATATAGAAAGATGAAACGGATTTACTGGGGAAAACAGGAGGCGCAATATGGAAAATGTGATTAAGAAATTATCTGAAATCGAATCTGTTACGGAAAAGATTATGGAGGATGTTTCCAATCAAAAAAAGCAGATGGCCGACGAGTATGAAGAAAGATGCAAGGCATTTGATGCAGAGGCAGATGCTCATACAGCAATGATATTAAAGAAAATCCGCCGGAAGCTGGAAACGCGAAAGGAAACTGATCTTTCTAACATGCAGCGCAGGGTCGATACTTTAATCGAACGGGCCGACTCGTATTACCAGGAAAATCATCAGGATCTATCGCTAAGAATTTATAATAAATTAATAAGGATGTGAACCTATGGGAACCTTATTATCATATAGTGGTTTATCCACAAAAATTCGTTCTATGCAAAGCCGTCTGATTCAATTGGATCAATTCGAAAAAATTTCCCAGATGGACAGCGTGCCGCAGGTTGTGGCTTATCTTAAGCAGCAGCCCGGATTTCAAAAACTATGGGCGAATTTGGACGAAACTTCTTTGCATCGCGGAGATATAGAACGATTGCTGCGGTATACGATTTACCAGAATTTCACAAAGATATACAAGTTTTCCAATGATGAACAGCGTAAATTTCTGGCCTTATATTTTAAGCGATATGAATTATTTGTGATGAAGGCATGTTTACGGAATATTTTTGATCACAGAGATGTCGAACTGGAGCTATCTTTATTTGAAGAATTTTTTGACCTTCATTCCAAGCTGAATCTTTCTAAGATAACCTCTTCTGCTACTATTGAAGAGTTTATTCACAATATAAAAGGCAGTGAATATTATATTCCGCTTAATCGATTACTAAACAGTGATGCAGAGCATCCTACCGTCTTTGATTACGGTATGGCACTGGATCAGTATTATTTTTCTCTGATATGGAAAATGAAAGGTAAGTTTTTTTCCGGTATTGACTTAAAAGAGATTACAATGGCCTATGGGCGAAAATTCGATATGTTGAATCTCGCTTGGATCTACCGCTCAAAAAGATATTATCATATGTCTGCTCCGGCAATCTATGCGCTTTTAATCCCCATGCAGTATAAACTGCATAAGGAAGAAATTACAGCATTAGTGGAATCAGATATAGATGAATTCAGCAAACTTTTGTCTCAAACGTATTATGGAAAAACCTTTCAGGAGCTGGCGCCTGAGACACTGGAGGAAACATACACACATGTACTGAGAAGTATTCTGAAAACAGAGGCCCGCAGAAATCCCCATTCAGTGGCCGTGATTTATTCCTATCTCTACCATAAGGAGCATGAAGTTGACCGCTTAATTACAGCCATTGAATGCGTCCGTTATCAGGTGTCTCCCGAAGAGGCAATGAAACATATATTAAAGAATTAATAATGCTTTAGTTAGTCACAGCTTAACGAAAACCGGAGGGTAATGCAAAGTGATTGAAAAAATGAAATTTTTAAGTATTACCGGTCCTAAAGAGGACATTGACCGCGTTGTCAATGGATATCTGGCAAAATACGAAATTCATCTGGAAAATGCTCTTACCCAGGTGGATCAGAAAGAACTTTCCCCTTTTATTCAGATAAATCCCTACCGGGATTCTCTAAATAAGGCAAATGAGTTCACCCGGCTTTTGGGAAATACAAAAGACATTCCCATTCAGGATATTTCTGTAGAAGAGTCTTTACAGCTGATTGATGCTTTGGATCATCAAATGACAGATATTCAGAACAAACGGACTGCAATTGAAACGAAGCGCGCAGAACTGGCGGCCACCAAAAAGACGATTGAGCCTTTTAAAGAGCTTCCCTATGACGTTTCATCGATCATCCATTTTAATTTTATACGATGCCGGTTCGGGAGAATTGGTAAAGAATTTTTTTCAAATTTCAAAAATTATATTTATGATAATCTGAATGCTCTGTTTTATCAATGCAACACCGACGAACATTATGTGTGGGGGATTTATTTTACTCCCAGAACGGAAGTTGCGAAAGTAGATGCCGTATTTTCTTCCATGCATTTTGAACGGGTATTTATTCCGGATAAATATAAAGGTACTCCGGTATGTGTTTTGAAGGATTTGGAAGAGCAGCTGGCAGATCTTGATAAGGAGATTCAAAATTGCAAATTAAAGATATCCTCCATCCTGCAGAGAGAAGCTATTCAGCTTGTGTCTGCCCGAGACCGGTTAGATGCACTGTCCACGAATTTTGATGTCCGCAAGCTGGCTGCATGCTCTAGAGAAGAGCATGATGCTTTTTATATCCTTTGCGGCTGGATGGCAAAAAAAGACGCAGACAAATTTGTACAGGATATTGATTCAGACGAAAATATTTTCTGTATTATCGACGAAGATAACAAGGATATTAAGTGCAAAACGCCGACAAAATTAAAAAACCCCAAACCCTTTAAGCCTTTTGAAATGTTTATTCGAATGTATGGGCTGCCTGATTATAATGAAATCGATCCTACTATTTTCGTGGCCATCACTTATGCTTTTATCTTTGGTGCTATGTTTGGTGATGCCGGTCAAGGAGTGTGCCTGATAGTGGGGGGATTTCTTCTCTATAAATTTAAAAAGCTTGATTTGGCAGCTATTATTGGAACAGCAGGGATTTTCTCAACGATATTTGGTTTTATGTATGGAAGCTTCTTTGGTTTTGAGGATGTACTTCCCGCATTATGGCTGCGGCCGGTATCTGCAATGACAGATGTCCCTTTTATCGGAAAATTAAATACCGTGTTCATTATTGCCATCGGACTTGGTATGTTGATTATATTGGTCTCCATTGTATTTCATATTATTAATGGGATTAAAGCAAAGGATGCGGGAAATATATTTTTTGATACCAATGCCCTTGCAGGACTGGTATTCTATGGCTCTGTAACCCTCTCGGCTGTGCTTTTTGTAACCGGGCATAACCTTCCCGGCGCCATTGTGCTTGTGGTTATGTTTGTAATCCCGCTGCTGATCATTTTCCTAAAAGAACCTCTTACCAACCTGGTGGAAAGGAAAGCAGAAGTTTTTCCAAAGGAGAAGGGAATGTTCTTTGTCCAGGGATTTTTTGAACTGTTTGAAATTCTCTTAAGCTATTTTTCCAATACTCTCTCTTTTGTCCGTGTCGGTGCTTTTGCAGTCAGCCATGCGGCGATGATGGAGGTAGTTCTTATGCTGGCAGGTGCGGAAGCAGGCAGCCCAAACTGGATTGTCATTGTTCTGGGAAACATTTTTGTTTGTGGTATGGAGGGCTTAATTGTTGGGATCCAGGTACTTCGTCTGGAATACTATGAGATATTCAGCCGTTTTTATAAAGGAACCGGGAAAGAATTTACCCCATTCTTTTATCATAGAAAAACGAATACAAAATAATATAACCATTTTTAATGAGGAGGAGAAACACATGACATTAGCAATTCAAATCACCATAGCAATCACATTAGTACTTAGCATCATTATTCCCTTTGGTACCTTTTTAATCGGGGAAAGAAACAAAGGACGGTATAAAACCTCTCTGGGTGTAAATGTATTTTTCTTTTTTGGCACCCTGCTGATCGCAACCGCAATTTTATTTACCGGCAGTGACACCGCTATGGCAGCTTCCGATGCTTCTTCCGGTGGATTAGCTACAGGTCTGGGCTATATCGCTGCCGCCCTGGTAACCGGATTATCCTGCATCGGCGGTGGTATCGCAGTTGCTAGCGCTGCCAGTTCTGCCCTTGGTGCAATTAGCGAGGATCAGAGTATTCTTGGGAAATCGCTCATTTTTGTAGGTCTTGCCGAAGGTGTTGCCCTCTATGGCTTAATCATCTCCTTCATGATCTTAGGAAAGCTGTAAACACTATGAAAATGTATCTGATCAGTGATAATATAGATACTTATACCGGTATGCGGCTAGCAGGAGTGGAAGGCATTGTCGTCCATCAAAAAGAAGAGCTTAAGCAGGCTTTAGAAAGCACCATTGCCAATAAAGAAATCGGAATTATTCTATTGACAGAAAAATTCGGACGGGAGTTTCCGGATATTATTGATGATGTTAAGCTAAACCACAGGCTTCCATTAATTATCGAAATACCGGATCGGCACGGCACCGGTCGTGCCCCTGACTTTATTACGTCTTATGTAAATGAAGCAATTGGTCTTAAATTATAAAGAGGAGGGAGAGTAAATTGACAACTGAAGAAAAGTTACAACATTTTTACTCCGTTTCCATGGAAAGTGCGAAAGCTGAGGCAAGAGAAGAGCTTCAGCAGTACAAAGAAAGATTAGACGCAATGTTTGAAGAACATAAAGCGGTCAAACTGGCATCCACTAAAGCTGAAATAAAATCTGAATCGGCCGCAATAAAAAAAGAAATCAATAAAGAAATCTCCGCAAAACAGCTGATTATTAAGCGAATGGTATCAAAAAAACATAAGGAAATTCAGAATACTCTGTTTGAAGAAGTAAGGCGTTTGTTAGAGGACTTTATGGATACTCCGGAATATATGGACTATTTGCGTGAAAAAGCAAATGAATCCCTGAAATTTGCCGACGGAGATGCGATATCGTTCTTTTTGTCCTCCACAGATGCAGTTCACAAAACCGCACTGGTTTCCCAGATCGGGCATCCGGTTGAAATTGCGGACGAATCATTTATCGGCGGACTGCAGGCCTTCATTCCTTCTAAAAATATTTTGATTGATCATTCTTTTTCCGCTCTTTTAGAAGCAGAAAAAGCAGAACATAGTTTTAAGGGGAGGCTTCCGCATGAATAAAACAGGAATCATATACGGCATAAATGGACCCGTTATCTATCTGAAGGGAAATACGGGATTTAAAATGTCAGAAATGGTCTATGTCGGGGAAGAAAATCTGGTAGGTGAAGTAATTTCTCTTACCAAAGACACTACGACCATTCAGGTATTCGAAGAAACCTCAGGATTAAAACCCGGAGAAACGGTTACGGCCACTGGCGATGCTCTTACTGTTACATTGGGCCCAGGGATCTTAAACAACATATTTGATGGAATTGAACGGCCTTTAGGTGAAATTGCAAAGACTTCAGGAAAGTACATTTCCAGAGGAGTAAATGTAGATTCTCTGGATACAGATAAAAAATGGGATGTGCACATAACTGTTTCTAAAGGTGAGGAAGTACATGGCGGAACCATTATCGCCGAGGTTCAGGAAACAAAGTCTATCCTGCACAAATCTATGATCCCTCCGAATGTATGGGGAAGGATAACGAAAGTAGTAAGCGATGGTTCCTATACGATTTTAGAACCCCTTGTAACTGTGCAGCAGTCCGATGGTTCTGAACTGGAGATTCCGCTGGCACAAAAATGGCCCATTCGTGTCCCCAGACCTGTCCATAAGCGTTTTCCTGTCAGTGCTCCGCTCATTACCGGACAGCGTATTTTAGATACTTTATTTCCTATCGCAAAAGGCGGTACGGCTGCTGTTCCCGGTGGCTTCGGAACCGGGAAAACGATGACTCAGCATCAGATCGCAAAGTGGTCCAATGCCGATATCATTGTTTATATCGGTTGTGGTGAACGCGGAAATGAGATGACACAGGTGTTAGAGGAGTTTGGTGAACTGACAGATCCCAGATCCGGAAATCTATTGATGGACCGGACCTCACTGATTGCCAATACTTCTAATATGCCCGTTGCTGCCCGTGAAGCTTCTATTTATACAGGTATTACTCTGGCGGAATATTACCGCGATATGGGATATGCTGTGGCCATCATGGCCGATTCTACTTCTCGCTGGGCCGAGGCGCTTCGTGAACTGTCCGGCCGTCTGGAAGAGATGCCGGCGGAAGAAGGCTTCCCGGCCTATCTGGCTTCCCGGTTATCTGCTTTTTACGAACGTGCGGGAATGATGCAGAACTTAAATTTAACAGAAGGCTCTGTTTCTATTATTGGTGCCGTATCTCCACAGGGCGGCGATTTTTCGGAACCGGTAACTCAAAATACCAAGCGTTTTGTCCGCTGTTTCTGGGGGCTGGACAAGTCTTTGGCCTATGCCAGACATTTTCCTGCTATTCACTGGCTGACCAGCTATAGCGAATATCTGACCGATCTGGCTCCCTGGTATAAAGAAAATGTCTCGCCGAAGTTTGTTGAATACCGTAATCAGCTGCTGGCTATCTTAAACCAGGAAAGCAGCCTGATGGAAATCGTTAAACTGATCGGCAGCGATGTACTGCCGGACGATCAAAAGCTGACTCTTGAAATCGCGCGGGTTATTCGTCTTGGCTTTTTACAGCAAAATGCATTTCATCAGGAAGACACTTGTGTGCCTTTGAAAAAGCAATACAAAATGATGGATGTTATCCTGTACCTATACAAGAAATCCAAAACCCTGATCGCTATGAACATGCCAATCTCTCTTCTAAAGGAAGATGGTATATTTGAAAAAGTGATCGCTATCAAGTACGATATACCAAACGAGCATTTGGAACAATTTGATGAGTATCATAAAGCAATTGATACGTTCTATGATTCGATCTTAGAAAAGAACGCATAAAGGAGAGAAATCAGATGTCAATTGAATATTTAGGATTAAGTGAGATCAATGGCCCTCTGGTAGCATTAGAAGGTGTCAAAGATGCATCGTTTGATGAGATTGTTAGCTTCAAGGTAAGTGACGGTACTAAAAAACTGGGCCGTATTGTTGAAATATATGAAGATAAAGCTGTCATTCAGGTATTCGAGGGAACCGAAAATCTATCACTCAAAAACACCCATACGAAACTAACAGGACATCCGATGGAAATTGATCTTTCCACTGAGGTTCTGGGGCGGACCTTTAACGGCATCGGGGAACCCATTGATGGGTTAGGCCATATTTCTGCAAAAACCAGGCTCAATATTAATGGTCTCCCTTTAAACCCGGTAACCAGAGAATATCCCCGTAACTATATAAACACAGGTATCTCCGCTATTGACGGACTGACCACTTTAATCCGCGGACAAAAGCTTCCCCTTTTTTCCGGAAACGGACTTCCCCACGATCAGCTGGCCGCACAGATTGTACAGCAGGCTTCTTTGGGAGGTGCTGCAGATGAAAAATTTGCAATTGTGTTTGCCGCAATGGGTGTAAAGTATGATGTGGCTGAATTCTTCCGCCGTACCTTTGAAGAAAGCGGCGTTTCCAGCCATGTAGTTATGTACTTGAATCTGGCAAATGACCCTGTAGTAGAACGTTTAATTACACCTAAAGTAGCACTGACAACCGCCGAATATCTTGCTTTTGAACAGGGTATGCATATCCTGGTCATTTTAACAGATATTACTTCCTTTGCAGAAGCAATGCGTGAAGTCTCTTCTTCCAAAGGAGAGATCCCTTCCAGAAAAGGCTATCCCGGATATCTCTACAGCGAATTAGCTACGTTATACGAAAGAGCCGGTATCGTCAGAGGCGTAAAAGGTTCCGTGACACAGATACCTATCCTGACTATGCCAAATGATGATATTACCCACCCAATTCCCGACCTGACAGGGTATATTACAGAAGGTCAGATTGTATTAGACAGGCAGCTCCATGGTCAGGCCATCTATCCTCCCATTAATGTACTGCCTTCCCTGTCCCGCTTAATGAAGGACGGTATCGGGGAGAAATATACCCGAGCGGATCATCAGGATATTGCTAACCAGCTTTTTTCCTGCTATGCGAAAGTAGGCGATGCCAGGGCTCTGGCATCCGTTATCGGAGAAGATGAATTATCTCCTCTGGATAAAAAATATCTGGAATTCGGTAATGCCTTTGAACAAGAATTTGTCGGTCAGGGATCTGAAGAAAACAGAAGTATGAAGGATACCTTAAATAAAGGCTGGGAGCTTCTGCGTATGCTTCCCAAAGAAGAACTTGACCGTATTGATACGAAGATATTGGATCAATATTATGATGCAGACCAGGCAAAATAAGGGGGAATACTATGGATCCAAATACATTTCCCACCAAAGGTAACCTTATAGCGGCAAAAAATTCCCTGAAACTATCTAAGCAGGGCTTTGAATTGATGGATAAAAAGCGTAATATCCTGATTCGGGAATTAATGACTTTAATTGATCAGGCCAAGGATATCCAGGGAGAAATTGATACAACCTTCCGGACGGCCTATATCGCTTTGCAAAGCGCAAATATGGTGCTTGGCATTAACAATGTACAGCAGGTTTCTTTTTCTGTTCCGGTAGAAAATTCCATCCGGATTAAAACCCGCAGCGTAATGGGGACCGAAATCCCTCTTGTAGAATCCGATCCTGTCACCAATCTTCCAACCTATGCATTTTATGGTACGAATTCAGCGCTGGATGAAGCCAAAGAAGCATTTGAAAAAGTGAAACTGCTTACTATTCGTCTTTCTGTAGTTGAAAATTCAGCCTATCGGTTGGCTTTAAATATTAAAAAAACCAAAAAACGGGCAAATGCCCTAAAAAATATTACGATTCCTAAATACGAAGCATTAAGTAAAGACATACAGAGTTCTCTGGAGGAGAAAGAAAGAGAGGAATTTACCCGATTAAAAGTTATTAAAAGACGGAAAATAAAGTAACAAAATTCGGGACGTAGCACTTTCGGAAAGGGGACGTAGCACTTCTAAGAAGTGCTACGTCCCCTTTCCGAAAGTGCTACGTCCCGAATTTTATTCTTATTTTAAATTTACAGACTTTTCATTTAATTTCAAGAGATTATCCTTCATTTTTCGACATCATTCTATAAATATTTGACTACTGATTTGTCAACTACTTTTCCACATTTTTTTTGAAAAATCATCACTTTATTACAACTACACAAAACTTTTGTTCTCCTCTTTTTTATGTAAATCATTAAAAAAAGGTCCTTTTTATGTGGACTATGTGGATAACTCGGTGTACAACTCCATTTTTCCGCAATTCTTGGTTTTTTGGATTGTGGATAACTTTTCCATTTCTTCTGCGGGATTTTGACGATAAAACTACAAATAACTACAAATTTTGTGCATTATTTATAAACTCCGGATTTATTATTTTTTCAGACATAATACACGCACCGCATCCCGATTTCTATCTGGCTATCCCCTTTACTCCGCTTACCTTTTTGTGTCAAATTCATTTTTTAATTATTTGTAACTATTTTGTATTATAATGTGTCTAATGAATATATGCATATAATTTTTTTGGAAAATAATCAAGAAAGGAACATTATGAAAAAAGAAGTAAACATTGATGCCTCATTAGCCGATGCATTCGAATTATATCTGGAATTTAGCCAGCTCAGCTATATGGATGAGGATCTGGTTGCATTGGAAGCGGAAAATGTCGAGAAGAATGTACAATGGGGGGCGGATGATGAACCCATCTACTCAAACGATTACCAGCCAATTTCGCCTGTGAGAAAACTAGAAGGCTCATGGAATCTGACCCTGCCGGTTACCATAGATTCTGAGAACACAAAGCAATATACAGTAAACCAAGAGACCGGTGGCTTTGGCATTGCTTACGTAATCGTAACTCCCTATGAGGTAAAAGTACAGACCATAATACCCCCGCTATATCAGACTCCCGCAGAGGAATTGGAGGCAAAAAAAGAAGTGGCAAAAGACAAAGCTTTCTGTCTACATTGGCAAAGACGGT
>Ga0153983_1000010_pt1 | contig 36823 bp, 45 predicted proteins | sample TSGA067MetaG_FD_104693 | JGI IMG/M metagenome (GOLD analysis project Ga0153983, IMG submission 104693) | Attine ant fungus gardens microbial communities from Georgia, USA - TSGA067 MetaG | ecosystem: Host-associated > Fungi > Mycelium > Unclassified | place: USA: Georgia, Alexander Wildlife... | reverse complement strand
CAACACAGATTTCACAGTATGAATTGACCTTGCAGAAAGGTGAAAACTGGACGATAGTATCTTAAAATATGGCGTGCGGTTCAACAGAATTGCACGCTTAGTAACTTGGGCTAACAAAAAATGGTATGTTTGGTTGGTTGTTTTCAATAATTAAAGCGGTATAATGAGACATAGGAGGAACGAAAAATATGAATAGTAGGAAAATGAACATAAATACGAATCTTGTGTTTCTGCGAAAAGCAAATAGAATGACATTAGAAGAAGTAGCAGACAAAATCAATGTATCAAGGCAGGCAGTGGCAAAGTGGGAAAATGGAGACAGTGTTCCAGACATTATAAACTGTGTTTCACTTGCAGATTTATATGACGTTTCTGTAGATGATTTATTGCATTTTGACAGCCATACAGAAGAAGCTAATATTGCTCCTAAAGGCAAACATTTATTCGGTACAACTGTTATCGGAGAACGAGGTCAAGTGGTAATTCCAAAACAAGCCCGTGATTTATTAAAATTAAAAGCTGGTGATACATTAGTCGTACTGGGAGATGAAAACCCAGGGACAAAGGGAATTGCATTGATACCTAGTGAGCTTTTTATGAAAGCAACAAAAGAATTAGTTGATGCAGTTTATCCAAAATCAGATAAATAGGGAGAGGATAGAAAATGAATAAACCATTGATAGAAAGTAACAATCTCACCAAACGTTATGGTAAATTTGTTGCATTAAACAACGTAAGTATTCAATTACACCGTGGTGAAATATATGGGTTAATCGGAAAAAATGGTGCTGGTAAAACTACATTAATGAGAACTTTAGTAGGATTAAGTATTCCCACTTCTGGACGTATGATTTTATTTGAACAAGAAAACGAAAAAAGCATACAAATAGAACGAAAAAAAATCGGGTGTATGATTGAAAATCCGAGTATTATTCCTTATTTGACAGCACAGGAAAATCTGCAATTACATCAAAAACTAAGAGGATTAAAAAGGAGTAATTGTGAAGCAGAACTAAACCTTGTTGGATTATCGATTGATAAAAAGAAAAAAGCAAAAGATTTTTCATTAGGAATGAAACAAAGGCTAGGAATCGCAATAGCTTTATTGGGAAATCCAGAAGTGATGATTTTAGATGAACCAATAAATGGACTCGACCCTGTTGGTGTTGCTGAAATAAGAGATTTGTTAATTAACCTTTGTCAGCAAAAGAATATAACAATTTTGATTTCAAGCCATAACTTGCCAGAATTATATCAAGTAGCTACACAGTATATTTTTATTGATAAGGGGAAAATTGTACGGTCAATGAGCCTAGCAGAATTAGACAAAGAAAGCAATCCTTACTTATTGATTAGCTGTAATCAACTTAATAGTTTAGTAGAAGTTTTGAAAACAGCGTTACGCACCGATAATTTTAAAATAGTGGCTGATGACAAAGTAGAATTATATGATTATCTAAATGATACAGAATATGTTTCAAAAACTCTTGTTGAGAATGACATAGTAGTAACTTCATTTAGCTATCAAGAAGAAACCTTAGAAAATTATTTTTTGTCACTTGTAGGAGGTAAGAATAATGATTGACTTAATAAAAACAGATTTTTATAAAATTACGAAGTCTTGGTTTATAAGAATTTTATTCTGCATTTCTTGCATAAGTGCCTCTTTGATGTTATTGTTTGCACATTTGATTGCCATAGGTGAAATGGATATTCAAAATACAGGTATAACGTCTTTGTTTGCTGACAGCCAGATTTTCGTATTATTAGGCTGTGTTGTTATCGGTATTTTTCTGTGTAATGATTTTGATTACAAAATAATTGAAAATGCTATTTCAAGTGGACATACTAGGATTTCTATAGTTGTTGGCAAGATGATTTCCTTAATTTTTCTAATATCAATACTTACATTGCCCTATACTATTGCAACTATTTTGGCGGTATCTATCGATTTGGAAGTTTCCGTATATATGCCTACCGCATATTTGACTATTATGGGAATTGCAAGTAATGGCACAAGTATTGTAAACTTAGTTATTTTGATTATACTTACAATTCTAATGTATTCAGCCCAGTTAAGCGTTGGTATACTTATAATGTTTTGGATAAAAAAACCTGTTATAGTGATAGCAGTATCGTATGTTTCTTTGCTTTTGCTTGGACCAGTTTTAGGTTTAAATGAAATGACAAAGGGGGTTATGGAATATACTCCATTTGGAATTGACTACACTTCATTTATATCAAATTTAGAAATTATGGATTTTGCTCAACCAATTATAATTAGTATTTCATTTATTGCAATTTTTACAATTTTATCAATATTATTTTTTAGAAAATGTGAGATAAAATAGTAATTAAAATGTTATTGAAAGTTGGTGACTTTATGGGAAAGTATTAGTGGTATCATTTGAAAATGATGAAGAACAAATTTTTGAACAAACATTAGAATGGTTGTCTAGTAAGTTGTCTTATGTTCCTATTTACATTACAAAACAAAAGTATTCTTTTTCCATAGACTATTTCACCAGAACTTTCATTGATGGCACAGGAGCGAAAGTATATTTAACTGCTAAAGAGTTTGACCTATTCTATTTGTTATTCACGCACAAGGAACAAGTGTTTTCTAAAGAGCAACTATATGAGAGTGTCTGGGGGTATAATCATATCTATGATAGCAGAAATCTCACCGCATTTATTCGCAAACTAAGAAAAAAGATTGAGCCAGACCCAAACTGTCCGCAGTACATAGTGACTGTATGGGGTGTTGGATATAAATTCGTAGGAAAAGAAAAACCGTAGGTGTAATTCACATTGTGATCTACACGCTACGGTTTTATTCTTCACCTTTGTTACTGGCTTCAAACATTTTTACATTTCTCATGGATTGCTTTGAGGTTTTTAAAATATCAACCAGCACTCTTACTTCGTATTCGTTACAATCTGCGAATATCTCTTTCGCTTCTCTCTCAAAAATGACCTTAGAAGCAAGGACAGTATCACACAGCAATTCATCAACAGAAACCATTAAGACATTGGCAATGGCAACAAGTGTTGGTAAGCTGACACTGGAATTGCCAGTTTCGATATTACTCATATGTTGTGGAGTAATGCCGATTTTATCTGATACAGCTTCCTGTGTAAGATTTTTCTTTATTCGGGCTATTTTAATTCTTTTTCCGATAGCTTTGAAATCAAGTTCCATGCAGGCATTCCCCTTTCTTTTACTATTTTTATATATTGTAACCTTTCTGGAAATGTATTATAATGGAACAGTACAATGATACATTCCACAAGTTATAGTATTGGCTTGTTTTTAAATAATATGAAATGAGGTGATAAATTTGGGTATTCTAAAAAAGAGAGACGCAAATCTTATGTATAAATCCATTGCCAAAGCAGAGGGTGTTTCCGTAGCACAGGTAAAACAAGAAATGGTTGAAGCTATTTCACTGGCAAAAAACAATCCCGACCCAGAAACAAGAGGAAAATTCAAAAAGATATTTGGCAGTAGAACGCCTACACCAGAAGAATTTGTTTTGAAGATGTATAAGAAATTATAAACGGAGTGAGTGCCAATATGGAACAATCATTAAATTACCAAAAGGAAAAAGTATTATCTCTATGCTGTCCGCATGATTACGACCTGCTCACTGGGGCTATTCCAATGAATATACAGGACTATGAGCGATTAACCTATATCATCATGTCATTAGGATATTCAAGCTACCTACAAGCCATAGACCGACAATTTCCTGTCTATTCTACTATTCTTGCAGAACAGGCAGACCGTGAAGTTGATATCTTGGTAGAAAACCCAGAGTATTATGCTGATGAAAATATGTATGAGAAATTTGATAAATGGATACAAGATTTTCTTTCCCATATTCCATGTGAGGAACGTGCCTATTATCAAGAGTTGATAAAATTAAATATTGAATGATGAAAAGACTATTATTCCAGCATTGCTGACCTATAATAGTCTTTTTTAATTCCTGCGAAACAGCATGATAATGTAAGGTTTTTGTTATGAATTGTTCTCTAGGATATTTCCGTGGTGGATGCCAGTATGTACAGGTAACGCAATCGGGAGGAATGGTTTGTTCATGGGAAAGCTATTTTTCTGCCAGCAGAGGGTTAATTGTTGGTAGGTACGTTGTTGAAAATTTTATCCGTTATTTTTGCAGGAGTATTGATTTGTTTAAGAAGTATTATCTATTTAGTTCTGCTTCAAGTCCAGATAAAGATCTGTCTTTGTTTGGACTTTTTTCTGTACCCAGATAAAAAAATAAAAAAGTTTTTCAAAATCCTACCGATTGAGGGCGTTGCATTTGTACTAATAGCGGAAAGGGGGAAGGAATGGTTCGTATCACCGCCTTTTAAAAAAGGAAAGGAGGTGAAAACATGAAATCAGCTACTTCCTATGAAGAAGATAGACAACTTACCTTTGATTGCTATTGTAAGAAGATTTTGAAAAATGAAGCTATCAACATTCAAAAAGAATACCAACGCTTAAATGCTGTACAGACTTCCTTTTCAGACCTTTCAGCGGAACAGCTAGCATTGTTATCTGTTAGTGATGAATATTCTACCGATTACAGCAACTTCAAGGTTTTGGAGTATGACATTGCGGTTAAGGACGAATTGCTGGCAGAAGCATTGCAGGAGCTTCCAGAGAAGAAGCGTGACATTGTTCTGTTATCTTATTTCCTAGATTACAGTGACGTTGAAATCGCAGAGCTTCTACACCTATTACAAAGAACCGTTGGCTATCATCGGACAACCGCATTAGAGAAATTGAAAAAAAGATTGGAGGAAAACAAGCATGGCAAAAAGTAACGCAGTACATAAAGGCAATGGTTTATTACCTTACCCTGTCATCTTATCCGCTTCACTTGGTGATTGCGTGGCAATGGATATGGTGTTAAAGCATTATGCACGTTATATCAACAGCCTGTGCATGAGAACATTCTATGATGAAGCTGGAAATCCTCATATTTGTATTGATGAAGATATGAAAAATCGTCTGGAATCGAAACTCATTGCAAAGGTACTGGAATTTGAAGCAGCCTAAATAACATAAGGCATTAGCATAAAGACGCATTACCCCTTTCCTGCGTTCTTTATCTGGGTAGTTGGTTTGCTATCCTGCTAAAGTTTATCTATTGAACAGGTGGACTTTATCGGGCTAACAAATAGTCGTTGTTCTTTGAAAATTGAATAAAGCAGATAGATACGTTTGATATGTAGTGAGCCAGCGGACTGACACGCCATGACCTTTCTTAACAGGAAGTGAGCGACCCACGCCAGTGATCCGTAAGCGACCTGTGGAAAGGTTACCAGCCATGACCTGCATATTTTGATAATGATACACCCGCATGGTGCGGTTACTCATAAGAATGGGAAAGGTGAAAGTCCTGTGGAGCTTGCCAAAGCCATTTATCTGCTTGTAATACTTATCAGAATTGTAAAGGTGGTGATTTATGTATGAACAATACTGATGTGCCTATTTGGGAAAGATATACGCTTACGATTGAGGAAGCGTCAAAGTATTTCCGTATTGGCGAAAAGAAACTGCGTAAAATCGCAGAAGAAAACAAAGACGCAAACTGGGTCATTTTCAATGGTAATCGTGTACAGATTAAGCGAAAATTATTTGAAAAAATCATTGATAACCTAGACGTTATTTAGTGATTTTGAGCCTGTTTTATGGTATAATATATGTATCGTATCAAGGCTCTTTCTATTTGAGAGGAGCAAGAAAATGTCAGATAAAAGACGAGATAACAAAGGTCGTATTTTAAAGACTGGAGAGAGCCAGAGAAAAGATGGACGATACGCATATAAATATATAGATACATTTGGTAAACCGCAATTTGTTTACGCATGGAAGCTGGTTATGACGGACAAGACCCCTGCTGGGAAACGTGACGATATGGCTTTGAGGGATAAAATCAAGGAATTGGAAAAAGACCTCTCGGACGGTATCGACACTATCGGTAAGAAAATGACTGTTTGTCAGCTTTATGAAAAACACACGAACCAAAAAAGAAATGTGAAGCGTGGTACAGAGGTAGGTCGTAAACATCTATTAGACATTCTAAAGGCTGACAAGCTAGGTGCTAGAGCCATTGACACTGTAAAGCTGTCAGACGGTAAAGAATGGGCTATCAGAATGAAAGACAATGGATATGCTTATAAAACAATTAGTAATTACAAACGTTCTCTAAAAGCCATATTTTACACAGCAATACAAGATGACTGTGTGAGAAAAAATCCATTTAATTTCAATATCAATGATATTCTGGAAAACGATACCAAACCAAAGGAAATCCTAACACCAGAGCAGGAAAAGAGCTTATTACTTTTTGCAGAGAAAGATAGTATCTATCATAAAATTTGTGATGAGATTATTATTTTGCTAGGTACAGGACTTCGTATTTCAGAGTTATGCGGTTTGACCGTTGCAGATTTGGACTTTAAGAACAAGCTAGTCAATGTAGACCATCAGCTATTGAGAAATGCAGAGATTGGCTATTATATTGAAGTTCCGAAAACGAAAAGCGGTATCAGACAGATACCTATGACAGAAGAAGTTTATCAAGCATTTCAAAGAGTGTTAAAGAGCAGACCGAAGCCAGAGCCATTTGTGATTGATGGTTATAGCAATTTTCTATTTTTAAAGAAAGACGGTTATCCAAAAGTATCAATCAATGTATCAAGTGCAGTAAAGGGACTTGTGAAGAAGTATAAGAAAAAGTGTGCAGAGGATTTCCCTCATGTCACACCTCATACATTTAGACATTCGTTCTGTACTCGTCTTGCCAATGCAGGAATGAACCCGAAAGCGTTACAATACCTTATGGGTCATTCTAATATCACTATGACGCTGGACTATTATGCTCACGCTACATTCAATTCAGCAAAAGCAGAAATGGAGCGATTGACAATGTTACATATAGGTATTGAAAAGCCTGTATCTGAACAGTTAATTGCATAGTAGTAAAACAGATATTTACTACTTCTTTACTACTTTTGATTGCCAAGTGATACTATATTATACCAAGATATGCAAAGAAGCCATCACATAGTAAAATGCCGATAGTCCTTGTAAATAGAGGATATACCGACATTTGCCAACTTATGAAAAGATAATCTGAAATTTACATATTATTTATACTAAAATATTGAAAGAGAAAACAAACAAAGTTCTTAATATATTAGCCCTGATTGGAACAATATGTATTGTATTACTATTAGGGCTACTAATATACAGGCGATTTACAGGAGGTATTATTTATAAAGTGCGCACTTGACAGGAAACAAATAAATGGTTGACTTTCGCACAGAATATAGTTACAATAAGTGAGAGGTGACAACAATAAATGGAACGAAAAATAGTAAAAGGGTTGGTTGCATGGAGGAACAATCCTAAAAAAATGCCGCTTTTCATTTATGGAGCAAGACAGGTTGGGAAAACGTATGCGGCTCTGACATTTGGAAAGACCTATTACAAAAACACGGTTTATTTCAATATGGAAGACTCAACGGAAATTGCCGCAATCTTTGAAAGAGATTTAAAACCGGAGCGGATTATCCGGGAACTATCTGCCAAAAGCGGACAGACAATTTTTAAAGGTGATACCCTGATTATCTTTGACGAGATCCAGGCCTGTGAAAGAGCATTGACTTCTTTAAAATATTTTTGCGAGGAAGCGCCGGAATACCATATTATAGCTGCGGGCAGCTTGCTCGGGGTTGCATTGGGTCGTGAAAGATATTCTTTTCCTGTTGGTAAGGTAGATATGATGACCTTGTATCCACTTGATTTTGAAGAATTTTTATGGGCAACAGGTAATGAAAAAATATGTGAATTAATCAAAGAATGCTATGATAACTTTTCGCCGCTTGCATTACATGAAACTGCGATGGATTTGTATAAGATTTATTTAGTGGTCGGGGGAATGCCAAGAGCTGTATTGGAATATGTGGATACAAAAGACTTTGATTTCGTGATATCCGCTCAAAAAACATTGAATGACGCCTATATCGCAGACATGGCGAAATATGCCACGCCGCAGGAAACCACGAAGATTATGGCGGCATGGACCAGTGTTCCGGCGCAGCTTGCGAAAGAAAATCATAAATTCCAATACAAAGTTATTAAGTCCGGTGCAAGGGCGTATGAGTATGAGACTCCTCTTGACTGGCTAAGGACGGCGGGAATCATCAACAAATGTATCCGAACTACGCAGGGGAAAATGCCGCTTTCCGCTTATGCGGACAATAATTCGTTCAAGGTTTATATGATGGATACCGGATTACTGTGTTCCAAGTTTGATATTTCCGCCAATGTTGTTATAAACAGTCCTGTCAGTTTTAACGGATTTAAAGGTGCTTTAGCGGAAAACTATATTATGCAGGCACTTGTCACCAATGGATTTTTGCCTTACTATTGGAGTTCACCGGGTAAAGCAGAACTGGATTTTGTGTTCCAGGATAAACAGGGCAATATCATTCCATTAGAAGGGAAATCAGCGGATAATGTGCGGGCAAAAAGCCTAAAGGCTTTTATATCCTTGTACGAGCCGCCGTATGCCATCCGTGTATCAGCGAAGAATTTTGGCTTTGAGAATGACATTAAGAGCGTTCCATTGTATGCTTTATTCTGTCTAAAGCCATAATATAATGCGATCCGATGCAGGCAGAGCAAATCTTGCCAAAACAGATCCAGTGCTATTTTTCCAGACCTATAAGTCTCCTGTCATTATTGACGAGGTGCAATATGCTCCCGAATTGTTTTCACAGATTAAGATTATTTGCGACGAAAGTGATGAACCCGGACTGTTCTGGTTGACGGGTTCACAGCAGTTTGCCATGATGAAGAATGTTCGGGAAACATTGGCGGGAAGAATCGGCATTTTAGAACTATACAGCCTTTCAAAAAATGAGAAAGATGGCGTTTCGTGCGGATGCGCAGATGCGGCTGAAATTGCGCAGCCGACCGCAAAGGAGTGGCTGAGACTTTTAGAGGGATGGGGGATTATTTATCTTTTACAGCCTTATTCCAACAATGCCTTGAAGCGTCTGACAAAAACGCCGAAGCTGTATTTCTGTGATACGGGGCTGTGTGCCCACCTTTCCATGTGGCTCACGCCTGAAACGCTGATGAACGGGGCAGCCAGTGGACATTATTTTGAAAACTTTGTCGTAATTGAAATGCTCAAAGGCTATGCCTATTCCAAAATGAAAGTGCAGATGAGCTATTTCAGAGATTCCAACGCAAAAGAAATTGATATTTTCATAGAGGCAAACATTTTTGTATCCGATATACCTACATCGTTTAGTACACCCATCGCTTTTCGGTTGGACATAGTATAACGCTGTGAAAGATAGCGCATCGATGCCCCCATTTCTCCATCAGGTCCTCCAAAGTTCATAAACCAATGGGTATTCTATAGTAGAAGTGCAGCTCACTGTCCTGTTTATTATAGAGTATTTTTTCAATAATGGAGCGGATACAGCGTCCTTTTACAGTATAGTCAATCGAATTATCTCTTAAAGTATCATATAAGCATCTTATATCGGAGGATCCAAAAAGCTTTTTTAAAGAATCATATACCGCATTGCTCAGCTTTGATTCGGAGATAAAAATGGATTCCGGGTGTTTTCCGTTGCTGTAATTATAGCACTGGAAAAAGCTTCCGCCCTTGCCGGAACGGAAATTATAGGCCAGATTTGCCCCGCAGACCGGGCACTTTACGATTCCGGAAAGCCAATGCCGGCAGACAGATAGGTTTCTTTTTCTTTGGGGACCGAATTCCTGTTTCAGACGTATGGCCGCCTGGCTGAATTGGTCTTCTGATATCAAGACCTCGTGCGTTCCGCAGGCAATGATGACTTCATCTGCAGAAGAATCAGAAGAAGAGCGGGGAGAATGATTCCAGCGAACCTTGCCGGTGTAAAAGGGATTTTGCAAAATGTATTGAATCCCTCTTTTGTCAAATAAATTCCCCCGTTTTGTCCGAAAGCCACAGGCATTTGCTTTGCGCGCAATCGCAGTACTGTCCAGATGATTCTTTGTGCAGCAGTCAAAGATGAACGTTATGATGTCTGCTTCCTGGGGAAGTAAAATGGGTGGCTTACCATCCCCCACACTTTGATAGCCCAGTGGTGAAGCGGCCTGATAGCCGCCCCGCAGAGCTTTTTCTGTCATACCGCGCACGACCTCCCCGGAGAGGCGGATGGAATAGTACTCATCCATCCATTCAATAATCCGTTCAATCAGTGAACCGAAAGGTCCTTCGATAAGTGGCTCTGACACGCTGATTACATCTACGGAATCTTTTCTTAACATACTCTTGTAGACGATACTTTCTTCCTGATTCCGGGCGAAGCGGCTGAATTTCCAGACCAGAATCACATCTAAAGGATGCGCATCGGACTTTGCGATGCCGATCATTTTCTGAAATTCCGGACGTTTGCTGGCCTTACGGCCGGAGATACCATGTTCGATAAAAATATAAGTATCCGGAATGGAAATATGATTCTCACCGGCATATTTCAGAAGCAGCCGTTTTTGTGCATCAGGAGAAAGCTCCTCCTGCTTATCCGTGCTTACCCGAATATAACAAGCACCTGTTTTCATATAAAACCAACTCCAGTCTCTTTATCTATATACTATGAAATACACAGAAAATCGGCACCTGTCAGACGGTTCTTTCATATGTTAAATAAGGAGGGGATGGGAATGTCGGTAAAAATAGTGAATTATATTAAAGCAGATGGCAGGTATATTCGACAGGAAGAAATTCCAAAAGAAAAAATATCGGAGATTATCGAAAAGCTAACTGATTCCTACTTAAGCGAGATGGATGACAAAAGAAAAACATATATGGAGCAGAAATGAAATAGATTATAAGAAAAAGGTGATATGATATGCTGGCAATAAAGATCATCATGTCAATTTTGAACCTATTGTTAGGTTTTACATTTTTTTGGTTTTCCAGAGATGAAAAGTGCAAAGGCAGACAAAATTATTTCTTTTTATTTTTGTCGATCATTAGCTTTGTGAATGTGTGGCTGATTTTGTGGTAGTTTAGTATCATACCCATAGTATAAAGGGATACGGTCCACCATATTGACTAATAATTGCTTGGGCAATCTTTGCATTGGGTGTCTTAATATCTACCGGGTATTGCAATCTTTTCTCATAATTCCACATAGACTATCGATAACCTCCTTTTCCTTCCCATGGCCAGGGCTGCATGACCCATTCCCAGGATTTGCTGTCTGCATCATTGGCAGTATCAATGGTGAGGGGGCCGTAACATTTTTCATATTCTTCCATCGCTTCTTTACGAATTTGTGATTTTTCCTGAAAATAGCAAAGGGCTTGATGATCCTCAGGATGTGTATCCAGATACAGCGAGATATCAACGACTGCTAAGCTTACTTCATTAATGAGTTGTAAAAGCTGCTCTTTAGAAAGTCTCGTTTTATTCATCACATCATCCCCCGCTTTCCATAAAAAGGTTTGTGCAATTCGGGGAAGATTGTACCGGCACTTAAGCCCTGCTTTAAATCATACGTGCTTTTGAAGGTCTGCCAGGGGATATAAGCCATTGCCAGGGGCATCATATCCACATTCTCAGATGTGCGTTTACCGGATGATCTGTATATGGTTTCGCGGGAAGAAGCATTCTGATAAGCGGCGCCTTGCCGCATTCGATAATTTTCCATATCTTTTTCCTCTATTTTTATAGTTCAATATTATTCTATGAAAGGATACCCTCAGTTGACAAAGTATTATCTCTTGAAAAACAGGAGGAAAAATATAAAATTTGTGATATAATAGATATCATATAGACAACGAGGAGCGTATGGGAGAAATATTTAGCAGCTTATGGAAAACATTAAAAAAGAATATGGTGGGCATTCTGTTATTTGAATTAGCATATCGAACTGCTACGGTTATGATTATCATTCAATGTACGCAGATGGCCATTAACTTCTCCTTGAAACAACAGGGATTTAGTTATTTAACGGAGGAAAACTTTGCAGCGTTCTTAGGTCATCCTATATCTATTGGGTTAGAGTTTCTGATCATACTGCTGATATTACTGTTTTTTTTGGTCGAGGTTTCCTCTTTATTTGTATGTTACCAGCATGCATATTATGGAGAAAAAATTTTTGTCAGTGATATGTTTTACGGAGGTTTGCAAATTACATGGAAATTTCTGAAAAACAGCAGATGGGGATGGCTTTTTTGTGTTATGCTTTCCGCACCGTATTTATCGTTATTTTTATTGATACGTGAAATATCCTATGTAAAAATGCTCCAGTATACGGCAACGTTTATTTATAAAGTGTTCCCTTCAAAGGAACTTCTTTTTATAGTCCTCTCATTACTGCTGCTGATTTCTGCTGCCTTAGTATTTACGCTTCCTTATTGCCTGCTGGAAGACAAGAAGAGTCTTCGGGGTATTGCTGAAGGAATCCGTCTATTGAAACGGCGGTTTCAGACAGTAGCAGCAGGATTTGCGATTCTGAATGTATGCATTGTCTTGATCACAGGACTTTTATACATATTGGCAAATGTATTGGCGGTTGGCTATGCAGCATTTGCCAAATCGTCAGCAACGGTAATTAGTGCTGTGCTTGTCTACGGCAGCTGGATTGATATGGGTATCGGTCTGGTTATCGGAGGTGTTCAGCTGGTTATCAGCCTGGCTTTTGTATATGTGATCTATATCAAATACAAGGAACATGATCAGCATAGAACACTCTCTGTTACTTCTAAGGTTCCGCTATTGAAACGATATCCCTGGATGAATCGAATCGGCAGGAGGAAAGTGGCGGCGGTAATTGCTTTGTGTATCATAGCGGCGGAAGGCATTTATGTAATCCAGCTGGCATCGAATAGTACAAAAATTACGGAAAATATGATCAGTACTACTGGGATTACCGCCCATCGGGGCGGTGCGCTCATGGCACCGGAAAATACCATCAGTGCATTGTCGTATTCCATTGAAGCAGCCTGTGATTATGCGGAAATTGATGTACAGGAAACAAAAGACGGAGAACTCATTCTTCTTCATGATAATTCTTTGAAAAGGACGGCTGGTCTCAATGAATATGTCTGGAATCTTACCTATCAGGAGATCGAAAAACTGGATGCAGGCATTAGTTTTCATAAGAAATACCGTGGGGAAAAGATACCTACTTTAACAGAAGCGATAGAATTTTGTAAAGGAAGACTGGACTTAAATATAGAGATTAAGTATAATGGTAATAATAAAGGGATCGTTAAAAAGGTAGTTCAGGTGATTGAGGAAAATGATTTTACCGGTCATTGTGTGATTACCTCAATGAATTATCAGTTTTTAAAACAGGTAAAAGAAATGAATCCTGATATTCGTACAGGATATATTATGAATATGACTTTTGGCAGCATTTCACAGATTGACTATGCGGACTTCTTCAGTGTAAAATCCTCCTATATTAATGAAACATTTACGGAGGAAGCGCATTCCTGCGGGAAGGAAGTCCATGCATGGACGGTGAATTACCGTGGTGATGTAAAAGAATTGATGAATTATGGTGTGGATAATATTATTACGGATAATCCGGTATTAGTCCGGCAGGTATTAAACGGAAAAAGTGATCTGGATACTGGTTTTTGGGAACTCCTGAAATATGGACTCAGATTGTAGCATACAAAATTGAAAGGGAAATCATGTTAGCACAAGTAAAATCACTGATAAAAAACAGAGAAAAACGTGCAGAGGCGAGTAAGCGCGCAAAAGCCAGATTAAGGACAGGAATTGACTATTATGATTTTAATCTGGTAGCAGTTGTAATTTTGTTGATTTGTTTCGGATTGGTAATGCTGTATAGTACCAGTGCTTATGAGGCAGAGGTAAAATTCGGAAATGATATGTATTATTTTGGAAAGCAGGCATTAATAAGTATTGGAAGTGTTTTTCTTGCACTGATCATATCTCAGTTGGATTATCACATTTTATATCCGTTGTCCGGATATATATATATTGCCGCAATTGTATTAATGGTGCTGGTGCGAAGCCCGCTGGGTGTGGTTGTAAACGGAGCGAGGAGATGGTTGAAAATAGGTATTCAGTTTCAGCCGTCAGAGCTTGCAAAGATAGCAGTCATTGTATTTATCCCATGCCTGATTATAAAAATGGGAAAGCAGATAAGAACGTTACGATCCTATATTATTTTATTGTGTGCAGGCGGACTGCTGGCTGTGATAGCATTTGTTTTTACTGACAACTTAAGCACTGCGTTGATTATTGCAGGGATGACAGCTGCTATGATTTTCATCGCCTATCCCAGGATAAAGCCCTTTCTGGTAACGGCAATAGGGATCCTGGCCGCTGCGGTAAGTATTATATTGTTTTATGTATCCGGATCAGATACCGGCTCTGATTTTCGGATGGAGCGCATCATGGTATGGCTTCATCCTGAGGAGTACGCCAGTGAGGGTGGATATCAGATTATGCAGGCACTGTATGCTATTGGCTCCGGAGGTTTTTTTGGAAAGGGTCTGGGAAACAGTACGCAAAAACTGGGTTCCGTGCCGGAGGCTCAAAATGATATGATTTTTGCTATTGTGTGTGAAGAATTAGGAGTTTTTGGTGGAATGCTCCTGATCATTTTATTTGCATATTTGTTATACCGCCTGTTCTTTATTGCACAGAACGCACCGGATTTATATGGTTCCCTGATGGCCGGTGGTATTTTCATTCATATTGCCCTTCAGGTCGTGTTAAACATCTGTGTTGTCACAAATTTATTGCCTACCACAGGTATTACACTACCCTTTGTCAGCTATGGAGGTACCTCTATTTTGTTCCTGATGGCAGAGATTGGAATTGCACTTAGTATTTCAAGAAAAATAAAGTTTCAGGAAAATGAGCGAAGAAGGAGTAATTAGTAGTTGACAAATGCAGGGATTACTTATATACTTTGAACATCAAAATATGTGTAACATTATTTTAAAGGAGAATAGGTTATGTTAGAAAAAATGAAAGAAATCATCGCTGAACACTTAAACTGTGAGAAGGGAGACATTCAGCCGGAAACATCGTTTAAAGATGATTTGGGAGCGGATTCTTTAGATTTATTTGAATTGGTAATGGCTCTTGAGGATGAGTATTCTGTAGAAATACCTACAGAGGAGCTGCAGGAATTAACAACAGTAGGAGCGGTTATGGACTACTTAAAAAATAAGGGTGTGGAGGCTTAAACCACACCTTTCTAATATTTTGCCAAGATATTTTGATTTACAAAATATTTTAACTACAAAGGAGTTTATATGAGGCGTATTGCATTTATTTTTCCCGGACAGGGTGCACAATATATAGGAATGGGTCAGGACTTTTATAACCAGATACCTGTATGTAAACAAGTAATGGAGGATGCCGGCAATATCACCGGTCTTGATATACCAAAGCTTTGCTTCACGGAAAATGAAAAGCTAAATATTACCGAATACACGCAGATCGCTATGTTAGCTGTTTCGGCGGCCATACTGGAAGCATTGAAACAGGAGGGAATCAACTCTTGTGCAAATGCAGGACTCAGTCTGGGAGAATATGGTGCGATCATTTCTTCCGGTGTCATGTCTGCAGCGGATGCATTTGCCGTAGTGCGTAAAAGAGGGATTTATATGCAGGAGGCTGTTCCTGCCGGAGGAGCTATGGCGGCAGTGCTGGGGATGGATGCAGAGAAGATAGAAGAAATTTGTGCGGACACTGCGGGGATAGTATCGGTTGCGAATTATAACTGTCCGGGACAGATTGTCATTACCGGAGAAACCGATGCTGTAAAGAAAGCTGGTGATACGCTGACAAAAGAGGGTGCCAAACGAATCCTTCCCCTTAAAGTGTCAGGACCGTTTCATTCTTCTCTGCTTAAAAATGCCGGAGAGAAATTGGCGGAGATATTGGCAGATACCAAGATCCATGATCCCATAGTTCCTTATGTAAGTAATGTAACCGCAGAATATGTAACGCAAGGTTCGCAGGTGAAAGATTTACTGGTAAGGCAGGTATATTCTCCGGTAAAATGGCAGCAAAGTGTGGAAAAAATGATAGAAACAGGTATTGATACGTTTATAGAAATCGGAGCGGGGAAAACTCTAAGCGGGTTCGTGAGGAAAATCAACAGGAATGTAACGATGATGAATATTGAAAATATAGAAGATTTTCAAAAGGTAACGCAGAAATTGAAAGGGTAACAGATATGTTGGATAAGAAAATCGCATTAGTAACAGGTGCCGGCAGGGGAATCGGCAGGGAAATTGCCATTGCGCTGGCAAGAGAAGGGGCAGCTGTTATCGTAAATTACAATGGCTCGAAAGAGAGAGCCAAAGAGACAGCTGGCAAAATAGCAAAAGAGGGCGGCCAGGCATCACTCTATCAATGTGATGTATCGGATTTTGAAGCCTGCCAGAAGATGATGGAAGACATTGTAAAAGAGTATGGCACTCTGGACATTTTAGTGAACAATGCAGGGATTACAAAAGACAATCTCATTATGAGGATGAAAGAAGAAGAATTTGACGCAGTAATCAATACCAATTTAAAAGGGACGTTTAACACCATCAGGCATATATCCCGGCAAATGCTGAAGCAAAGAAGCGGAAGAATTATTAATATTTCATCTGTTTCAGGTATTTTGGGAAATACCGGACAGGTCAATTATGCGGCTTCCAAATCCGGTATTAACGGGCTGACAAAAACAATGGCAAGAGAATTGGCAAGCAGAGGGATTACAGTCAATGCGGTGGCGCCGGGATTTATTGCCACGGAAATGTCGGATACACTAAGCGATGACTTGAAAGAAGCGGCAGCCAGACAAATACCGCTCGGAAGATTCGGTGAGGCGAAGGATGTAGCAGAGATGGTGGTATATCTGGCATCAGATAAGGCAAAGTATATTACCGGGCAAGTCATCTGTGTGGATGGCGGCATGAATATGTAAGCACGAATATGTAGGAGGAAGATATGAGACGAGTTGTAGTTACAGGAATGGGTGCGGTTACTCCGTTAGGATTAAACGTTGCAGATTACTGGGCAGCGATTAAGACAGGAGTAGTCGGATTTGATGAGATTACCAAATTTGATACGACACAGTACAAAGCTCATCTGGCAGCAGAAGTAAAAGAGTTTGATGCGAAAAATTATATGGATTTCAAATCAGCAAAGCGGATGGAAGTATTCTGTCAATATGCGGTTGCTGCGGCAAAAGAAGCGATTGAACAATCGGGATTCCGGGTAGAGGAGGAAGATCCCTATCGAGTGGGGTGTTCAGTTGGTTCCGGAATCGGAAGCTTACAGGTTACGGAAAGAGAGCATAAAAAGTTATTGGAGCGGGGGCCAGGACGTGTAAATCCTTTATTGGTACCCCTGATGATTTCCAATATGGCGGCCGGCAACGTATCGATTCAGTTTGGCTTAAAAGGGAAAAGTATCAATGTAGTAACGGCATGTGCGACAGGGACACATAGTATTGGAGAGGCCTATCGGACCATCCAGGTAAATGATGCGGATATTATGGTGGCAGGAGGTACGGAAGCCAGCATCACCCCTATCGGTCTGAGTGGATTTGCCGCTTTGACCGCTTTATCTACTGCGACCGATCCTAAGAGATGTTCGATTCCCTTTGACAAAGAAAGAGACGGATTTGTAATGGGAGAGGGTGCGGGGATTCTTATTTTAGAAGAATTGGAGCATGCAAAAAAACGAGGAGCGCAGATATTTGCGGAAATTGTGGGATATGGATCCAGCAGCGACGCCTATCATATTACCGCACCCTCTGAGGATGGAGAAGGAGCAGCAAAGGCCATGGAATTTGCAATTGCTGAAGCGGGTCTGGCGCTTACGGATATTACTTACATCAATGCTCATGGAACCAGTACACCGGCCAATGATGTAATGGAGACACGGGCAATTAAAAAATTATTTGGTGAACATGCGAAAAACATGAAAGTGAATTCGACAAAATCGATGACTGGGCATTTACTGGGAGCTGCCGGGGCGGTGGAATGTATTACCTGCATAAAATCCATGGAGGAGGGATTTCTTCATGAGACTGCCGGATATCAGATTCCGGATGAGGAATGTGATCTGGATTATGTTGTTGGTGGCGGGATCGCTATGGAAGTGCCGTACGCTCTTAGCAATTCCCTTGGTTTTGGTGGACACAATGCCAGTATTCTGGTGAAAAAATATGCCGATTAAGGAGGAGAAACATGGAATTTGATAAAATTATTACCTTAATTCAGACAGTTGATAAATCTTCTCTTACACAATTTACGATAAAAGAGGGCGACTTTAAAATCTCTATGGAGAAAAGTAAACAGACAGAAACAATAAAAGCGGATGCGGCAGCTCCTGCTGAAAATTTGTCGGTAGAGAATGTCGTATCCTCCACAACTTCCGTATCGATAGAAAAACCGGATCAGGAAATCCCATCAGGGAATATTATGAAAGCACCTTTGGTAGGCACCTTTTACCATGCAGCATCCCCGGATGCTTCTCCATTTGTCAGAGTGGGCGATGCTGTGAAAAAGGGTCAGACTCTTGGTATTGTAGAGGCAATGAAACTGATGAATGAGATTGAATCTGAATTTGACGGTGTCGTAGAAGCAATACTAGTAGAAAATGAGTCTGTCGTGGAGTACGGGCAGCCTTTGTTCATCATTAAGTAAGGAGGAAGAAGATGAAACTGACAACGAAAGAGATTATGGATATCATTCCTCACCGACAGCCTTTTCTGCTTATCGATACGATTGAAGAACTAGAGCCTGGAGTACGGGCAGCAGGAAAAAAGTGCGTCAGCTATAACGAACCGTATTTTGCCGGACATTTTCCTCAGGAACCGGTTATGCCGGGAGTATTGATTATCGAAGCACTGGCGCAGGTAGGAGCGGTAGCTATCTTAAGTAAGCCGGAAAACAGAGGAAAGGTTGGTTATCTTGCGACAATCAATTCCGCAAAGTTTAAAGACAAAGTAGTGCCGGGAGATCTATTGAACCTGGAGGTAGAGTTGATCAGACAAAAAGGACCTATGGGGATAGGTGCGGCAAAGGCGGTAAAGGATAACGGAAAGATTGCGGTGATTGCGGAATTAACCTTTGCAATCGGTTAGGAGATTGTATGTTTCAGAAAATATTAATTGCCAATCGGGGAGAAATTGCGGTACGGGTGATTCGCGCCTGCCGGGAGCTGGGAATCAAAACAGTTGCTGTGTATTCTGAGGCAGACCGGGAGGCGCTCCATACGCAGCTGGCAGACGAGGCAGTGTGCATCGGTCCTGCTCAGGCGAGTGAAAGCTACTTAAATATGGAACGAATCTTAAGTGCTACTGTTGCAACGCAGGCAGAGGCGATTCACCCCGGATTTGGATTTTTATCAGAGAACAGTAAGTTTGTGGAAATGTGTCAAAAATGCCATGTCGTATTTATTGGGCCTTCCGCCCGACTGATTTACAAAATGGGTAATAAATCAGAAGCCAGAAAAACGATGATGGAAGCAGGGGTACCTGTAATACCCGGGACAAAAGAGCCGGTTTTGGATGTAGAACAGGCCTTAGAGGCGGCAGCGGAAATCGGATTTCCCGTTATGATCAAAGCTTCTTTCGGAGGTGGCGGTAAAGGGATGCGGATAGCAGAAACGAAAGAGACCTTCGCAGAACAATTTCAAATGGCACAAAAAGAAGCGATGAATGCCTTTGGCGATGATACGATGTATATCGAACGGTATGTCGGGCAGCCACGACACATTGAGGTTCAGATACTGGCGGATAAATTTGGAAATGTAGTGCAGTTAGGAGAGCGGGACTGTTCGGTACAGCGCCGTCATCAAAAATTGATTGAGGAGTCCCCCTCCAGTGCAATTTCTCAAAAACAGCGTAAAAAAATAGGAGAAACAGCTATTCAGGCGGCAAAGGCGGTTGGTTATGAGAATGCCGGGACAATTGAGTTTTTATTAGACCAAACCGGAGAATTCTTTTTTATGGAGATGAATACACGGATTCAGGTAGAACATCCGGTAACAGAATTTGTTTCCGGGGTAGACCTGATTAAAGAACAGATTGGTATTGCATGCGGGCTTCCGCTAAGTGTGAGACAGGAAGAAATCCAGTTGAAGGGGCATGCGATCGAATGCCGCATCAATGCGGAAAACCCTTCGAAAAACTTTATGCCCTGCCCCGGGACAATTGAAAATATGCATATACCGGGAGGCAACGGAGTACGTGTTGACACTGCCATGTATACCGGATATTCGATTCCGCCGAATTATGACTCTATGATTATGAAAGTCATTGTCTATGACCGTGACAGAGTATCTGCTATTGCCAAGATGCGCAGTACTCTTGGAGAAGTAATTATCGATGGGGTACAGACCAATATTGATTTTCAGTATGATATTTTAAACCACAAAGATTTTGAAGAAGGAAACATAACTACTCATTTTATCCGTGATCATTACGAATAGGAGAATTATATTGTGGCCAGGTTCAAGGAGTTATTTAAGCGAAACAACTATATATCGATTACTCAGCCGGAGCAAACCGGAAATAAAAAAGGAGCACCCTCAGTTCCGGAAGGCCTTTGGGTGAAATGCCCCAAATGTTCCGACTTGATCTATAAAGAAGATGTTGTGACAAACCACTACGTATGTCCCAAATGCGGCGGATATTTCCGTATCAATGCAAAAACCAGAACTCGAATGGTAGCAGATCCTTATTCCTTTCGGGAATGGTTTACAGGTCTTAAGACTTCCAATCCATTATCCTATCCGGGGTATGAAGAAAAAATTGATCAGATCAAGAACAATACACATCTGGATGAAGCGGTGCGGATTGGCGAAGCGGCTATTGATGGGGAGAAGGCTGTGCTGGGGGTATGTGATGCCAGATTCTTAATGGGAAGCATGGGGTATGTGGTAGGTGAAAAGATTACCCGTTCCATTGAAGAAGCGACCAAACGGCAGCTGCCGGTTATTTTATTTTGCTGCTCCGGCGGAGCGAGAATGCAGGAAGGTATCGTATCTCTGATGCAGATGGCAAAGACATCTGCGGCGATAGAGAAACATTCCAAGGCGGGTCTTTTGTACATTTCGGTACTGACAGATCCCACTACGGGCGGGGTAACGGCGAGTTTTGCCATGCTGGGAGATATTATTTTAGCAGAGCCGGGAGCGCTGATTGGATTTGCCGGTCCCAGAGTAATTGCCCAGACCATTGGTCAAAAGCTGCCGGAGGGCTTTCAGCGTCCTGAATTCCTGGTGGAACACGGGATCATTGATGGGATCGTGATCAGAGAAAACCTAAAGTCTACGTTATCCGGGCTGCTGAAGCTGCATAAGAAGAATACAAGCTATGCACAATTTGAGAAAATCTACCTGCCAACTCAGGAAGAGAAGAAGAAAGACAGAAGGTACAACGGCAGGAAAAGTTTAAAAAAAGCAGAAGAAGACATCAGTTCGTGGGAACGGGTACAAATAGCAAGAGATAAGAAACGCCCTGCCAGTCTGGATTACATTTCAGAGATTTTCGATAACTTTTATGAACTTCATGGCGACCGCACATTTCGGGATGACGGTGCGGTTATAGGCGGGCTGGGAACACTGGAAGGTCAGCCGGTAACGGTTATCGGAATCCAAAAAGGGAAAAACACAAAAGATAACATTATCCGAAATTTCGGGATGCCATCTCCGGAAGGATACCGAAAAGCCCTTCGTCTGATGAAACAGGCGGAAAAATTCAACCGGCCAATTATAAACTTTGTCGATACACCGGGAGCATTTTGCGGAATCGAGGCAGAAGAGCGGGGACAGGGTGAAGCGATTGCGAGAAACCTGATGGAGATGTCAGATTTGGAGGTGCCGGTTTTAAGCATCGTCATTGGTGAAGGCGGGAGTGGGGGAGCTTTAGCTCTTGCTGTTGGGAATGAAGTATGGATGATGGAAAATGCAACCTATTCCATTCTTTCACCGGAAGGCTTTGCATCGATTCTTTGGAAAGACAGTAAACGGGCACAGGAGGCGGCAGAAGTTATGAAAATAACTGCTGAGAACCTTTATGACCTGGGAATTATCGAATCCGTGATCCCGGAGACCGAGCCGGCCAGTGAAGAGAATATAAAAGAAATTGCCCAGGATATGAGAAACCGGATAAAAGCTTTTTTGATCCGGATGAATGAAAAAAGTCCGGAAGAATTAGCAGCACAGCGTTATGAGAGGTTTAGGAAAATGTGATGAATACAAAACAACCGTTAGTGATAGGAGATTTAATTGCGAAGATACCGGTCATCCAGGGCGGAATGGGAGTAGGAGTCAGTCTTGGAAATCTGGCAGGAAGTGTGGCAGCCTGCGGAGGTGTCGGCGTTATTTCGACCGCCCAGATTGGATGGCGGGAAGAAGACTTCTCCGGTAACCCGATCGAGGCGAACGTTCGCAGCATCCAAAAAGAAATTCAAAAGGCAAGGGATATTGCCCAAGGCGGCATTATTGGAACCAATATTATGGTTGCTACACATCCATATGAAGAATACGTCAAAGCTTCTGTGAAAGCAGGAGTGGATTTGATTATTTCAGGAGCCGGGCTTCCGGTTGATCTGCCTAAGTTCGTGGCAGGTGCCAGGACAAAGATCGCACCTATCGTATCTTCTCTGAAATCATTGACTGTATTATGCAGAATCTGGGACAGAAAATACCATAAGGCTCCGGATATGATCGTGATAGAAGGTCCAAAAGCCGGTGGACATTTGGGATTTGCAAAAGAAGAGCTGGAGGATATGGATTCGTTAAATTATGATCAGGTGGTCCGCTCGATTGTTGAAAAGGTGAAAGAGTATGGATGCAAGTATATGAAAAAAATACCGGTAGTAGTTGCCGGAGGCATTTATGATAAAAGTGATATGGATCATGCTCTTTTACTGGGAGCAGATGGAGTACAGATGGGAACCCGTTTTGTCACCACATACGAATGTGATGCCAGCGTGGCTTATAAACAGGTATATATTGATGCGAAAAAAGAAGACATCGGCATCGTGCAAAGTCCCGTGGGAATGCCTGGACGTGCTATTTACAATGCATTTATCAAACGGACGAAAAAAGAGAAAATACCGATCCCAAAATGCTACCATTGCATTACGACTTGTAATCCCAAAGAAACTCCCTACTGTATTACCGATGCATTAATCAAGGCAGTGGAGGGTGATGTTGAAAACGGATTACTGTTTTGCGGGAGCGATGCGTATAAAGCTAGTAAAATTGAGCATGTGGCGGATATTATGGGGGAATTATGGGGTCACTTGTAAAATTAGTTAGGAAAACAATTGATTTTAATAATTTATCTATTTATTTTCTAATCGGTTTTGCAGCCATTTTTTTGTATCATATATAACCGGAGCCGTTTTTGGGATTGTTATATCCAATATTATTTCAAAGGTATTTCAGAGATTTGGATATCCTGCGGCTCTTAGGATGAATGACTATCTGGAAGCATCGGGAAAGGCTTTTGGTATAACACTGGGGATTTTTATTATTGCCTTCCTAATCATTATAGTTATGCTGCATTTTAGAAACTTAACGGCTGCGATGGATATTTCTATTAAGTTTGAAAACATCCATCGTAGAAGCAGTATTTTAGGAGTAGTGGGTCTTGCGATAGTAATTTACCTTCTGTTTTACAGGGAATATGTCTTTCGCTTCAAATCTAATAAAAAAATCATATTTTCCGTGTACCTTATTAATTTTTTAGTGATGTTTATTGTTGGTGGTTTTCTTATTTTGAAGATTCAATAGAAACCGGGTATATAGATAATTTTATTAAAAAAGTGCAGGGGGAACTGATATATAACAGAGAGGCAGAGATAGACCGAATGGAGCGGGAGGATCTTATAGTATTGATTTCAAAGAGTTTAAATAAAGAGTACAATATTTTATTATTTATTCCGATGGTCTTGGCGTTTATAGTATCATTACGATTTACGGCACTGGAGATCATCAGAATGGGTGCAACAGAGAGTTCTTATTTATTATATGCATTTATTTTCCAAGTCTTGATTTGTATAATAGAGTATTTATATTTTAGCAGAATCAAAAAAAATATCTTAAAGCAAATATTAGCTCAATAAGGAGGCAGTATGTACGCTGTAAGAGCATATAAAATATTAAAAACATATGATAGGCGAAAATTCTTGACAAATGAGCCGCAGAGAAAAGTTTTGGATAATATTTCTGTGGATATAATAGAGAAGGAATTTTTAGGCATAATGGGGGAATCCGGGTGTGGGAAAACGACATTGTTAAAAATTTTGGAAACAATTGATAAGCCCACTTCTGGGACGATTGAGTGTTTTGGGTTCGATCTAAAAAAACTCAGCAATGAAAATGTTGCTAAAATCAGAAGACAGCGTATCGGGTTTGTGTTTCAGGACTATACATTATCGGGCGGAGAGAAACAGAGAATTGCTATAATGAGAGCATTAATGAATAATCCTGATCTGATATTGGCGGATGAACCGACAGGTAATCTTGATTCATCTTCTGCATTAAAGGTTATGGATATCTTGAAGAATATAAACAAGAGATATGGGAAAACGATAGTTGTGGTTACCCATGATATTAACGTTGCCCAAAACTGTAAACGAGTTATTACTATTAATAATGGGTCCATAGATGGATCTCCGTTGGATAATGAATAATGAATATATATTGAAAAGGATTGCAGATGTTATTTCTCATATGGTATACTGATTCAAGAATTTCACAGTTTATATTAAAAAAATCAGGAGAATGATCTATGAATACAGTAAGAACACGATTTGCCCCCAGCCCAACAGGGAGAATGCATGTGGGAAATCTGCGGACGGCTCTTTATGCATATTTAATAGCAAAGCATGAAAATGGAAATTTTATACTCCGGATTGAAGATACCGACCAGGAGCGTTTGATGGAAGGTGCGCTGGATATCATCTATAGAGCTTTAGCGGAAACAGGGCTGATTCCGGATGAAGGACCGGACAAAGACGGAGGAGTGGGTCCTTATGTGCAAAGTGAGCGGCAAGCCCTTGACATCTACCGGAAATATGCCATGCAGCTGATCGATCAGGGAGATGCATATTATTGTTTTTGCGACAAAGAACGGCTGGAGTCGCTGAAGACTTCTTTATCTGACAAAGAAATCGCTGTCTATGACAAACACTGTCTGTCACTTAGTAAAGAGGAAGTAAAAGAAAAACTGGCGTCAGGGATGCCGTATGTTATACGTTTTAATATGCCAACAGAAGGGACTACGACATTTCAGGATGATATCTATGGAGAAATTACGGTTTCTAATGAAGAACTGGAGGATTTGATCCTTATAAAATCCGATGGATATCCCACTTATAATTTTGCCAATGTCATCGATGATCATCTGATGGGTATTACTCATGTGGTGCGGGGAAATGAATATTTATCCTCATCACCTAAATACAACCGTATTTATCAAGCATTTGGCTGGGAAATCCCCACCTATGTACATTGCCCACTGATTACGGATGAAGAGCATAAAAAGCTAAGCAAGCGTTCCGGTCATTCTTCTTATGAAGATCTTATTGAACAGGGGTTTTTAACAGAGGCGGTTGTCAACTATGTAGCATTACTGGGGTGGAGTCCGCAGGAGAACAGAGAAATTTTTTCACTGGAAGAACTGATTCAGGCATTTGATTATCATCATATTAATAAATCTCCGGCAATATTTGATATCGTAAAATTGCGGTGGATGAATGGTGAATATATCAAAGCCATGGATTTTGACACATTTTATGACAGAGCACTGCCCTGCATCAAAACGGTTCTTTCCGGCGATTGGAATTTTCCTCAAATAGCAGAAATGGTAAAAACGAGAATCGAAGTTTTCCCGGATGTTCCGGACCTTATTGATTTTCTAAAGGAAGTGCCGGAGTATGACAGCAACATGTATACTCATAAAAAGATGAAAACGAACCAGGAGACTTCTTTAAAGGTATTAAAGGAATTATTACCGGTTCTGGAGTCTCAGGAAGAGTATTCCAATGATGCCCTTTATGAATTATTATCTGCATTTGCAAAAGAGAAAGGTTATAAAAATGGCTATGTGCTATGGCCGGTACGCACTGCAGTATCAGGAAAACAAATGACTCCTGCGGGGGCGACCGAGATTATGGAGCTGTTGGGAAAAGAAGAGTCATTGAACCGTATCCACACAGCCATTACAAAATTAAGTACAGTATGAAATACAATGAGTCACAAAAACGGGCTATAGCCCATGAAAAAGGACCGTTTCTCTGTCTTGCCGGTCCCGGATCCGGCAAGACATCTGTATTGACAAGGCGAATCTATCATCTGATTCATCAGTATCAAATACCCCCTGCTGCAATCCTGGTAGTTACTTTTACCAGAGCGGCCGCCCGGGAGATGAAGGAGCGTTTTCTGCAATTACTTCAGGACAGTCAGACTCAGGTTACGTTTGGAACCTTTCATAGTGTGTTCTATGGGATACTCCGTCATGCTTACGGCTTATCTTCCCAAAACGTATTAAGAGAAGGACAAAAATATGAATTTCTGCGGGACATCATCCACACATCTTCGCTGGAAACAGAAGACGAAAAGGAAATGATAGAAGACCTGCTTAAAGAAATCAGCATGGTTAAAATTAACCGTATTTCGCTGGAGCATTACTATTCCACCAGCTGTCCGGAAGAGGCTTTTCGGACAATTTACGAAGAATATAAAATGCGGTGCAAAAAGAGCAGACTACTGGATTTTGACGATATGCTGGTATCCTGCTATGAGCTGCTGATGAAAAGGGAAGATCTGTTACAGGGATGGCAGAAAAAATTTCAATACATATTGATTGATGAATTTCAGGACATCAATCAACTGCAGTATGATATTATGAAATTGCTGGCAGCTCCTGAAAATAACATGTTTATTGCCGGAGATGACGACCAGTCGATTTATGGATTCCGGGGAGCAAAGCCGCAGATCATGCTTCAGTTCCCAAAAGAATTTCCGGAAGCAAAAAAAGAGATTTTATCTTACAATTACCGTTCTTCAAAAACGATTCTGCGTGCAAGTCAAAGGCTGATCAGTCATAACAAGCATCGATTTTCCAAAAACATACAGGCATATTTAAAAGAAGGAACTTCGCTGGAAATCAAAAGTTTTCAGACAAACCTGGAAGAGCATCAATACGTCAGAGAAAGTATTTTACAGTATTGTAAAGAAGGACATGCTTTTGAAGAGATTGCCGTATTGTACCGTACAAATCTGGATGCAAGATTTTTAGTGGAAGTGTTTATGGAATATCAGATTCCCTTTTATGTAAAAGATATCTTCCCCAATCCTTATGAGCACTGGATTGCAAAGGATATGACCGCTTATATCCGGTTGGCCTTGGGAGACAGCAGCCGAAAAGAACTTTTTCGGATCATGAATCGTCCCAACCGCTATATTTCCAGGCAGGCATTAGAGCAAAGCCAATTTTCCTTTGAAGGACTTCGTTGGTTCTATGAAGAAAAAGACTGGATGTGTGACCGCATTGATGAATTAGAGGAAAATCTTTATCTTTTAAAAGGAATGACTCCCTATGGGGCGATTAACTATATCCGTCATGGAATTGGCTATGATGAATATCTGAAGGAATATGCAAGATATCGGAACATCAAAGCAGAAGAGCTGTACGAAATAGTCCAGGATCTGCAGGAGAGCGCCAAAGGATACCCGACCTGCGAAGCATGGTTCACCCATATAAAAGAATATACTGAAAAGCTTAACGAGCAAGCCAGAACCCAGAGCGAAAAAAAAGAAGGGGTAACGATTTCCACATTACATGGCATCAAAGGGCTGGAGTATCAAAATGTATATATCATGAATGTGAATGAAGGTACCGTTCCCTATCGGAAAGCAGTTTTGGAGGAGGCGATAGAAGAGGAACGGAGACTTCTGTATGTGGGGATGACAAGAGCAAAAGAAAAATTACATATTTTTTCGGTGGAGGAAAAGCATGGGAAAAAATTAGAGGCTTCCCGGTTTCTAAAAGAAATTCGGAGAAAGTGATTTCTAAAGACTGATTTCGAAAAAAGATATCCATCTCCCTGTTTTTTTCGATTCGTTACACTGATATGTAATCATTGGTGATTGAAACATCATCCTTTTGTACAGATAAAAAGTTAGCACCATAAATCTTTAGGAGTAAATTTCATATCAACGAGACATTATCTAGGATTGATTTTTACACGCATAGAAGAGTATTATATATAAGGAGTTGAAGAGATATGTCCGAAACGATGGTAAAAAATTAATTACATAGTTGCGTGTATTAATGAATTTTCAAAGGCGGCAGATTTGAATGCCCAGAAAGCATATCGTTATTAACAGGACGGTTGCTCATATGCGGCTGATGTCACCCATAAAATCCTGTACTAAAAATAGATTGTCCTCATATATTGTTCTAAAGAGGTGAGGAAGATGAAAAGGGAAGAGATCATACGGCTGTTTCCGCAGAGCATCCAGGCAATTTTAAAAAGAACAGAGATTTCTTTTGAGCATCTGTACGAAATACGTCTGCGGGTAAATGCGCCTTTTATCCTTATTTACCAGGGGAAAGAATACTTTCTTACGACAAGAGGACAGTTGACACAGCAGGAAAAGGACGCATATCAGGTTTCTGCAGATGACATAAAAGAGACAATCGGGTATATAAGCAGTTATTCTCTCTACGCATTTGAAGATGAAATCCGGCAGGGTTTTATTACCATACAGGGCGGTCACAGAGTAGGGATCGCTGGAAAAACCATACTGGACGGAAATAAAGTCAAGGGGGTAAAACATATAGCTTATATTAATTTACGGCTGTCCCACCAAATCAAAGGGTGTGCGTCATCCATATTTCCTTATGTCATAGAAGAGAAAACAATACATCACACACTAATCATATCACCTCCCAGATGCGGGAAAACGACACTGCTGCGGGATTTGATCCGTCAGATTTCAAGCGGCAGTCAAAATTTTGCAGGAATTACGGTTGGGGTTGTGGACGAGCGCTCCGAACTGGGCGGGTCTTATCTGGGGATTCCGCAAAATGATCTGGGAATCCGTACGGATATTCTGGACTGCTGTCCGAAAGCAGAAGGAATGATGATGCTGATACGCTCGATGTCTCCTGCGGTAGTGGCAGTAGATGAGCTGGGAGATTATGAAGATATCCATGCGATTGAATCGGTGATTCACTGCGGCTGTAAATTATTGGCCACCGTACATGGAAGTTCGATAGAGGACATTCAGAAGAAGCCGTTGATGCAGCATCTGGTGAAGGAGAAAATCTTTCAGCGGTATATTATACTGCAAAACCAGGATCAGGCAGGAAAAGTACAATTCATCTTTGACAGCCGGGGCAGCTGCCTGTATAGGAGCAGTCCAAAAGCAGAAATGAGGAGAAGTATATGATTAAAATAGCAGGTGTATGCCTGGTTATCTTATCCTGCACCGGTATAGGCTATCTTATGAGCGTTCAATTGACAAGAAGATATCAGGAATTAAAAATGCTGCAGCGGATGGTCGTTTTGATCAAGGGAGAAATTTCTTATGGGAAATCGGCACTTCCGGAGGTTTTGGCGCAAGTTGGAAAAAAATTAGAGGAACCTTTTCAAAATTTTCTGCTGATGCTGGCAAAAAAAACCGGTGAGTACGGCGGGAAGTCCTTTACTCAGCTTTTTTCCGAAAGTGTAGATGAAAATCTGCATACCAGCTTTCTGTCGGCAAAAGACAAAGGAAACCTAAAGCAAATGGGGCAATACCTGGGATATCTGGACATTGCCATGCAGATGAATATGCTAGAGATGTATCTGAAAGAATTGGAAATGGAAATTCAGGAAACCGGCAATACGATCCCGGGAAAGAAAAAAATATACCAAAGCCTGGGTATCATGAGTGGAATTTTTCTGGCTATTGTATTTGTGTAAAGGGGGAGGGGAAGTTGGAGGTTAGTATCTTATTTAAAATTGCAGCTGTAGGAATACTGGTTACTGTATTATGCCAGATATTAAAACATAGCCAGAGAGAAGAAATGGCTTTTTTAACCAGTCTTGCCGGACTGATACTAGTCTTGTTTTGGGTACTTCCCTATATTTATGAACTGTTTGAAACCATAAATGATTTGTTCTCCCTGTAAGGTAAGTAGAGGTGATGACATGGAGATGATAAAAGTAGCTATTTTAGGAATGGCAGGAATCTTACTGGCGATATTCTTAAAAGAGGCGAAACCGGAATATTCGATTTATATCAGTCTGTGCATCAGTTTGTGCATTCTGGTATATGCGGTTGAAAAGCTGCGGTATTTATTTGACTCTGTTTTAGAAATACAGGAATATCTGCCTATTAATACCTCTTATCTTGCCACTTTGCTTAAAATGGTCGGAGTTACTTATATCGGTCAGTTTTCTTCCAGCATCTGCAAAGATGCCGGTTACGGAGCCGTTGGTAATCAAATTGAGATATTCAGCAAATTATATATTATGGCAATCAGCATGCCGATTTTACTGGCATTGATGGAAACCATCCATGGGTTTCTTTCATGAGCGGGGGATCTTTCTTAAAACATCTTTTATTTTCTGGTTTTTTCTTATGTGTCTGTATCCTGCAGACGCAAACGGTATGGGCGCAGGAAGCAGAAGAGGAGACCATTATTGAGCCGGAGATAATAGAAGAAGAAAGCAGTTCTACTAAAAGTAATCTGCTGGATGACATGAATCTTGCTAAAGTGCAGGAAACGATTACGGAATTACTGGGTGAAGATACATTTGATCTTCAGGAAGCCGTTGAAAAGCTGCTTAACGGAGAAGAGGTACTTACCAAAGAATATGCAAAAAGTCTGATTCAGGGGATTCTTTTCTCTTCTCTTAATTTACAAAAAGAAACCATCGTACAAATACTGCTTTTGATTATATTGGCGGCGCTATTTGCGAATTTCTCCAATGTTTTTCAGAATAGTCAGATTGGTGAAATGAGTTATTATATGGTCTACTTACTGCTGTTAGCGATATTGATCCGTTCTTTCGGAGATTTAAGCAGTCAGATTCATACCGTATTGACCTACCTGGTAACTTTTATGAAAGCATTAATGCCGGCCTATTTTCTGGCAATCACTGTTTCTTCCGGTACCGGAACGGCCATGATGTATTATGAAATGGTACTGGCATTGACATATATCATCCAGGTAGTACTGCTTACCGTGATCTTACCCGGTGTGAATATCTATGTGCTTTTAGAATTGGTAAATTATCTTCACAAAGAGGATTTCTTATCAAAAATGGCAGAACTTTTGAAAATGATCATCGAATGGGCCCTAAAAACCTGCCTGGCATTTATCGTGGGATTGCAGGTCGTACAAAGTATGGTGACGCCGGTCCTGGATTCTTTGAAAAGAACGATCGTAGGTAAGACGGCAAGTGCTATTCCGGGAGTGGGAAATGCGATCGATGCAGTTGCGGAAGTGGTGCTTGGGACTTCCATAGTGGTGCGTAACTGCCTGGGAGTTGCAGCTATCATTGTATTAGTTCTGATAGGAATTGCTCCGCTTATCAAACTGGCCGTTATGACGATTCTCTATAAATTTTTGGCTGCTCTTACACAGCCGGTCTCAGATAAACGTATTGTGGGATGTCTAAATACGGTAGGAGAGGGCTGTGCACTGCTGTTGAAAATGTTAGTTACAATTGAGGTACTGTGCATGATTACGATTGCGATCCTGGCAATCTCATTTTTCGGAACGTAAAGGAGGAGTCTATGACTGAACAAATTTACGGATGGATGGAAAATCTGGCCTATTATTTTATTTTTCTGTCAGCAGTAATGAATTTTGTTCCGGATAACAGCTATCGGAAGTATATCCGCTATTTTATGGGAATATTATTAATCATGCTGCTATTGTCTCCGATTTTACAATATTTCCGTCTGGATGAAGAAATTGAGTTATCATTTTTTAATTACACAATGGAAGAAGAAGCGACAGAACAATGGGAAAATTATGCCCGGGATGTAGAGGAAAAATATGGGACAGGAACAAATCAGGAGGAGGAGATGACAGAATAGCTATTTTACCTAAAAATATAAAAAAAGAGCAATTAGTAGTAATTTTGTTATTTGGAATTCTTCTCTTAATTATTGCCCTGCCGACAAAGGAAAGCAGTAAGGAGGACACGGCAGAACCCGTTACGGAAGAAGAACCGGTGACAGAAGATGTTTCTTACGAAGAGATGGAAAAGAGACTGGAGGAGGCTTTAAAAAGAGTAGAAGGGGTAGGTGAAGTTACAGTAATTTTAACCTATGAAGATACAGGTCAAAAGAATGTGGAAAAAGATGAAACGGAGACGGTATTTACAGAAGATTCACAGGGAAATCAAGTACCGTTTGTTGCTTCTGAGACACTTCCGACCGTACGCGGAGTATTGGTGATTGCACAGGGAGGAGAGAATCCGATCGTAGTTCAAAATATTCGTGAGGCAGTTATGGCATTATTTCAGGTGGAAGCCCATAAAATTAAAGTAATGAAAATGAAATAAAGGAGAAAGTCAGTGAAAAAAATCTTTAAGAAGAATCAAGTGATTATCACAGCATTGGCAATTATGATTGCGGTGGCAGGGTATATTAATTATTCAGACAGCCACCTGGGTATGGAGGAAACCTTAAGTTCAGCAAATGTTGAAGATACGACAGATAAAGATACATCTACAGAAGAAAGTACCGCTTCAAAAGATACGGCAGCGACAACCGATCTGGATGGTGTGGTGGAGGATATTGACAGTCTGGATTATGATCTGACAGATGAAACCGCTTTGCTGGAAGAAAACAGCAATACGGAGTCAACTACAGAAACACCCGGAGAAGCAGTGTTAACAGGAGCATCTGCTTTTGTTGCCCAGGCCAAAATTGACAGGGAACAAGTACGTGCCTCAAATAAAGAAACACTATTGGAAATTATTAATAATACCAATCTTTCAGACGAGCAAAAACAAGAAGCAACTGCATCAATGGTACAGATGACGGATTTGGCTGAACAGGAATCCGCTGCGGAGCTTATGCTGCAGGCGAAAGGCTTTGAAAATGTAGTTGTCAATTTAACCGGAGACACTGCGGATGTGATTGTATCCAATTCAGAACTGGATGATGCACAAAGAGCACAGATCGAAGACGTGATCAAAAGTAAGACAAATGTTGCTGTTGAAAATATAGTGATTACGCCTCTTAGCACAACGGATACAAGTGAAGCGGAAACAAGCTCTGCAGATGTAAGTGAGGATGCGGCAGAATCCAACCCTTGACACTGCCGTGACAGTATACTAAAATAACCAGAGTGCAGAAAAGTTTAAAAAATACAGGAGGTCACACAGTGCCCAAATTTACCGATGAGATAAAGAAAAGACGTACATTTGCAATTATTTCCCACCCTGATGCGGGAAAAACGACACTGACAGAAAAATTCCTTCTTTATGGCGGCGCTATTAATCTGGCAGGCTCAGTAAAAGGAAAAGCTACCGCCCGCCATGCCGTTTCGGATTGGATGGAAATAGAAAAGGAGAGAGGTATCTCTGTTACTTCTTCGGTTCTGCAGTTTAACTATAACGGTTATTGCATTAACATATTAGACACTCCGGGGCATCAGGATTTTTCGGAGGACACATATCGAACTTTAATGGCAGCAGATTCTGCAGTCATGGTAATTGATGGTTCCAAAGGAGTGGAGGCGCAGACCCGGAAATTATTTAAAGTCTGTGTGATGCGCCATATTCCTATCTTTACATTTATCAATAAAATGGACAGAGATGCAAGAGATACCTTTGATTTGCTGGATGAAATTGAAAAAGAACTGGGAATTGCTACTTGTCCGGTGAATTGGCCGATAGGCTCCGGGAAAACATTCAAAGGGGTGTATGACAGAAATACGAAAAAGATTCTTACTTTTTCAGATACAATGAAAGGCACAAAGGAAGGAAAGGGAGAAGAGGTTTCTTTAGAAGAGGCAAAAATAAAAGGGATAGTAACACAGGAGGCCGCAGATCAGCTGACAGACGAGATTGAACTACTGGACGGTGCCAGTGCTGATTTTGATTTGGAACTGATCAGCAAAGGAGAATTATCTCCGGTGTTTTTTGGCTCTGCATTGTTAAATTTCGGAGTGGAAACCTTTTTAGAGCATTTTCTTCAGATGACCTTTTCTCCTTTGCCGCGTAAAGCAGATATTGGAATGATTGATCCTCTGAAAGAAGAATTTTCGGCATTTGTCTTTAAGATCCAGGCGAATATGAATAAAGCCCATAGGGATCGGATTGCATTTATGAGAATCTGCTCCGGCAAATTTTCGGCAGGTATGGAGGTTTTCCACGTGCAGGGAGAGAAAAAGTTAAAGCTTTCTCAGCCGCAGCAGATCATGGCGCAGGACCGGCATATCGTCGAGGAGGCATATGCAGGGGACATTATCGGTGTATTTGATCCGGGGCTTTTTTCCATAGGAGATACCTTGTGTATGGCAAATACAAAATTTACGTATGCGGGAATTCCGACCTTTGCACCGGAACACTTTGTACGCATCCGTCAGGTAGATACCATGAAGCGCAAGCAGTTTATCAAAGGCATAAACCAGATCGCTCAGGAAGGAGCGATCCAGATTTTCCAGGAATTCCACACGGGTATGGAAGAAATTATCGTAGGTGTGGTTGGAGTCCTGCAGTTTGACGTATTAAAATACCGCCTGGAGAATGAATACAATGTGGATATACGGATGGATAACCTGCCCTATGAACATATCCGCTGGATCGAAAACACAGATGAGGTAGATGTAGACAAGCTTATCGGCACCTCGGATATGAAGAAGGTAATGGATTTAAAAGGAAGACCTTTATTGCTGTTTGTGCATAGCTGGAGCATTGGTATGACCCTGGATCGCAATGACGGGCTGAGGCTTTCGGAATTTGGGAGTGTATAGGAACTAGTGTGACCCACGTTAATTAACTACACGTTTCGCTTGTAAAATGCTTATCAATGTTTGTTATCTCGCAATTGAATCTCTGCTTCCCTCAACTCAAGATGGATCTAAAAAGCTGTCACAGTTCAAGAATGAACAATCGGTGCTGCAATCCAAATTCCTGTTAGACTAAGAAAATTCGCCAATATAAATATTAGCGGAATAGGAAGAACTGAAAATAGTTTGTTCCAATCATTTGAAACCCGACTACCGGAAGTGGAAGGCTGAACAGACGAAGCCCATTGGCAGCCATTGCAATCAATTCGGGGTCAGACTTTCCTCCCAAAAGAGTTGTAATAGTCCCGCTGAAATTTTCAGACCATGATGAAAATCAATTGGTTCTTTATCAAAAGTATTCTAGAAAAGACATATGTAGATTATTAAATTGGTCTCAAGATGATAGCTCAACAATATATGGATATAAAATCAAACATGGAACTTGTCCGATATTTGTAACCTATGAAAAGCAGGATGACATTTCCAATAGTATGAAATATGCTGATGAGTTTATTAATAATAAGAGGTTTAGTTGGATGACTAGAAGTCGCGTTACCTTAGAAAGTAGAGAGGCACAGTATAAAATGAAAACAATACAAGCTGTAGCAGCGATTATTCAACGAGATAATCGGGTTCTTGCCACCCAACGGGGATATGGTGATTTGAAAGATAGCTGGGAAACGCCCGAGAGGTAAAATTGAACCGGGTGAAACGCAAGAGCAGGCACTAAAACGCGAAATCAAAGAAGAGTTGAACATGCAGATTGAGGTAGGTGAATTATTTGATATAGTGGAGTATGATTATCCTAAGTTTCACCTAAGTATGCAGTGCTTTTTTGTGTAAAGATATAAGTGGGGAAATGTTTTAAATGAACATCAAAGTGCAAGATGGTTAGATAAAGTCAATATAGATAGCGTAGAATGGCTACCTGCGGACATTGAATTGATAGCTAAGCTAAAAGGCTGTTATAAAATCCTTTATGATGGAAGTGCACAAGGTCAGAGAGCGGATCAGTGTTATTCGATACCAAAGCCAAACTAAAGGATTTTTTTGAAGAAACAGAAGAATGTTTATATATATATGATTTTGGTGATGGTTGGGAGCATATTATCACCCTTGAGAAGGCAGTTGCAGATGAAATCAATTTTTCTCCGGTTCTGTTGGAACGTGAGGGGAAACGACCACCGGAAGATGTCGGCGGTGAAGGAGATATCTTAAAGGGCTGAGAAGCCCTATAAATAGGGAGGAAAAGAAGAAAGCTGATATTTCTATTAATAAATAGAGTATCGGCTTTTTTGTGATTTCTGGCTATCCAATTTTTGCTATTGATGATATACTATATGCATTAGCAGAAAGAGAGGAACAGACCGTTGACCATGAATTTACAGGATATTATGAAGGGCGAATCGAAAAATGTTGAGTTCAAGGTTGAACTTCCGAAGAAAAGTGAAAAGTACATGAAATCGGTCATTGCATTTTCTAATACCAGTGGTGGTAAAATTGTAATTGGTGTGGACGATGGAATCGGACAAATTGTTGGTGTAGATGAGAAAGAAGTATTCAGAATGATGGACAGCATTGCAAATGCTGTTTCTGATAGCTGTGAGCCTCAAATCACACCAGATATTACCTTTCAGACGATAGAGGATAAATGTATTGTAATAATTGAAATTTATCCGGGTGGCAGTAGACCTTACTTTTTAAAAAGTAAGGTCTACTGCCACCCGGATAAATTTCAATTATT